>JACCDN010217762.1_pt1 | contig 21567 bp, 19 predicted proteins | sample 7441691 | NCBI WGS metagenome assembly JACCDN01 (sample SAMN15323439, study PRJNA562643) | freshwater metagenome | isolation source: river surface water | place: USA:Blue River Watershed | collected 2017-08-16 | reverse complement strand
GTACACCTCCGCAAATACCAAAATCTTAGGGGTTGAAGATTTGGCTAGACTTTTGGATACCATCCCGATGGTGTACGAGTTATTGCGTAAGTGAACCGTGCGCAGGATACTTTTGCTAGGGGTAGATGGATTGCTCGGCTCTACAGTTCATGTTCAGTTGAGCGGCCATAAGGATTTAGAACTGGTAACTACTGCACGAAAAATTCCCGCGGATTTCCAATTCACTTACTCGCCTCGTGCACTTAGGATTCTTGTGCATCAAACGCAACCAGACGTTGTCATCAACTGCATAGCTTCAACCTCAAATAATGCAAGTCTTTGGAAATCCTTTGTTGTGAATTCCTTACTCCCAATTCAGCTTGCACAATTATCGCAAAAGCACCGTTTTTCGACGGTGCATTTCAGCACGAACGCAGTATTTTCTGGTCGGAACCAACGCAATTCAGAGCGCACGTTTCCAATACCAAGAACAAAATACGGCATCACAAAGTTGATTGGAGATCTTTCCTTCTACAGAAACTTGGTTGTTCGGACCTCGTTTATTGGAGTCTCTCCGAATCCAGAAGTGAAATCAGGATTAGTGGAAAAATTGCGAAATACACCGATTAATGGTCATATTTCTATTCAAGATAATTCAAGCTGGAACGGAATAACCTCATTTGCGCTATCTGAGGTTACTTGCGCAGTTATTCGAGAAAATTATTTAACTCCCGGAATCTTTCACATCGGAAGTTCCAGTTTTATCACTAGGCACGAATTAATTAAAGCTATTTTGACTCTTTTAGGTCGAGATGATGTCACTATCTCCGTGACGAATCAAAACCCAAGATCCAATCTAGCGCTTGAGACAAACAAGGTCGGGGAAATTTCAGAATGGTGGTCCAGAACTAGATACGTAAACACTCCAGATTCAATGACGCTTGTTCGGGAAGCTATTTAACCCATTCCTGCTTTTATTTCATTTATTGCATTCTCAATTTTCTCTCTGGTTTGTTGTAAGTTTGATTTTGAATAACTCCTTAATTCATCATTTATGTTTATTGCAGAAGAGTCATCGAACGTTTTTAGCGTTCGCCACATTCGCTTGAAGTCTGAATGCTTCCATGGAATCTTGTTTGGCCAGTAATTGTGATTAATCCAACACTGAATTGAAATCTCGGTTATCACGGGAATTCCCCCACAAATTATTGTTTCAAAGTACCTAGCGCACAGACTGCTCCGATTGCCTGGAGGATTTAGTATAAATTTAGCGGAAAAGAGTTCCCTCGCATATGAGGAGCCTTGATACTCACCTGGATTACCCCCGAAACCTGAGTACGTTTCAAAACCTCCATACCTCCTCTGAAAATACTCAATCATGTATCTGCGGTACCAGGTTCCTCTTTGACCAAAGAAGGAAAGCAGTTTTCTGTTTTCGAACCTGATTGGGGAGTCAAGATCGAACAGGGACGATTCTGAGTCAGAAATGGATCCCAACCGCTCCAGTTCCCCAACAAACCTTTCAGAGTATCCCAAAGGGAATTCAAAAACTGGAATTAGAAAATTTAAATTCTTGCAATCCTTCCAATTATTAAACCCGATGCGCAAAGTTCCCCAGAATCTTCTCTTGAACATTGCCAAAGGATTTTTTAACACAAACAATGCCAAGCTCATTAATCTTGGATGATTTTGAGCAGGGAGATATTCGAGAAAGGCAGATTTTAAACTTGGAAAATTGTTTACCTTTTCAAAAGTTTGCTTGTCATAATATTCATTACACGCGACGATAGCAATTATGCTCTTCGGTTCAGACAACAATAATCTGGATTCCCAATGGTTTATGTCATTGCAATAGATTACTGAACTTCTGGGGATCGAAGAATTCTCTAGATGATTAACTTTTTTTCCGACCAATCGAAGTTCGCGCCTTAGGAATTCTGATTTTTCCTGATATTCTGGCATATCAGGAAGAAGAATTTCGATTGTTTCTGGTGACTTAGTCATTGGTTTAAATTTGGCGATAAACGTAGTTGATTATCAATTGATTCTTCCAATTGTTTCTAGATATTTTCCGTAACTGGTGTTTCTATATCTACGAGCCACCTTTTGAAGTTGAGCAGTTGTTATCCATCCGCGGTTATATGCAATTTCCTCTGGAACGTTGAATCTATAGCCCTGACGATTCTGAAGGACCCTTACCAGTTCGCTTGCGGCATAAAGAGATTCAGTTGTGCCTGCGTCCATCCATCCAGTTCCACGCTTGATAGATGTCACGGACAGTTGCCCCTCAGCCAGGTAGCAACGCAATAGATCGGTAATTTCCAGCTCGCCTCTAGGAGAAGGGGTTAGTGTCTTCGCAAAATCTGGAGCTCGTTCATCCATGAAATAAATCCCTGGTACTGCATACTGTGATTTTGGTTGAGACGGTTTCTCTTCGATTGAAATCACTTTCCCGGCTTCGTTAAATTCAACAACGCCGTACTCCTCGGGATTAGTAACAGGGAAAGCGAGAATCGATGCTCCAGTACCATCTAGATGTGTCTCTAATGTAGATCCCAAACCTTGGCCAATCAGCAAATTATCTCCAAGCAAAAGCACGGATTTTTGTCCGGCAAGAAACTCTTCTGTGATGGTGAATGCCTCGGGCAAGCCGTTTGGAGCGTCTTGAGTAAAATACTGAAATTCAAGACCCAAATCGGACCCATCACCCAGCAATTTCTTAAATGAGTCAATGTCTTCAGGATTAGTGATTATTGCAATCTCGCGTATCCCACACATCATTAGAGTCGAAAGTGGGTAATAGATCATGGGTTTGTCATATATAGGAATTAGGTGTTTATTGAGAACATTTGTTATTGGTGCCAGTCGAGTACCTCTACCTCCGGCAAGCAGGATTCCTTTTGTTCTTGACATAGTCCTACTCCACTTTCCCAAGAAATTCAGGGTTACTTAAGTACCAATCAATTGTTCCAATCAATCCTTGATTAAAGCCAATTTTGCTCTGCCAGCCAAGTTCATTTTTAATCTTAGAGCTATCCAGGGCATACCTGAAATCATGCCCTAATCTATCTTCAACATAATCTATGCGTTCATCACCGTGGCCAAAATACTCTAAGAGTCTTCTAGTCACTTCAAGATTATTGCGAAACTCTCCACTAGATATATTGTAAAACTCGCCCACTTTGCCAGATTCAAGAACTCTTAATATTCCCAAAACGCTGTCGGATACATGAATCCATTCACGCACATTGCTTCCGTCTCCGTACACAGGAACTTTCTTCCCATTTTTAATGCGGCCAATAAATGCAGGTATTAATTTCTCATAATGCTGGTAATGGCCATAATTGTTCGAGCATCTGACTCCTAATGCCTGAATTGAATAGGTCTTTATGTAGGCTTGCATGAGCAACTCTGCAGATGCTTTAGATGCACTGTATGGAGAAGATGGATCAAGTTTGTTATTTTCTCGAAATTCACCATCACGGATTGATCCGTAAACTTCGTCAGTCGAAACTTGAAGGAATCTATAATTATTTTTCCTTGCCAATTCCAACAGATTAAATGTTCCTAATATGTTGGTTTCCAAAAAAACCTGAGGATTACTGATTGAGTTATCGACGTGAGTCTCTGCAGCGAAATTGACAACTGCATCGAATTTCCCCGCGTGAATTACAGGTGACAAAGATGCAGCATCTCGAATATCGACTCTCTGAAAATCTATTCTGGTGCGGACAGATTCTAAAGTCTTAAGATTGCCTGCATACGTTAGTGAATCAATCACAGTCACTTGGTGATTTTGCTCAACCATTTGGCGAACCATTTCAGATCCGATAAATCCCGCACCACCAGTAACGGCAACCTTCATTCAATACTCCTAAGAGCGGCACGGATAAGTTCTTCTATTTTTATATCCAGGTCTTTTTCAAAGGAAACATAAACTGGTAGGCACAGAATTCTTCTTGCAATAGACTCAGAAATTTCTAAACTGTTTCCTGCTTTGATTTCGACATCTCCTTTGTAGCCCGATTGAATTGTGGGATAGTAGTAACGTCTGGTTAATAAATATGGCTTGAGAGCCTGTTGGAAATCGTGTAAATCATCCTCGGAGCTAAAGATGACAGGAAAGTACGAGTAAATGGTTTGCCCTGGATCCATAATTGTTTGAACTCTAGCGTCATCTTCAAAGCAACGCTTGTAGATTTTTACGAATTCTTGTCTAAGTGTTACATCAACTCCGTATTCCGAGAATCTTGCAAGCGCCCGTGCCGCGGTGAATTCGTCTGCCTTTGCATTAATTCCATCTACGTAACTTAAACTTCCATTCGAATCTAATCCGAAGTTGGCGCGCTCTTTCATGCTTGCAATTGAGTCGGACATTCCAACAACAAATCCTCCTTCGCCAATTCCAAATACTTTGGTGGCATGGAGTGAGAAAACTTCATAAGTGGATTGGGCTTTAAAATCCCATGAATTTTCATTCGCCGGAAATGATGCTGCTGCATCAGTGACTACTGGAATATTCAGACTAGAGCATTTTTCTATGAGTGCTGATTGGTCATTAATGAAACCAAATACGCGGGTAGGCATCACGGCCGCGATATCAAAGGCATCCGAATTCAAAATTTCTGACAGACTGTTTTTGTCCATTTCAAGCGTTCGGGAATCAATGTCACATAAGACAGGTTTCCCACCCGCGAGTATGACTGCATGCAACGTCGCAGCAAATGTAAAGTTACTCAAGACAACGTGGCGACCGCGAACATTTAATGCCAACAAGCAGGCAATTAACCCCGATGTGTTGCTGCTCGCCAAGTACCCATCAAATTTCAGGCTTACGTGCCTCGAGAGAAGCTTTGAACACTCGGTCTGCAGCTGAGCCGCGTTGCTAAAAACACCATTCAGATAGGCTTGTTTGATAATCTCATTAAATACCAAGGGGTCAGGTGGATTAACTTGAATAAGTGGAAGTGGGAAATTCTCCCAAGCAAGCTTTTTCAAATTTCACCTCCTAATTGAAGCGCGACCGATAAGTGGAGGCTAGTCTACGTCGAGTGAAGGCTAAATCTTTAATTAAACTTATGCCTGCGCCCCGAAATTATGTGATTCTCCGGGGCGGTCTAGGAAATCAACTGCACCAAATAGCTGCCGGGGTAGCGCTTAGCGAAAAGAATTCTGGTGTGACTCGAATATTCGCACACGCGGTAGATCGGGCGCAGGATCCAACAAGGCGTGGATATTTTAGGCAAGTAAATTTGTCCGGTTTATTTCCCAGCGCAAACCTTAAGGAGGTAAATTTCCTCGAGAATGTAATTTTGGTTGTACTTCTTAAATTGAAACTTGTTTTTTTAAACCGACTCGTTGTAAATGAGGAAAATTTTGAATATTTTTCGAATCAAAAATCAATTTCCCTCTTACGAGGCTGGTTCCAATCTCCAGCGTATTTACCTTTTGGTCTGCGGCCAGAGGTCTTATCCGAATCCGAGCAGGATTACAAAGTTGGCATAACCCTTCATGTCCGTTTAACAGACTTTGCTTCAATAGATAAGAATCCGTTAACATCAAATTATTACGAACGTGCTTTTGACTTGTTACCTGATTCACTCAAAACGAGCGATGTTTTTTGTTTTTCAGACGATATTGCTGGTGCGTCCAGAATTCTGAAAAAAATTTCAAAATTACAATTCCCAGAAAAGGACCAGGAGCTGAATCCCGCCGAATTGCTTGCGCGGTTAAGTTCTGCGAGCTTCTTAATTGCTTCGAGAAGTTCACTATGCAATTGGGCTTCTTTCGCAGTCATTAGGAACGGGGGTTTTGTTGTTTCCCCATTTACCGACCACCCTTTTGTGGGAAACTGGTTATCGGCATCTGATTAAATTGAACTCATCCGATAAACTTTAATAAAAGTTTACGAGTTGCCTGCCTATCCACTTACACTTGCTCTTATGCGGAAAGCTTTCATTTACGTCGATAATCTTAGGCTGGGCGGTTTCCAGCGACTAGCTCTCGATCAAGCTTACGCACTCTCAGACAGAGGATTAGATGTCCACGTGAATGTGCTATCTCCTTCAAATACCTGGACTCTTGCTGAGTTGGAGTGCGAACTAGTTGAATCCAAGCAAATAACAATCAGCGAATTCCCAGCATCCCGTGGTTCTTTGGCCAAGAAAATACACTCGCAGTTACATTCGATAGAGGCTCCCCTGATAATTTCTCATAGTTTGCGCTCAACGTTTGCCTTAAGAGTTTTACGCACATCATTCGGGGGCGACTACACGATTCACACAACCCTACATCAGCTCCCTGGGCTTACTGATCCTGTCCAGCGCTTTAAGCGCTTTATCTACGCCCAGTTTACTGACCGTTTATTCTGTTTTTCTTACGGCGTGAAATTTTCCTGGGAAAATCAGTTTAGTTTTCCTTTTTCCTCTGTGTTTATGAAAAGAACAAAAAAAATCACTGTGCTGAGAAACGGAATTTATCTCGAGCGACTTCCCAGCATCCATACCCGCAAACAAACAGACCGTAGACCACAAATAGTCTTTCTCGGCAGATTAGCATTTTGGAAGGGTCTGGCGACGATAGAGAAGCTTGGGGCCAGTAGAGATCTCGAAGGATTCGATTTTATGTTTATGATTCCGGGATCGGACAGCACTTCATTTGATGAATTCACCAGATTGCTTGGGGAGAGAGCGAAAGTCGTCAAAGGAAAAACGATCTCAAGTTACGCTCCTAAGTATGGAGATGTGCATATTTATCCAGCTAATTACGGGCCTAATGTCACAATTGTAGAAAGCGTTTCTTTGAATTGTTTAGAGATGGCTTCAATTGGAATTCCATCTTTGGTTTCCAGCAACGGGATGATGACTTGGCCAGAATTTACGAACTCAAAATTTTTTGCAGAAGCAAACTGGGATGATATTTCCTCGGTAGTTGGTCAAATAATGATTTCTTCTTTAATCCCAATCGATGATTCAGATATTGCGGCAGTTAGATCTATAACGTCAATTGAAAATCAAATTGACGAACTTCTTAAATTGCCCTAAAAACAAACATCCCACCAATTACTCCGTTTAGCTTCTTTTTGAAAAGAATCCTGATTTTCTCTGTCTTCTGTTGTCGCCAATAGTAGATTTGCTCTCTACCCACTCAAGGATAGATCTCAATAGAGAACCGCCTCGAATTGCACTGGCGGGAAACTCGGGGAGGGGGGCGACTTGAAGCCACCAAGGTCGTGCATCGTTGGTATGAGCACTTCTCTTATCCATGAAACCAAAATTTTCCGTGATCCTTCCAAGTGGAAGCAAGTTCTCCATAGAATAACGGAAACACATATACTGAAATTGGAAATCCCACGTGTGAGGGTTACTTGATTGAATTTTGTGAAATCTCCCCAACCATGTCCTTTTCTGGAAATCATTCAATCGTGCCCAAGTGCTCGACCCTCGAAGTGATTCAGCAATATCTTCCTGCTGGATATCAAGACGATATCGATTCCATACAGTGCGATTAGTGGCCCATCCCCAGCATGCAAAGTACCTAGATTTCCGTAAGAAATTGAATTTATGAAATAGCGATGGGATTCCTATTGGTGAGTAACCGCCGATAGAGGCTATACCCTCATTTGTTTTCATAAAACTAAGTCCAAGATCAAAAGTTGCAATTGAATTTGCATTGATACTAATGTCATCTTCAAGAACAATCACAGATTCGTACGTCTCAAGTAAACTCGTGATTGTCATTGTGATGTGTCGCGCTAGCCCCTGGTTAGCCGTATGGATTTTGTAATCAAAATGAGAGTTCGTTTTTTTGCGTTTGAGGTAATTCTTAATAGTAGCCTCAATCGCATTACTCGTCTCCAAGTTGTGCCAATCGATTGAGATAAAAACGTTTCTGTTTTCGATTGAATCTAGTTCCATGAGCCGATCTAAAATGAAATCTGGCCTATTAAAGCCAATCAAAAGTATTACTGCTTCATCATCAATCAATTCATGGGTCAGTTTCACGATTTTATAAATTTTCGAAATAATTGACGGATAGTCGATCGAATACCCACAGTACGTCCCCTAACGGAAAGCAAACCGTCTCCAGCCCAGGTTTGTGAATCTAGCCAGATCAACCAATTAACTTTTTTTGGAGTTGTAGGCTGAGATATTCCGTGTCTCTTACCGGGGTCGTGAACATTCCTCCTCAAATACCAGGGTGTTTTGAACCGTGTATGCGAAGCACCCGCAATTCCGTGCCCTACGTTGTTAATCAATCGATTCATTGGCGCAATTGTTGGAATCTCGTAGGTGAATAAAGTTTTTTGAATTGCGTAGTCATAATTTTTGCGCGTCATTCTTTCGCTCCAGATGAACTTCTTTCTGGGGGACATTTTCATCCAGAACCAATTATCCTCCAAGCGAAGGGAATCCTGAAAAGTTTCATTTTTTTCAACTCTGCAGGTATGTATTTCCCAAAATTTTCTCGGAATAACAAAGCCCCAGGCCGAGAAATAATGGCTTTCTCTCCAATGGTTCTCAGTGAACGGAATTCTTCGAGAGAGACCAGACATAGCAATCACAGGACTTAAATTGAGGTGACTGGGTAAACTTTCAGCCACATTGAGCATTTCGAGAACTACGTTAGCTGGGATTTCTATGTCATCCTCAATAACCGCGAGGTAATCGCATAAAAGTAAGGCTTGTGAAATAGATTGAAAGATGTGCAAATCACAGCCTTTGTTTTTCTCGGAAATCCAAATTTCAGCGTTCTGGCTTAGAGCGCTTTTCTCTATTTCCCGCCGAATGCGATCTCTAGCTTTAAAGTCATTTGGATTGTCTTCTCTTGGCCCATCAATTGAAATGAAAATCTTTATATCTTGATTGGCCAAGCTATTGAGCGCTTCTAATCTAGCTCGGAATAAGCTGGGTCTGTTAAAGCCGATTAGTAGAAGTCCGCGCTTTGCACCATGATGCCTGGTTTCCAAATCAGTTAACCATTTCTTCCAAATATATCTGTGGTGCCATAGTAACTAACGTGATTGCAACCTAGTGCAGGAATCGGTCATTTTTTGTATTCTGATTTCGTGCTAGCGTTCTTCTCGTGACCATTTTTCTAAGATACGACAACACAAGCCTCCAAGACGGCATTGGCGCACAGGAATTAAGAATTTCTGGGGTATATGCACTTTCTAGGGCTTTTGGACTTGGCTACATTCATAGTCCGGTGATCCGCGTGATCGAAGATATTGGACAGGATCTTGGCGGGGGAAGGTCCCAATCTGAATTGATGTCGACCTTCAATGCTTTTTTTAATTTTCCTAATTCTAAAAAGTCGCCCTCCGATCCAATGTTTATAAACATTAAGACGCTCAGTCTTAGAAAGCTAATATCCCTTTTTACAAAATATCGATTCTCAAGTAAGGATGTTGTTGTCACGGTTTTGTTACCACAAGGAATTCTTGATCGTTTGCCAATACTCTACGAATTTGCAGCAAGAAAATTAAGATCTATAAATAGAGACCTGCTTGCTTCGCACTTCTCAAGTGATGTAGTTCTGCATGTACGTCGAGGGTATGATGAGAAGTATGCGGACTTGAAATATGCTCGAATGAGGCACCTGCCCTTTACTTACTTTTCTGACATGCTAAAAGCCTTAAATGCCAAGAATCTTCTGACTAGTGAATCCCAAATTTTGGTCCACACGGATCTTGTAAATAAACTTACCAAGTGGTCACCTTCTCAAAAAGGTATTCTTGACGGATACTCATTGAATTCTGGCAAATCAGGAAATTCTGAAATAGTTCTGGAAGCGTATGATTTGTCGAAGGAGATTACTTTTCCCGAAAAATCAAATTATGAAATTCTCTACTGTGCAGATTTGTTTGAGGCATTTCTAGATATGAGCACAACTCCAATCTTAGTTCAAGGCAAATCTGCTTTTTCATATCTTGCAGGCATTGTTAATCCAAATTTTGTGATTTTCCCGCCTCTTCAAAAGTCGGCAAAGTTACGCCGATGGAAATCTTATGCGAATTTCCGAGTGAACTTGCGCGAAGAATTGTTGGGTTAATGTCTTTATCGGTCATAGGTGATATATTGAACTTATGAACGTAGTTGCAGTAACAACTATTGCCGAACAAAATTCCTCTGGTGTGTTGAAGCTCCTAGATTTTGCAGAGAAATATTCTGCAGAATTGGTGATAATGGGCGATAAGAAAACCCCACACTGGGATAAGAGTAGTCTTCCAAGTTTTGTTCATTACTTCTCTATCGATGATCAAATCAAAAAGTGGCCAAAGCTCGCAAGCTTAATTCCGTTCAATCACTACGCCAGAAAGAATCTGGCTTATCTTTGGGCTATTGAGAATCAAGCCTCATTGCTCCTTGATACAGATGACGATAACTATTCAACAATGAATGTATTTGAATCAGACATGGGGCGATTCCGTTCTATTGCGGGTAATTCAGAGTGGCTAAATATCTACGGATACTTTGGCAAAGCCGAGATTTGGCCACGAGGTGTCCCATTGGATGAAGCAAGAAAGAGTCTCCCGTCGGTCAGTGAGGCAAATGTTCAGTCGGATTGGCATTGTTTTCAAGCAATAGTTGAAGGAGATCCCGATCTAGACGCAATTGGACGTATGCTCTATCCGGAGGCGCATTACTTTGAAGATTATGAGCCAGTTTTACTTCCCAAATCGAGTTTCTGCCCAACAAATTCTCAGGCCACAATTTGGAAGCAGCAAGTACTTCCGTTCTTATACCTTCCTGTCACATCCACATTCCGAATGACTGATATCTGGCGTGGAATTTTGGTTTCTGGATATTTGAGAAGAGAAAATCTATCCACCGCTTTTGGAAAACTTGGTTTTCTTCAGGAGAGAAATGAGCATAATCTCGTTGACGACTTCCTGGATGAAGTTTCAGGCCACCAGTACAGCCGAAGGGTTAAGAGCATCAGTGACAAGATCTGGTTGGGAGACGATATGGAGTTTGAAAGTAACTCTGATCGCTACATATCAATCTACTCGCTTCTCGTAAAGGAAGGTTTATTAACGGAACTGGATTTGGAGTGTGTGCAGGAGTTCACCAAAATTGCAAACGCTCACGCAAATTGATTTCAATCTAATTCTCCAATAAATGCGCTCTCTTTCCAGCGCAGAAGTGTTTCGTTAGTTTGATCTTCTTTTTTTACAATAAAACTACCGATTGCTAGAGCATCAATGTCTGTTGTCATAAAACAACGAATTGCATCTTGGGGCGATTCCACAATTGGTTCGTTTCGTACGTTGAAGCTAGTGTTAACAAGTACAGGAACACCTGTCAATCCAAAATAACTTCGAAGTAAAGGATAGAGAGGGTTGTCTTGATTGACTGTCTGCAACCTTGCCGACAAATCGACATGAGTGACGGCGGGAATGGTGGAGCGAATTTCATTGACTATTGAAATCAAATTTAATCCTGGTTCATTGGTCTTGAAGGAATGTTTATTGGAGACTATTTGGTTGTTATTAACTTGGGCAGTAAACAACATGTATTTCGACTCTGACCCTTCAGGCCAATCGAACCAATGATGGGCTTCGTCCTTTAGAACTATAGGTGCAAAGGGTCTAAAAGACTCGCGCTTCTTAATCTGTAAATTTAAGCGACTTTGCATGCTAGGAGATGTTGCGCTCGCCAAGATACTCCTAGCGCCGAGTGCTCTTGGGCCAAATTCCATTCTCCCCGAGAACCAACCAATAGACTTATCGATGCTTAACATTTGAGCGCATGCAATAGAATGTTCTTGAGGTGTCAGCTTAGAATATTTTAATTCGTTCTCGATTAAGGCTTTTTCTACATCTGTATCTGAATAACTATTACCAAGGAACCCCTGTTGTAAATCGAAATATGTTGATTCAGAATTCTTTTTTTCGAGTACTACCCTGAAGAGAGACGCCCCTAATGCACCACCCGCATCTCCCGATGCAGGTTGAATAAATATGTTTTCTGCCGGCAAGATATTCAAGAGTTTCCCATTTGCAACACAATTAAGTGCAACGCCGCCAGCAAGACATAAATTCTTCTCGCCGGTCAACTTCAAGGCATGCCTAGCCTTCGCTATAACAATTTCTTCGAGAACTATTTGAGTTGACTTTGCTAAGTCACAGTCAAATTTGCGAATGTCGCTTTCCGCATTTCTTGGGCCAAAGCCGAAAAGTTGCTCCATTTTTGGGTTCCACATAGTAAGTAGTTTTGTGAATCCAAAATAATCTTTATTGAGTTTGATCTCACCTTTCTCATTCGAATGAATTAGGTGTTTACGGATTTGCTCGACGTACTTAGCTTCCCCGTAAGGTGCTAACCCCATAAATTTATACTCGCCTGAGTTCACCTTGAATCCACTATAAGAGGTCAGGGTCGCATAAAAAAGTCCAAGCGAATCTGGGAACCGTTCCTCGTGGCAGATAGAAAGAAATGGCTTCACCCTGTTTGCAGAAAAGATGCTTGCAGTTGACCATTCTCCAACCCCATCCATAACCAAAATTGCCGCACTCTCAAATGGGCTTGGAAAAAAGGTACTTGCAGCATGGGATTCGTGATGTTTGAAAACTCTTATCTCTTTGTCGAACTTTTTTTCTAATTGCGAAAGGGGGGAAAATCGGTCACCGTCATAAGTTTCCAGAAAATTTCTAATTTGCGATAGATTTCCCGGAAAGTTTGATGCGAATGTTTTCAGAATCCTTTGTCGCTTTAGGCGAGGATCCTCATAATATGAAACGTGCGTAATGTCTTTGAGAGTGATCTCCAAACTTGATAGAAGCTGCTGAAGCGCCTTTTCGGGGAATCGACTGTCGCCTTTGACTCGAGAAAATCTCTCTTCTTGCGCGGCAAAAAGAATCTTATTCTGATCTGAAATCGCAATGGCAGAGTCATGATAGAAACTTGAGATACCCAGACTTAACATTCTCACCACATTGGATATCTAGTCGTCGGGCCATTTCCCTTGTTTTTCTTCTTAAACACTCTGGAGAGAATCGCAAAGAATTTCCTCATAGGGAATATGGTACCCCTTAGTCGCGCTAAACATTGTTACACTTGCTATCGCAGGCAATTTTGAGCTTATTTTCCAATCGAAAGTTAAGGGTAAGGGGCGAGCATGGAACATTTTCTTGTCTTTTTAGCCACTGTACTCTTTATTGATACAGGCTCTCGAATTATTTATAGATTCGCACATCGATTTCCTCAAATAGCGGGTGGTGTTCAATTTGTGGAATTCCTTCGTGGGAGAGGGCAGAATTTCACGGGTCCAATTGAAACGCGGCCCTACGGGCTTTATTGGAATCGTGCGAATTACTTCAGAAAAGGTTTTCAACAAACTGATTCAAATGGCTTCCGATACAAAGGCTACGATGTCACCCCAAGTAAGTCCAAATTGCGCGTCATGTGTTACGGTGGCTCTACAACATTTTCGGATCATGTGCTGAAAAATCCTGATGATTGTTGGCCGCACAAATTGGAAAAAAGATTTCGCGAGATTAATGTCGACCTTGAAATAGTTAATTGTGGATTGAATTATGGATTAACCTCAGAATTACTTTCGCATTTAGTATTCGAAGGGGTCCATTTCAACCCCGACATTGTGATCCTTCATGGCCCAGGTAACGATACCCTTCCAATTGCTACTGGCGATTTTTCATTTGACTACCGGAATACACGAAAATCATTGAATTTGAATCCCCGATTTTTCGAGCCTACTTTGTTAAGACTTTCAGGATTGTTGAGATTGATCTACGCGCGAGCCTTACGAGAAACGGTGCTTGTCAATCTTGAGCCCGAAACATGGCCGGAAACCCATATTCAGAATCAACGGTTGATGAACTCGGAGCAAATTTCATTTCAGAATAACGTTCGCATTTTTGCAGATATCTGTCTCTCACGCGGGATTAAATTGGTACTAGCGGATTTTGTCCAGAATCTTCCAAATGAACTGGAGCGCATGAGACCCGGTTTGTCAGCTGGAATGGTGGAGTCAGTCATGAGAATGAATCACTATTTTGCTTCCCTAGCTCAATTTTATCCCGGGAAGGTATTACACGTAACATTTCCGCCCAATTATTTCGAGGCTGAAGATTTCGTAGATTTATGTCACTTAAATTTAATTGGTGAAGTGAAGAAAATGGAATTCATTTTTGCTGAGACAAGAAAATTTGTAATGACAAGCTAAATAGAAGCGATCTTGTTCCTTAATTTACGGAAAGCATGCATGAATGGTCTAATTAATTTGTAAATTGGGCTCGCACTCACATTCTTTCGAATGTATTGACGGAATAGAAATTTTCTAAATTCATTTCTTAAATTGCTTTCCGGTAAATTTGAGGCGCAAACCCATCTTACTTCATCCTTCATCAAATTCCGAGCATTTTGGTCGAGAGACTGAAATGAAGCGCTTTCACTTACACGATAAAAAGTTGTTGGGTCATCTAAATACGATACACCCCCGTTTAAAGTCGCGCTCACGGCAACCAACCAGTCTTGGGCTCTTATGCCATGACATTTTTTGAGAAAAGATTTTTCGATTTTTTCTAAACTGAAAAGTGCTGTTGATTTCTTGATCTCATTTCCTTTGACTAAATCACTTCCACTTCTTAATGCTGTTGCCTTAGATCGCGACTTTTCGGTTCTTCGCTCGAAGACTCTTTCTGAATCCAAATCTTTTCCTAAAAAGTAATCCGTATGGACTATCGAAAGAGATTCATCGGATTCGAATACAGCGATTTGTTTGTGTAATTTAGATTCATCTATCCAAAAATCATCACCATCACAAAAGGCTAAATATTTTGCATTAAGGTTGAAAATAAGTGGAAATTCTGGAGCTCCACCCATTTGGTATTGATTAGTTTTATACAAAATCGGAAAAATAATATCAGGGTATTTATTTTCATAGCTCAAAATTAGATCTCGCGTGCCATCTGTAGAAGCGTCATCAATCACGAAAATTCTCATCTTGTAGCCATTTGTTTCTTGCCCAAGTATTGAATCAAGACATTCCGCCAAAATACTCTCTTGGTTGTAGGTAAGGACTAATACTGCAATCTCCTGAACTAGGGTTGACAACACCTCGAACTCATCATGTTTGACAATTTCCATCCTTGAACAATATCTCTAGCTGTCAATTCTTTCTACAGCTAAGGATGTATTTCTTGCCCACTAACTTCTAGTATCAACGCTAGAATAGAGTTATCATTTAACTTCTTGTAGGGGGATCGTATGAACTTCGATTATCTAGTCCTTGGTAATGGTGCCGTGGGAATGTTTTCAGCCATTCGAATTAAAGAGGAATTCCCTTCAGCAACAGTGGCCATTATTGGGCGTGCCGGTAGGCATAACGGCGCAAGTGTCGCAGCGGGGGCTATGTGTAATGTTTATGGGGAAATCGAAAAAGTTTTTTCTCCGAACATGCAAACTCTCCAAGATATTAGCTTAAGTTACGGAATTGCAGGGCGTGAGGGGTGGCAAGATTTTCTCGATAGGCATCAACTACGAAAAAAATTGATGACGGCAGACAAAACCCTTATATTTTTGAAAGAGGGTGCATCCTCTTTTGAAAAGGGAAATTACGCCCAAGCAAAGAAGGCATCTCTTGAATCCGGTGTACTTAAGGAAGTCGATAAGTTGGTGCTTGGTAAACTTTTCTCCGACTCCGTAAGTTTACCAAGCGAAGCATTCCTCATTGACGGAGAATTTTCCCTAGATTCAAAGGAACTGTTCATAGAGTTCTCGGAGCTCTGTTTGAAGTTAGGGATTCGAGAGATAAGTGCAGTTGTTCAAAAAATAGATATTCAGGCTAAAATTGTAGAGACAGATCAAGGACCCTTTTCAGCGGACAAAATTATAGTTGCGTTAGGTGCAGAGACTCAGAGGTTGGTTGGATTGGAAAGTATTCAACCGGTCTTACGAGGAGTGGGAACTGCATTTCAAATCTCTAATGCTCAGATTAACGCCCCCTTCGCCTCAGAGAGAATGGTTATTCGAACGGTAAATCGTGGCGGAGCGCAATGTGGGTTTCATTTCGTTCCAAGATCAAGTGGTTACTACCTTGGTGCGGGGAATTACATAAAAGCTGCAGGAGAATCTTCGCACAGGCTAGAAACTCTAAGATATTTAATTGACACTTTTGAAACCGAACTGGGTGGAAGCGAAATTACATATCAATTGGAAGGCGACATCATCAAGGGACACCGACCTAGAGCTTTGGATGGCTTCCCACTAATTGGAGGGTTAAAGAATTACCTTGATTTATATATAATCAGTGGAACTAATCGCGCGGGCCTAACTTGGGCGCCCGCGATAGCACAACAAGTCATCTCTTGGGTAAAGAGCGAAGAGCAAAATATTTTAACTTCAGAACAAGCTCATTTAATTTCTCCAGAGAGAACTCCAATTAATTTTGGGTTAGAGTCAGAAGCTATTAGTTATTACGTTGAAAGTAGAATTGGCGCCGCTATCGAGCACGGGAAATTGGAGAACAGCACTAACTTCATTGAACTTGAAAAGGAAAGATTGAATGCATACGCAACAAAATTACTACAAGAGGTTCAAGCCATAGTTGGCACTAAATCGGTTCCACATCCAGATCATTGGGCGGCTATTCTGGATATGCCATCACTGTGTGTGGAGATCAACTAATTGGATTCTTCCGAATACTACAATTCGATTGCTGGAGACTATGAAGAAGTTTATAGTCAGCGTTTTCTTTACCACAAAGCAATCGATGATTGCATTAGAAACAACACAAATTTTTTGCTTTGGGAAAATGTACTAGATGTTGGTAGTGGTAAAGGGGAGAGATTAGCAAATCTTTTTTGTGACCACAGCGCTCGAATCAGTTGTGTGGAAAACTCCAATGAAATGGCAAAAGAGCTCGGGAAGAACTCAAGAATAGCAAAGGTTTTCCAGGAAGATTTCTGTTTGATGAAGAAAGAATCTTTCGATACTCCGTTTGATCTCGTACTGTTGCAATGGAATGTTTTTGGACACTTAACAGACCCAGCCAAAGCTATCGCCACTATTTCGAGTGTTTGCAAGACTGGAAGTTGTCTGATTTTTGATATAAACAATCCATTGAATATCGTTCAATATGGGATTAAGAATGTAGTTAAGAATATCTTTGCCTTTGTTCGATTTAGTGAAAGAAACGAATTAAGTTTTCAAATCGTACATAATGGGATTTCTACAAAAACTAAATTTTTCCGGTTAAAGTATCTGAGAAAACTTCTAAACTCAAATGGATTTGAGGTGAAGAGTTTAAAGTATTTCAGTTATTCTTCTGGTAAACCCACTAATTTTCTAGCAGGGCAAGTATTTATTGAAGCAGTGAAAGTTTGATTTGGAACGTTCTCTCCGAAGATACGCATTATTCAAAATACTTGCCGCAATCAGAGAAAAGAACAGGTGCTTGCTTTGACTCAAATGAACTTAATCTAATCAGAATTTTTCGTGAGTTTCTCTACTCCTGCCGGTGAATCTAGTACTCTATGGGCCTCAACGGAAAATGGAGCAACAAATGCAACGACAGCCTTTCTTCAAGAAGTATATTGCGATTTATCGTTTCCATAGACCGTACGGGTTCCGTGAAGCGTTCAAGAGAATGAAGTCTATTTTCGTCGAATTAGATCTTTTTGATTTCAAGCACAGGACCAATACTAGGACTGTGAAGTATACGGATTTTCAAAACAAAAATTATATGCATTATGTTCCGGCATTTACATCAGTTGTACATGAAATGTTAAAATTTAGCCATAATTACTATATTTCTTCCATTAGGTATTCTGATCACAATCGAAAAGCCATTTTCATAGATTTTGGTGCTGGGCTTTTTAAAACACCAATTATCGCTTCGGAACTGGGCAAATTCGCGCTGGTCGGTGGGATTGAAATCGACTCAGAACTGGTTGAAGGCGCAAAACAGAATATCCGTCGTTTAAAGAGTTCGAGCTCTGATTTTCTTGTGATTAATGGCAATGTTGAAATTGAATCCGATCTTAAGTCTTTGGTGAGCGAAATAAAGTCACGTGGAATTGAACCTGCGGTTTCAACAATATTTATTTTTAATAAGAATTCGTATGGACCCACCACATTAGACAAATCCCTTAAGAATATCGAAAAGTACTTCAATTCGATTGTTTACCTATATCAAAACCCTATTCACGGTGATGTGCTCATAAAAAGAGGGTTCACGCAATTTGGCAATGATGACAAGAAGAGTACTGCTCACAAGAACTATAAGTACAACTTGTATTTCAAGCACACATTTGTTGAATCTGTTCCAGATTAAGTTTCTGAATCTCCATAATCAATTAATTCATTGTTGTAGAAATTCTGCTGATTTTAGCTAAGAACTCACTGATTTTGACTTGAGTGATGAATGCAGCCGTGCAATTTGAGATTAGGTTTACGTTGGGTGTGAAAATATTCTCAAGTAAGTTAGAGATGGTCGACGAAAGTCTCTTGGGATCTGTTGCTAATTATGCCTAGACGAAGAGAATAATTCTTAGATTCACCCTAAAGCACTTGGGAATTATGGGGTATAGCTTGTTGAAGTTCTAGTTCGCGGAAAGACTTAAGTTCTAAATCTTTGCATCTGAGTGGACATTTTCATTCGTCAATATTGCCGCAATGCGATGGAGGTGAAGAGCGAATGAGGAGAGTTAATGAAGCGTATAAGGGGATTGGAGTACGGCGGTGCAGGATTCATTGAGGTGAAACGGGGTTCTTTGCTCGCATCCACGAATTCATAGAATGCGAGAATTCTTTCGCACTTGAGAGTTCCTGTTTGGTTGAACCAGTGGATTAATTTTCAAAGTTCAATGCCATTTTTCCTGAGCATTTCTTGAAGGACAAAAGACCTGTGCTGAAAAATTAATCTAGTCTTACGCCGCCAAATGGTGTTGAAAGATGAACTGCAATAATTCCTGATTGGTCGTCAATTGTTGATGGGTCGACCCATTCAATTTTTACATCACCAAGCGCGGCAAGGATTTCTTCCGTGAACCAAGAGTCTGCAAGCTGATCTTTATCAGCAATCACAATCTTTTCAATCTCAGCAAGAGGTGTTCCGTCTTGTGATGGGTGATCCGTAGAGAGCCACTGAATAAAAAAAGGGAATTCGCGAGTGTCAACTATCTCCTTTACGCCAATTTGTTTCCACTTTAAATCTGTGCCATTTGGGCGTGTGCGGTGACCTTCGATTGCCTCGCGTCCAAACTTTTTTGCAATTGGTTCAATATCTTTTGTGCTAAAGACCCAGGTAAACCAACCGCCACCCTCATTTGCCTTCTTTGAAACAGCCTTTCCCCACGGTGTTTGTTCTGTGGCTGGGTGATCTAGAGGGCATACAACTTCGATGTATTGACCATTCTTAAGCGCAGCAGTGAAGTTACGTGTGCCGAAGCGTGGGTGTATTCCACCATCAACAAATGTGCTGCCGAGGCGAGCGCCAAGTCTCTGCACAGTGTCAGCTAGTTGGTCATGGGAAGTCACATAGGAAACATGGTCTAGACGCATGGTGGAATTCTGCACCATTGGCAGGGGTGCCAATGACCACCGTCAATTACAGGTTGAGGTAGTCGGTACTTTTCCTCTGAGGTAGAAATCGTCAATCTGGCCGTCGATGCAGGCGTTGCCTTGGCCCTGGCCTGTATGGCCTTCACCGGCGAGGGAAACAAGTACTGAATTGGTTAGCAACTTGTTGAGTCCTTGGGCCCATTCATACGGGGTGGCTGGATCGCCAGTTGTGCCGATGACCACTACTGGGTTGGTTGTCTTTGTTGGTGCAATTATCACTTCTTGCGACTGACCAAAGTATTTACAGGTGAGTCCGCCGTAAGCCAGGTAGGGACCGAAGAGCGGAGCTTTTTCTGCGAAAATGTCTGCATCACGCTTAATCTGTGCAACTGTGCGTGGTTCATCAACATCTAAACAATCGATTACTGCACCTGAATCAAATTCATTATTGGGATAGCTTCCGTCTGACTGACGCCCTGTGTACTCGTCGGCAAGTTCGAGGAATCTATCTCCGAAACCATTTTGAGCTTGCGAAATCGCTTTACGGAGTTTTGGCCAACCCGTTGCGCTGTCGTACATCGCAGATGCAGTACCCAGAACCATCATCGTTTCACTCAGAGTTCGATTTGAGTTTTTTTTTGGCAGTGGTTTCTTGACTGCTTGACCAAAGAGTCTCTGCATCTCTGCAATTGCAGCACTCTTATCTTTAGGTAGCGAACAATTCTTCCTTGTAGCGCAATCTTTGGCAAAGGATGAGAATGCCTGGTCAAAGCCAATCGCTTGGGTGAGCGTTTGTTGAAAGTTCGAGATTGTTGGATCTACTGCACCATCGAGAACAACGCGACCGACTTTTTCTGGGAAGAATTGCGCGTAGACAGTCCCAAGGTATGTGCCGTATGACTTGCCCATATAGTTAAGTTGGTTATCCCCCACGGCCTCGCGCAAGATATCCATATCTCGGGCGACGTTTGCGGTGCCGAATGAAGATAGATGTTTGTTTTTGTCTTTACAGATCTCGACATACTTCTTTGTATCAATCAGAATCTGTTTGAATTCTTTTTCATTATCTGGCTTGCTATCAGAATTGTTATTCGCATCGAGTTCTTTATCGTTAAGGCAGCGAATGGGTGCGCTGCGCGAAACTCCGCGGGGGTCGAAGCCGACGATGTCGTAGCGGTCGAGGATTGCTGGGCTGAAGATGTATTCGGCCGCGGAGGCGTAATCAACGCCTGACCCGCCGGGGCCACCGGGGTTAACGATGAGGCTGCCTAGTTTCTTGCTTGTTCTGGCTTCATATTTGAGCAGGGCTATTTCAAAGGTTCCGGTGGAAAGATTTTTGTAATCGATCGGGACCGCCAAGGTTGCACACTTGAAATCTTGGCGGCAGTTCTGCCAATTAATTTCTTGCGCGTAGTAGCCAGATAAAGTCTTTGGATAATCGGGTTGTGATTGTATGTAGGCAGTAAATGAGAGCGCGGTCAGCGCGAATACTGTTGCGAGCGCAGCAACTTTTCCGGAGCGCGATGAAAAGTATCTAAATGGTGATGTAGAAAAGGTTTGCATCTACTGCTTAGCCAGTCGGCACATCAGAGCTTCGCAGGTGACAAGTGGTGCTGCATTGTGGGCAAGGTTGGTGCGGGCTTCCATGATTGCGCTGATCTTGGAGATGGTGGAACTTGCCGGATGTTTTGCAGCATAACTTTCGATTTGCTCGCGCATATCGGTGTTGATCATAGATTCGGTGTTGCCGGATTGGACCATCATCACATCGCGGTAGAAAGTTGCGATATCAAGGAGTGCTCCATCGATGGAGTCGCGGACCATTCGGGTAGAACGGGACTTCTGTTCTTTCTCTAACTCTTTAACTGCTTTAGACCCACCAGTTGCCATTCCGCGACCAGTTGCACCTTTTCCATACGCTTCCTGTAACTTCTCAATTTCTTTCTCATCGCGTTCTTCTGATGCTGTGTTTGCCTCTGTAGTTGCAAGATCGACAAGAGTTTGCGCGGCTTGGAATGCTGCGGCGAGTGAACCAAGTTGCAACGTTAGTTGCATGATG
>JACCDN010472522.1_pt1 | contig 21573 bp, 21 predicted proteins | sample 7441691 | NCBI WGS metagenome assembly JACCDN01 (sample SAMN15323439, study PRJNA562643) | freshwater metagenome | isolation source: river surface water | place: USA:Blue River Watershed | collected 2017-08-16 | reverse complement strand
CCGTGGCGAAAGCCATTTTCACTCCGTGCGCGTGCGCCGGAGTTTTTTCTTTGCCAGAGGTGTTCGGGTCCATAACCAACACACAAGGAGCACCATGGCGAACAAGGAAGCATCCGTCGCCGAGATTGCGGAGGGATTCCGCACCTCGAGCGCCGTTCTGCTCACCGAGTACCGCGGACTCACGGTTGCGCAGCTCAAGGAGCTGCGCGGAAACCTCCGTGCGAACGCGTCGTACGCCGTGGTGAAGAACACGCTGGCCAAGCGTGCGTTCAACGAGGCTGGCGTCTCAGGACTTGACGCCGAACTCGTCGGACCCACCGCTCTCGCGTTCGTTCACGGGGACACCGTCACCGTGGCGAAGGCGCTGCGTGACTTTGCCAAGGCAAACGACAAGCTCGTGCTGAAGGGCGGCTACTTCGATGGCGCCGTCATTTCCGCCGACGAGGTCAAGAAGCTCGCCGATCTCGAAACCCGAGAGGTCCTGCTTGCCAAGCTTGCAGGCGCCTTCAAGGCTTCGCTCTTCGGCGCTGCCTACATGTTCAACGCACCGCTCGCCCAGGCCGCTCGCGCGGTCGACGCGTTGCGTCAGAAGAAAGAATCCGCGTAACCCTTACGCGGTCAGAACCAACCAAACAACAAGGAGAAAATCATGGCTAAGCTCAGCGCTGACGACCTCATTGAGGCGTTCAAGGAGCTCTCGCTCATCGAACTCGCTGACTTCGTGAAGAAGTTCGAAGAGGTCTTCGAAGTCACCGCCGCCGCTCCCGTCGCCGTCGCCGCAGCACCCGCTGCCGGTGGTGCTGGCGGAGCCGCCGAGGTCGCAGAAGAGAAGGACTCGTTCACCGTTGTCCTCGAGGCTGCTGGCGACAAGAAGATCCAGGTCATCAAGGAGGTCCGTGCGCTCACGAACCTCGGCCTCGGAGAAGCGAAGGCCCTCGTCGACGGCGCACCCGCGACCGTTCTCGAGAACGCCAACAAGGAGACCGCCGAAAAGGCGAAGGCTGCTATCGAAGAGGCTGGCGGAACCGTCACCCTCAAGTAGTCACCTACTCGATTCTCGGGGCGTCACCTTCGGGTGGCGCCCCGAGTGTTTGTTAAGCGCGCGCGTCGACGACCCAGTCGAGCCCCAGTTTGAGCAACACCGCATCGGCCGTGAAAAAGGTCGTCCCTGGTCGAGCCGCCGCTTGAGCGAAGATCATCCGGTCGAAAGGGTCATGTCGCACCAAACTCGTGAATCGGGGAATCTCCCGAGTCGCAGCGTAATCGAAGGGTTCGATGTCAATCTTCAGTTCTCCAAGAACTAGCGCGAGCTCTGAAAAATCCGGTCCCTTGCGAAGCAGGGCCTTCATTTCGAATTCGGCGAACGTGAGACTCGACACGACAACCTCTCGATGTTCGATAATCGCTGATGCGGCTTGTGTCGATAGTCGTGCGTCATCGAGCGCCAACCAGTACGCCACATGTGAATCGAGGAATGCGCGACTCACAGGTCAAACGACTTGTCATGAAACAGCGAATTGAATTCCTTGTCGAGCGCTTCCCACTCGTCGTTATCCCACAGTGGGATTAGGCCTTTCGCAAACCCAGGAACAATGCGTGGTCGCTCGGCTTCAATCTTCACAAGCTTCAGTATCGGCTTGCCCGCACGAGCGATGATGATTTCCTCCCCAGCTTCGACCCGTGCGATCAATTTCGAGAAGTGGGTTTTTGCGTCGTGAACATTAACGTGTTTCGGCATAGCGCAAGTTTATGCGGGTTAGTCCACTTAGTCCATTTTTCCAATGGCCTACGGAACGCTACCGGGGGTTAAGTGTGACGTTCGGGAGTTCCGGCGCGGGGATGCGTCCGCCGATATCGTCGACGACGTTTCCGAATCGCGGGTGAGCGGATTCCCACTCGGCGCGCATGTCACGAATCTCCTCGTGCGAACGTGCCACAAAGTTCCACCACATGACGAGTCGCTCGGTGAACGGTGACCCCCCGAGAAGGACGAGCCGGGAATCGTCGTGGGCGGTGATGGTCAGATCACCCGACCCGGCGGGCATAAAGGCGAGTTCGGTTTCTGCCGTGGGGGTTCCGTTGACGGCAACGACGCCCTTGGCGACGAGCACCCCGACCTCGTGGCGGGGGTCGACCGGAATGGGCAGTGTCGTTCCGGCGGGCACGAGAATCTCTGCCCCAAACGAATCGGTAAACATCGTCGCGGGTGATTCGACACCAAGGAATCGTCCCGCAAAAACCGTGAACGTTGCACCGTGATGGTTGACCGAGGGCAGGTCGGCGGCGTGTTCAAACATCGGTTCGCGGCCGCGGTGATCGTCGGGCAACGCCAGCCACAACTGAACGGCATGAAGCCTGCCGTCGGTTCGAACCGACAACTCCGAGTGCGAAATTCCCCGGCCCGCCGTCATGAAGTTCACCTGTCCCGGTTCGATGGTTTGTGCCGAACCGATCGAATCACGGTGTTCCACTCGACCCTCAAACAACCAGGTCACTGTCTGAAGGCCCGTGTGCGGGTGCGCGGCGACAACCATCCCGTCGGTTTGGTCCGTCGGACCGAAATGGTCGACGAAAATCCACGCACCAATTCGCCGAAGGTCGCGATGCGGAACCGAACGTCGAACCGAGATGTTCGTCCTCGTCGTCAGGACCACCTCGCGAGGCACAACGATTTGAGTGCTCACTGTTCCCGAAGTCCCCACGGTTGACCGTAGCCACCATCCGATTCCGGCGTGGCCATCAGGTCGAGGAACGGTTTCGCATCGAATGCTTCCGGACCAAGGACACCGGCACCCGCCCACGCACCGGTAGCGAGCAGTTCGAGGGCGATCACGGGGTTGAGCGCCGTTTGCCACACCACACACTGGCTGTCATATTCCGCCATCGTCCATTCGTTGTCGGACACGTGATAAAGATAAACGTCGCGGGGTCGCCCGTCCTTGCCGAGACCGGTCACCCACACACCCGCACACGTCTTCCCTGTCATTCGGGGGCCGATGGTGGCGGGGTCGGGCAGCGCCGCAGCAACAACATCCCGGGGTGCGACCTCGACAGGTCCGTTCGCGCTGCGCACTCGAATCGGAGTCGTCGAGTCGAGGTGAAGCTGATGAAGTGTCTTCAACACGGTGATGAACTCGTTTCCCAGCCCGTACTTGAAGGTCACTCGCTTCGCGGGAAGCCATCGAGGCATCATGAGCACCTCTTCGTGCTCGACGTTCACACATTCGACGGGTCCGATTCCCTCCGGGAAGTCGAACACTTCGGGTTCGCTGAACGGTTCGGTCGTAAACCAGCCTTTGTCCTTCTCCCACACGACGGGAGGGTTCAGGCACTCTTCGATGGTCGTCCAAATGCTGAAGCTGGGCGCAAAAATCTCGTTTCCGTCATCATCGAACACGACGAGGTTTGCGCCGTCCCGTGTGCCCAGTTCGTCGACCTCGCTGAAGAGGTGGTCCACCGCGTACCGGGCGAACACGTTCGAGAGTCCCGGCTCCACGCCGATTCCAACAAGAGCGAGTTGACCGTCCTTTTCCCAGTCGGCGCTCGCCGCGAACTGTTCGTCACCGAGCTTGACCCCGGTTTCCGAATACGGTCGAGTTGGGTGTGGCGATGACAGGCTCATCGCCATATCGAGGTAGTTCGCCTCGGCCGCCTTGGCTCCCGCGAAAATCGACGGGACAAACTTCGGCTCCACTGCGTTCATAACGTGGGTTGCGCGGTGCGTGCGCGCAACCTCGGCGACCACCTCTGGCCGTGACGCGTCAATGTGATCGGCGACAAACTTCGCCGCCACCGCCTCGCCGTGTTTGTCACGAATCCAGTCGATTGTCCGCTCGGCACGAGCACGGTCATAGTCGGTCACGATGATGGTCTCGAAGAACGAGCGACGAGCGGCTATTTTGGCAATCGCATCGCCCACGCCACCCGCGCCAACAAGCAGGATTCGCATGTCTCCGACACTACCCTCGACGTTTCATTCGCGCCGCACGTCACCCACCACGTGAAAGAGTCGCTCAACTTCGGAATCACGATGGTGATCGTCGCGGTGGCTCTCGTCATCTCCATCGTGGGGTGGCTCATCATCTGGGCGCTCCCGATTTACTACACGATTGTCCGAATCATCGCCGCCTACAAGGCCTCACAGGGCGAGTTCTATCGCTTCCCGCTCACCTTTCGATTCGTCAAGTAACGGTCAGTCGAACCATTCGGTCGGGGGGCCGAGTGACACCAACACGGCGAAGATGGTGGCGACGACCGCGACAAGAGTGACGACGAGCAGCGCCGGTCGTGCGATGAACCAGCGAAACAGTCGGTCGAACCAGTGGGCATCACGAGGGTCGGAGGTCGCGATCGTACGCCACCCTCCCTCGACGAGACCGCGGCGGAGGGTTGCTCGCTCGAACGGCACCGTCGCATACGGGACCACGGCGAGAGAAATTCCCCCGATGATCCGTCCGAGAGACCATCGCTGGTTCACCCCAACAAGTGCGGCTGTCACGCCGTAGCCTAGGAACACTGCTCCGTGTGTTCCGCCGACGACGGTAATCGCGAGGCTCGGGATTTCGGCAACTGCCCGAAGAAGGAGCGCCCCCAACAGGAGTGTCCAGGTGATGGCCTCGGCGATGGCAAAGAACACGAACAGTCGTTTGGGGCTCATGGTTCCATTCTCTCGCGCAAAAGCCCGGGGACAGGCGAGCACCAAGCCCTGCCCTAGAATGGGGAGGTTGCCTTCGGGCTTCAGGAGAATTCGCCTAGTGGCCTATGGCGCACGCTTGGAAAGCGTGTTGGGTGCAAGCCCTCGGGGGTTCGAATCCCCCATTCTCCGCAGACGCCCCACCACCCCCTCTGGGTCGGTGGGGTTCCGCTTATCTACTGGGATGTTGCCGATTTTCTCCCTCCCCAAAATCACCGCAAGAAGTGACCATACAAGTGACCACCTCTCCGCAGCGATTTGCCAGATGCGTGAGGCGCGAGGCATTCTCGGTCACTCGCGCCGTGAAAATCCTTCCAACCATGTTGTAGAGGTGGCTTCCAGCATTGACTCCGGTGTAGTTCTTAGACATTTGTTCTCCTATCGCTTACAGAGAATGTCTACCAAGAGCCACCGACATCTATCGATGCGTGACTATCAGTGGGTATCTTTCTCGGAGAAAGCCTTGATTGCGGCACTCACCATTTGCTTCACGCACCATCGAGCGTAGGGCGCACCACCAAAGAGCCCCAGGAACGCTGTACTGGATGGAAGATTGTAGGAAATGTGAACTAACAGCTTGCTAGTTCCCGTATCAACCGACTCAATGTCAAAGCCAAGTTTGTAGTGATCGATTACAAGCAATTCAGCAACAACTGTTTCCCAGGCCTTGCGGCGATACGGCGTCCGTTCGGTTACCACTTCGTCCAAATGGAGAGGAATGCCTAGAACTTTGCCGTCCATTTTGATGTGAGAACCGACCGCTTGCCCTCGATCTTCATCGAGAATGAGGTGCATCGAACCACCGAACATCATGAGCGATTTCTTTGTCTCCATGTGTCCAGACAAGTTTTCGTGATTGTCAAGAAACTCAAACAGGCGCTTGGCCCCTACAGGCAGAATGACCGAGGCCTGTGAATGCTTGCGATACTTCCGCTGAGAATCGCCAGGCGTTTTCATGATTTGGGCAACCTCAAGCCCTTGAGTAACAGAGCATTTGCCGCAACTATGATGCTCGATCCAGACATGCTAATGGCTGCAATCTCTGGCGACAGCATGAGTCCGAATGCTGGATAGAAGACTCCTGCCGCAATCGGTAGTGCTATCGCGTTATATCCAATGGCCCAACCGAGGTTTTGGCGCATTTTCCTCAGGGTCCCTTTTCCGATTGCAAGAGCCACTGCGACATCCAGCGGGTCGGATCTCATCAGGACTACATCTGCCGTCTCGATGGCGACGTCAGTGCCTGCTCCGATTGCGATACCAACGTCTGCTTGCGCCAGTGCTGGGGCATCGTTGACGCCATCTCCCACCATGGCTACACGCTTTCCGCTTGCTTGCAGTTCTGCAATCTTGGCAGCCTTATCTTCTGGTCGAACTTCAGCCATCACATTGTCTATGCCGAGCGAGTTGGCGATTCGTGTCGCTGTTTGCAGGTTGTCGCCAGTCAACATAGCAACTTCTACGTTTTGTCGATGGAGCGCCTCAATCGTTGGTTTTGCGGTTGGACGCGGAGCGTCAGCGATGGCAAGCACACACGAGATTCGACCGTCAACTGCGGCAAAGATGGATGTCCGCCCTGACTCTACAAAGGATGCGTGAGAATCTCTGGCAGGCCCAAGGTCTATGGATTCAGACTCCAAAAGACTGGCATTGCCGAGAACGACTCTGTGACCATCAACCGTCGCGATAGCACCTTGTCCTGTAACGTTGCGGAACTCTGTAACTGAACCTAGGACGATTGATTTCGACTCAGCATAAGAAACAACGGCCCGAGCAAGAGGATGTTCTGATTGAGTTTCGGCTGCTGCTACAAGCCCCATTACCCGGTCTGATTCACCCTCCAAAACGATGTAGTCAGTTACTTCAGGCGCACCCATTGTGAGTGTGCCCGTTTTGTCGAATACAACAACATCGATGAGAGCTGATGCTTCGATTCCGGCAGCATTCTTGAATAGCACGCCTCGTTTCGCACCTAGGCTGGTCCCCACCATGATTGCAGTGGGTGTAGCAAGACCTAGAGCGTCAGGGCAGGTGATGACCACGACAGTGATCGCAAAGAGTATCGCCGTGGGAACGTCTGCACCAGCCAGTAGCCACCCTGCGAAGGTGGCTGTTCCCCCAATAAGTGCCACTAACACCAACCAAAAGGCCGCTCTATCTGCCAACCGTTGCCCTGGTGCTTTGGAGTTCTGGGCTGTTTGTACCAGCTGAACTATCTGTGCCAATGCGGATTCGGAGCCTACCTTGGTAGCTCGGACCTTCATAGCTCCGAAAGTGTTGACTGTGGCTCCGATAACCTCGAAGCCAATGGACTTGTGCACTGGCATGCTCTCGCCGGTGACCATGGATTCGTCAACCTCTGATTCGCCGTCCACGACAATGCCATCAGTGGGGATCTTTGCTCCCGGGCGGATGACCATGGCATCGCCCTCAACCACGTCTGCAGTGGCGATCTCAACTTCTTGACCGTCTCGAATGACAATGGCTGATGGGGGTGACAACTCCAGCAAAGTTCGGATCGCCTCGTTTGCGCCTCCACGGGCGCGCATCTCAACCCAGTGTCCAAGTAAGACGAAAGTCGCCAAGACTGAAGCGGCCTCATAGAAGACTTCGCCGCCTCCAGTCAGAGTTACCACAACGCTGTAGAGCCAGCCGGTTCCAATACCCACTGCAACCAGAACCATCATGTCCAGCGTGCGACGTCGAAGTGCTCGCCATGCCCCATCAAAGAAGATCCACGAGGAGTAGAAGATAACGGGAATGGAGAGCATGAGCGCGAAATACGCGTCTGAGAGGCCAAAAGGTGCAGGAAGCGTGAAGCCAAATACCTGGCGACCAATCGGCGACCAGAGCGTTATTGGAATCGAAAGAATGGCAGCGACAAGGAAACGGTTTCGCATGTCACGTGACATCTCTGCGAATGACATGTGGCTATTGTGACCACCATGCCCCATGGCGTCCTGCATCGAAAGAGAGGGACCTTGAGCTGCTGCGGACGATGCGCCGTTGTGATTTGCCTGGTGCTCATGCATCTCATGGTGTTCATGGATGCTGTGATGATCCGGCATTGATGAATGGACGTGGTCGTGGTCGTGGTCGTGGTTGTGGTTTTCCATCAGAATCCTTTGATTGGGGGCTGGGCTGTGCCGTGAAATGAAGTTCTTTCACGGCACAGCGCATTTGAGCCGAAACTAATCGACCTTGATGATCGCCATCATTCCGGTGTCTTCATGGTCCAGAATGTGGCAGTGCAGAACTGTTGTACCGGCAAAATCATCGAATGCGATTCGAATGACTTTCTTTGAGTTCGGTGCAACGTTGACAACGTCTTGCCAACCATCTTCACCTTGCACCTGGAAGCCCCAGGTGTGAAGGTGTATCGGGTGATACATCGGGGTGGTGTTGTCGATCACCCACTCTTCGACTGTGCCTTTCTTTGCAGTGAAGTTGACGACGTTAGGGTCAAACAACTTGCCATCGATCGTCGGTGTCATGTGGCCAGAGAGCGTCACAACGCGTCGGTTAGCAACTTTGACGTTCGAGGCGAATAAGTCCCGAGTGTTGGCCATCATGAATGACATAGGAAGGGCACTGATGTCAGAACCTGCGTCTGCCGCAATGCTTGCGATCTTCTCGGGACTTCCCATTGCAGCACCATTTCCCTCATTGCTGAGGCGCTGTGCTGTCAGGGTGCCGCCGTTGGTTCCGGGTATGAGTACGATTTCGGTTCGTTCGGAGTTTGCGAGCGTTACCTCTTTGACTTCCTTAGGTACTGGAAGTCGTCCCCCTTCAGACGAGAGCACGAACATCTTTGCTCCTGAGTAGTTCAGTTTGAGGCTCGTCGATGCCGTGGCGTTGACAATGTGGAGTCGCTCGAGCTTCCCACCGCTGTCGTTCAGGTCGACGCCCTCAAAACCGTTGGTCAAGAGTTTTGGTCCGGTGCGCCCCATCATGGCGGTCATCATGTCGACGCCCGATGAGTTGTTCCCCATTCCGCTCATGCCGTCCATCCCACTCATGCCGCTCATGTCGTGGTTCATGCCACCCATGCTGGAATCGTTAGATTTTGCGGAATCACTGGCGTCAGCCCAAGGGTTCTTGTCAGTTAGGGGTGGGTCATTGATAACAAGAACGCGGTTGGTTGAGATCGTGTTCAGTTGGTCATCGTCCATGTCCTCGACGATGATTGCGCCTGATAGACCAGATGCGACTTGCTCAGCGGTAATGCCGTGCATGTGAGGGTGATACCACAAAGTTCCCGCTGTGTGGTTTGCCGGTATGTCATAGGTGTAGGTGTACGACTTGCCTGGTTCCACCATGATGAACGGGTTGTCCTGTTCAGGTGAAACATGCAATCCATGAGTGTGAAGGCTTGTGGCTTGCTTGAGGTTGTTCACCAGCTTGACAGTGACATGGTCGCCGGGGTGAACGCGCAGAGTTGGGCCTGTAACTTTGCCGTTGTAAGTCATAGCCCAGCGGGTCGAGTTGCCGAACGGAACCATGGTCTCAGCGGCTGTGAGGGTCACATCTAACTTGCCATTAGATGAGGTGAGCTCGTCGGGTTGCCCGTTGACGATGGCGCTGCCGTTTGGAATAGAGGTGTTGGATGGAGCACATGCGCTTAGCACCAGGGCTGCGATGGTCACCAATGATGTCGCAAGAATCGACTTGCGAATGGTTTTGAGTTGCAATGAACTGCCTTTCAGTTTGGACGCGAGAAATAGATGACTGGGACCGGCCCCGTCATCAGATTCGCCAAACTGAAAGCATTGCCCTTTCTGGTGGCCCGCGATCGTGCCTTGCGTCGGCAAAGCGGGTTGACAGCTGGATTAGTTGCGGCGCGGGAAACGCAGATGTTTGCCCCACGATTGGCATAGCGAAGTCTTGTGTAGCGATTGGTTGACAGGAATCATGGCTGCTGACGCAGGATGCTGGATGCTCTGAGTGGCCGTTGTGATCGGCGGGAGTCGTTTGGAACCCGGCATCCATCATGTCAACCTCGTGGCTCATGTGGGCCACATGTGATTCGTGTGACGCGGCGGAAAACGCATGCCCGCCACCAGATAGTTGGCGCATTGCGACGAGCGCTATCGCAGACAGCAAGGCGATAACTACGCCTAGCTTTCTCCACGATGAAGTTGATGTCACGTATTCAGTCTACGACTCGAATGTTGGCTCAACCTGTGACGTTTGGAGTCGTAGCGGATGCTCTTAGCGAACAGCGAGAAACAGGTGCCTCGCAACACCAACAAGTGACCACACAAGTGACCAAGACAACCCTGAAAAGCCTGTTTCTCTTGTATCTATTGGTCAAAAAGCCTGTTTGCTTGGCTTAGATTCCAAGTCCTACATTCTCCGCCAACGATGTTCAGTGTGTGAACTAACCCGAACCGCTAACGCCCCTGCGTCCTCGAGCCAATGAGGCTGAATCGCTTCAGCAGGCTCTCCATGGGGCCCGAGTTGTAACGTCCAAGGATGAGGTGTGCGCTGAGTGCAAGCGCGCACCAGATTCCGATGGCCATCAGGGTCACCTCGAGGACACCCATCGTCCCGAAAAGCCCAAGACCCCAGTTGCTAAACAGCACGGTCGTGATGAGGGACTGACCGAGATACATGGTGAGAGCCATCTGCCCGGCGCTCGCCAACAGTGAGCCTTGAGTCTTTGACCTCCCCGTCAGAAGCCACAGTCCCGAAACAATCGCGGCCGAAAGTGGCGGTGCCGCGTACGCGTTGATCGCGAACGAGATGAGGCCCAACCCTTCGCTGTACTCGGCCGATAGGGTGTTGGCGATGAAGATCCACGCCGCGAGTGCTTGGAACGGCAACCCGATGGCGGCGCCCCACACCACGACTCGGCGCATCCGCTGCTCGTTTGCCGGGGTGCGTTCAAACACCTTTCGCCTCGCGCCGAGAACGCCTGCGAGGAATCCGACCAGCACCATCTGGCCCTGGATGAAGAGGACCTGTGGCGTGACGTACCCGAGGAGTTCGATGCGGGCCGCGATCGAGTCGACCAGGCTTCCCGACACCAGCGCTTGATCCAGTTCAGTGGGAACCAGGCCGGCTTCGTCGAGTTCGGGAATTCCGTCGACCTGTTCGACGAGGACAATGAGCCCGGCGAGTGCGCTCATGAGCACGGCGGACGCGCCGTACACCACCCACATCCACACCGCGATGGTTTTGTCTTTACGGAAGTAGAACGCGAGCAGTAACAGGGCGATGAGGCCGTAGGTCAGCAGGATGTCCCCGTGGAAGAGCAGCACCGCGTGAGCGGCGCCGAGTACAACGAGCCCGATGGACCGCATCACCCACCGTCGTCGATTGCGTCGTTCGCCTCTGATGATGAACTGCGCGCTGTATCCGAAGAGGAACGAAAAGATGAGGTAGAACTTCGCTTGCATTAGCGTTGCGACGACGAACGCGGTTGCCGCGTCGGCGGTCCCAGTCAGGTCCGCCCCACCAACACCTTCGACGGTGTTGATGGTGAGAAAAGGCACGTTGACGAGAGCAATCCCGAGGAGCGCCGTTCCGCGCAGGATGTCGGGAAAAGTTTCACGGGGGGCGACGGCGTTAGGCATGGGTCTAAATTAGCGAGAAAGTGTGGCCTCGAGCGCGTGGTGCCGAATTCTTCACGCGCCGTCCCGGTTTGGCTCGTCGTTCGACATCATCGCGCGCAGTTCCGCGTCGGCCGCCGTCGTGATCGCGTAGGCGCGGGACATAAGTTCCTCGACCGACTGCGAACACAACATGTCGAATCGGTCGAGTTCCCCGACCGGCAAAATCCCCGAGAGTTGCCAGACCGCATCGATGGGGTCGTCACTGAGGCGAATGTCAGGACCGAACAGGAGAGTGCCGAACTCGCTTGCCACGGTCAGGAGCTCTCGGACCGCCGATTCGAGGTGCACGCGGGCGGGCATGTGACTGTCATCCCATATGAGGTCGGGCAAATACTCAATCTCGGCAATCGGGTAGGGGTCGTCGGGCAACCAGTCGTGGACGAGAAAGCGTCGCGAACCGTGAGCTTCGAGCCCGAGGAACTCCCCAGTGGTTCCGATTTCGGTCACGGACGCGACCGTGCCAACGGACACGCGGTTGTCACCGCCCCCGATTTCCGATCCGCGCGCGACGAGGACAACCCCGAACTCGGGGTTGTCCGACGCCATCAGGTCGCCAAGAAGTTTGAGGTATCGCTCTTCAAAGATTCGGAGGGTAAGAGGCATCGCCGGGAACAACACCGACGACAGCGGGAACATCGGTAACACCACGCGATTTCCCGACATTGAGTCGCTACCCGTCTATCGCGACAACGTGCCGATGGTCAGTCGCTGCAGTTCGCTCGCGGGCAAGCGGTCGTTGGCGTGTTGAGACTGAAAGGCCGAGGTCGCGTCCGTCCCGCACAACGCCGTGAGAACAGCGGACCCGCCCGGGTGTCGCGAAATGAACCCGGTCAAATCCACCACCGCGGTCCCGACGACGACCCAGCAATCACCGGCGGAGTCGTGGGTGCGAACATCGGCCATTGTGATTCCGTCCGAGCCGTTGTCGGTCGAGCCACCACCGTCGGTCGAGCCGCCGCTGTTTGTGGAGCCGCCTCCCGAGGTCGAACCTCCACTCGAGCCTGAGCCCGAAGCGGAGCCGCCACTCGAACCGCCGGTCGTTCCGTCGGAGTCGTCGGCCGTCGGGGTCGTTGTCGGCGTGGCCGAGGGGGTCGGGGTCGCCGTCGCTCCCTCGATTCGCGGTTCGTCGCTCGCGACGGTGCCCCACGTCGCCGTCGCCCCCGAGTGTCCGACTGCGAAGGTCAAGGCACTCACGGCGATCGCCCCGACAATCGAGGCAGCGACCACGGCTCTCAGGTGCACGACGGGCCGTTCGCCTCGAGTCACAAGCCACATCGTCACGGCAAGCGCGACGAGTCCGACCGATGCGGGAAACAAGACGTCACCGAGCGCTGCGTGCTCCCTGGGAAATCCTTGGGTTTCCGACAATGCTTCGCCGGATTGCTTCGCGAGGAAAGCGAAAATCGATCCGACGCCGAGAGTGCCCGTCACAATCGGCAAGTACGCGCGTCGGAAGCGCGGAACAAGTCCAACGATGATGAGACCAATCGCCCCGAGGGGAAGAAGCACGACGGCAAAATGCACGACGAGGGGGTGCAGGGGGAGGCCACCGATGGTTCCGAAGATCTCGTCCATGGCTCCCGAACCTATCGCACGAGTCTTGGAATTTCCTGATGACCAAAAAATCGGGTCCCCAATTTCCGCTTATGCTGGAAGGGCAACGCGGAGTCTTTCCTCAACTGTGAAGAGGTGACGAATGAGCGAAAAATCAAGTGGTCCAGACTTTCGGGCGGCAATCGAGGCCGTCATTGACGCTTTCAGGCAGGTGGGAGACTCCGCCGCAGAGGCACTCAAACCTGCCTCGGTGCTGAGCGAAGAGGGTCTGCGGTCAGCGGTGCTGCTCGCTCTCAAGGACGGTGGCAAGACCGGTCACGAGGTGGCCGCCTCCATCGAACAGTCGAATGGTTGGGGAATCAGGCCCACGGCGGCAAAGGTTTACCCAATTCTTGAGCGACTACTTGACGAGAGTCTCGTTTCCCTCAAGGTCACCAAGGGCCGAAAGGTGTACTCCTTGACGGACGACGGAGTCGCCGCGGCAAAGGCCGAAGAGACGCCGAGCACACCACCGAACGCTGTCTTCACTGGACCTCGCGGTGAACTCACCGAGGCATCTCGGCGACTGGCGAAAGTCGCCTTCGACGTGTCACTGCACGGCTCGCCGGAACAACAGGTGGCCGCGGCGGAAGCCATCGACGAGGCGCGTCGAAAGCTACACGAGATCTTGTCCGAGAAATAACGGGTGAAGAGCCGGTATCGCCGCATCCTGCGGTTCGCAGCATTCGCGCTTATCGAGACGTGGTGGTTCGAGCTCGCATTACCCAAATTCGGCCTGAAATCGTGGGTTACCGCGAACCGAATCACACGATTCAAAGCGATGGCGAGACGGTTCAACCGACTCGCTACTCGCCTCAGTGGTCTCATCATCAAGGCGGGACAGTTTGCGTCGTCCCGCCTGGACGTGCTTCCACCCGAAATCACCGTGGAATTGGAGTCACTTCAAGATGCCGTCGCCCCCGAACCGTTTTCGGACGTGCGGGCACTCATCGAGAGTGAACTGGGGATTCCGTTAGCCGAGGCGTTTGAGGCTTTCGATCCCGAACCAGTTGCATCGGCTTCACTCGGGCTGGCGTATCGCGCCCGCCTCACCGCCGACCTCGTCACTGATTACGGGGTGTCCGATGTCATCGTCAAGGTGCTACGTCCCGGAATCGAGGACATCGTCGATGTGGACCTTCGCGCCCTTCGCCGCATCGGCGGATGGCTGTCACGCATTGCCCTGGTGTCGCGACGAACAGACGCGCCCGCAATCGTCGAAGAGTTTGCGGCGGTGAGCCTCGAGGAGATCAACTACCGGAACGAGGCAAACAACGCGAATCGGTTCCGCGCCAACTTTGCCGGCGACGAGCGCGTGTCCGTGCCCGACATCGTGTGGGATAGAACCACTCGACGGGTACTCACTTTGCAGGACGTGACCGCGATCAAGATTTCCGACGCCGACGCGCTCATTCGCGTCGGAATCAACCCGAACGCCGTGGCGGCCGAACTTGCACGAGTGACGTTTGAACAGATCTTCAATCACGGGTTCTTTCACGCCGACCCGCATCCGGGAAACATCTTTGTCACCCCTGTCGGTGATCCGACTCGTGGAGGGTTCTCTCTCACCTTCATCGATTTCGGGATGATGGGCCTCATCGACGACGAACTTCGCACGGGGCTCCAAAAATTTGTTTTCGCTCTCGTCGCAAGGGACGCGCGGGCATGCGTCGCGGCGATGCAACGACTCGGAGTTCTGTTGCCCACCGTCGACGCGATCGAACTTGAACGCGCAATCGCCGCCGTTTTTGAGCGATTCGGGGGAGTCGGGGTCGCGGAGATCACCGCAACGGACCCGAAGGTTTTCCGGGAACTCGCCCGCCAATTCAGCGACCTCATCAGGACACTCCCGTTTCAACTTCCCGAAAACTTCCTGCTCTTGCTGCGCTCCATCTCACTCATTTCTGGGGTCACCAGTTCACTCAACCGAGACTTCAACATGTGGGACGCGGTTGACCCGTTCGCGAGGACGCTGCTGGCGGGTGGAAACTCCTCCACCCTCACCGCCATCGGTATGGAGGTGCTCGAGTTTCTCACCCTCGTGTCACAGTTGCCGAGACGAATCGACTCGACGCTTGCTCGCCTCGACGAGGGACTCATCGCCGTCAGGCTTCCCGAAGTCGAAAAGTCCATTCGCCGGTTGGACCGAAGCGTTCGACGAGTCCCGGCGGCGATTATCGCGACGGGCCTGTTGCTGGGTGGAATCGCTCTTCGCGTTTCGGGCGACGGGCTCGGCGATTTGTTGCTCGTCGCATCAGTACCCCTCGGACTGTATGCGGTGGGGCTCTTCCGGCTCCCCTAGCGACACCATGGGGCTGCTTGCCCGTCGGCTCTGTAAGGTAAGCACATGTCGCACCTCATGTTCATCAACCTGCCCGTTGAGAATCTTGCTCGGTCTGTCGCGTTTTTCGGCGAACTTGGTTTTTCGTTCAACCCGCAATTCACCGACGAAACATCGACTTGCATGATTATCAGCGAGTCGAACTTTGCGATGTTGCTCGAACGGGAAAAGTTCGCGGGCTTCATCGACAAACCGATCGCCCCGGCGACGATGACAGAGGCCATCATTGGCTTGTCCTGCGACTCGCGCGACCAGGTCACGACGATGACAGAGAAGGCCCTCGCGCTGGGCGCTCGGAAGGTGAACGAACCCGAGGACCTCGGATTTATGTTTAGTTGGGGGTTCGAAGACCTGGACGGGCACTTGTGGGATCTGTTCTGGATGAACCCCGAACACCTCCACGAAGGTTGAGAACTGCTGGATTGTGGCGGACATCCCGCGTTAGCATGGGGGCAAGCAGCTTGTGATTGCTGCATCAAGGAGTAAAAGAATGAAACGAGTCGTGTCTTCGTTGTCGGCGGTTGCGCTAGTTGGCGTCGCCAGCGTGTTCGGTATGACGGCGGCCAACGCCACCCCGACCCCCGGCGCTCTCGCCGATGGAAACGAGTTGTTCGTGATGGAATACGACAACAATCTGACCGAAGACTTTGTGTCGGTGGACGTTGCGACGGGCCTCACCACGACGGTTGGAACGAGTTCGCTTGACTCCGGATGGAGCGGAGCGTCCTTCAACCCGTCGGATGGCCAGATTTATGCGATCGAACTTCACGAGTGGAACGACCCCTACACGCTTCACTCGATCGATCCGGCGACGGGTGCCGTGACGGAAATCGGTGACCTCCCCGACGGCGTCTCCGCCGGTGCGCTGGCCATTGACGCGGACGGAAACGGCTATCTGATCGACTGGGACGAGAATCTGTATTCGATCGACCTCTCGGATGCGTCAACCACCCTCATCGGTTCCTTTAACGTGACGGGATTTGGCGATGTATACGGATTTGCCATCAATCCTGTGGATGGTCGCGCATATTTCGCCGAGTTTTACGGAAGTCACGACATCTACGAGATTGACTTGTCCGACGCTTCCACCACGCTGATTGTCAACGATTACAACGTGGTCTTCGGTCAAGATTCCGCTGCGTTCGCCTTCGACTCCAACGGAACGGCGTGGTTCCAGGTCGAACGCAACACCGCCGAGTTGTGGAGCGCGGACATCAACGACTTCGAAGCAACCGCCCAATTCGAAACCCAGGTGTTCAACCCTGACGATGCGGCCGACGCCTTCTATTTCGAGGCGATGGCGATCACCTATCCGGTTGATGGCATAGCCGACTCGGGCGGAAGCGACAGTGGGCTTGCCGAAACGGGAATCGCGGACATGACCGCGTTGTGGTTGGGGGCCGGGTTCACGGTCGCAGGAGCCTCATTCCTCGCGATGCGACGACGAGCCCGCAACTAACAATGGGCGAAATTCTCAGCAAGGAAGAGAAAGCCGCGATGCGGGCGCTCGCTGCCGAGCGCCGACGCAAGTTCACGCCGGAAGAGCACAAGCAAGAAGTTCTCGACAACATCGAGGCGATGGCGCCGTCGGATCGCGAATTGGCGAAGCGGGTGTACGACCTTGTGATGAAGGCCGCACCGGAACTCGCCCCCAAGACCTGGTACGGGATGCCCGCCTTCTACAAGGACGGCAAGAACATCTGCTTCTTCCAGGCGGCGGGAAAGTTCAAGGTTCGATACTGCACCTTCGGTTTCGACGTGGCCGCGAACCTCGACGACGGGCCGATGTGGCCGACGGGGTTTGCTCTCATCGACATCACCCCCGAGGTGGAGAAGAGAATCACCGAACTGGTCAAACGCGCCGTCGCGTGAACGGGGCGGGTCTAAACTTCAGACAGAAGCGCCCCCAACAGAATTGAGAATTGTGGCCACGTCACGCAACCGTTGGATCGGTCTGGTTTTTGTCTCGATGGCCATTTCGTTGGTCATCATCGACGGAACAATCGTCAACACCATCTTCCCGTCGCTCATCGCGGACCTTGAACTGACCTCGACCGAGGTTCAGTGGGTGCAAGAAAGTTACGTTCTCGTCTTCGCGTCCTTGTTACTAGTGTGGGGTTCACTCGCCGACAGAATCGGCCGCAAGTTGCTGTTGATGATCGGCATCACGATTTTTATCGTCTCGTCGATGTGGGCGGGACTCACCGACTCCGCCGAGATTCTCATTCTCGCGCGTGTGATTCAGGGAATCGGTGGGGCGATGGTGTTACCGACGACCCTGTCGCTCGTCAACGCAAACTTCGAAGGTAAGGAACGCGGCATCGCGTTCGCGGTGTGGGGTTCGACCATCGGCGGCATGGTCGCGGTCGGTCCCGTCCTCGGCGGTTGGCTCGCGACGGACTTTTCGTGGCGGTGGGCGTTCTTCATCAATGCCCCGCTCGGCGTCCTCATTCTCGCCGGACTCGCTTACTTCATCGCCGAGTCGAAGGTCGCTCAGCGTGCGGGCGGCATCGACGTGGTGGGCGCGGCCATTTCGGTGGTCATGTTTTCGACGTTTGTTTTCGCGCTCATTGAGGGTCGCGTGTACGGCTGGTGGGAGGTCAACTCCAAAAACCAGTTCGTCATCGGTGACTTCGCCTGGCCGACGACCGGAATTTCGGTCATCCCCGTCGCGTTCGCGATCGCGGCGGTGTCAACGGTCGCGTTTGTCGTGTGGGAGAAGCGCCGCGAGCGACTTCATCTCAACGTCTTGCTCGACCTCAAGCTGTTCAGCATCGCATCGTTCAGGAACGGGTCTATTGCCGCCGCAATCATTTCGATGGGCGAGTTCGGCATCTTGTTTGCCATCCCTCTCTGGCTGCAAAACGTCATCGGGTTGAGCCCCATTTCGTCCGGGCTGGTGTTGCTGTGGCTCGCCGGCGGTGCGTTCGTCGCGTCGGGAATTGGTGGCGCATTGAGCGGCCGTCTTCCCGCAGCGCGCGCCGTACAGATCGGCGTCATGCTCGAGTTGACGGGTGTCGCGGGTGTTGCCCTGTTTGCATCGCCCGAGGCGGGTTGGGGAGTCATCGCTCCGTTCCTCTTCGTCTACGGAATCGGTATCGGTTTGGCGACTGCGCAACTAACGGGCGTCATCATGGTCGATGTTCCTCCGCAACAGATTGGACAGGCGTCCGGGTCGCAGTCGACGGTTCGCCAGATCGGCTCCGCCTTGGGTATCGCCGTCCTTGGGACGCTGCTCTTCGCCGGAACGCAGACCTCACTCGAATCTAAGCTTGCCGATACGGTGATTCCCGCCGAGCAACAGTCGGTGATTGTTGATGCTGTGGTCGATTCTGCGGGGTCGGCTATTCCCGGAATTTCGGACGCGCTCGTCGCCAACCGAGTCCCGCAGGATGTGGCCGACTCGATTCAGGTGAGCGCCGGTGAGGCCTTCACCGACGGTGCGAAGTGGGCGGCCTGGTCCGCGGCGCTCTTCCTGCTTCTCGGGTTTGCCTCGACCTTCAACCTGGGGTCACGCACAAAGCGTGACGCCAAACCCGTCAGCACACCCTGACGCCCGACGGGCTAGTGCGCGAGCTTGCCTTCGAGTTTTGCGCCCTCAACGTCCACATCGGGCAGGATGCGGTCGATCCACTTCGGTAGCCACCACGCCTTCTCGCCGAGGAGCGTGAGCGCCGCGGGGACGAGCAGCAACCTGACGACGAAGGCGTCGATGAGCACGCCGACCGCAAGACCGAAGCCGACGGGTCGAATCATCATGGTGTGGCTGAAAATGAATCCACCGAACACCGAGATCATGATGATGGCAGCTGCGACAACCACGGATCGGCTGAGGTGGATGCCGAAGTTGACCGACTCCTTCGCCGTTTTCCCGTGGACGAACGCTTCGCGCATTCCCGACGCGAGGAACAACTGGTAGTCCATCGCCAAGCCGAACAGGATTCCGATGAGGATGGTCGGCAGGAACGACAGGATTGGCGCCGGATCGTGGACGTCGAAGAGTTGCCCCAACCAGCCCCACTGGAACACCGCCACCGTCGCGCCGAGGGTGGCGAACACGGTGAGCAGGAATCCGAGGCTCGCGATGACGGGCACGGCGATGGATCGGAAGACCAACATCATGAGCAACAGCGAAAGCCCGATGACGGTGATGAGATACAGCGGTAACGCCTCGCCAAGCTTGTTCGACACGTCGATGTTGATCGCCGCGAGACCGGTGACTTCGATGTGGGCCCCGGTGTCGGCGAGGATTTCTGCGTCGAGGTCGCGCACGTCCTTGACGACCTGGGCGGTCGACTCGGAGTTCGGTCCCTCGGTCGGGATGACGCGGAAGACGACGGAGGTGCGATCGTCGGAGACACCCCCGGGCAGGGCGACGTCGACGTTGTCGACGCTCATGAGGTGTTCGACGATGGCGGCTTGGAAATCGACTTCGTCGTCCTGAGTGATGGCTTTCGGAGCTTCGGCAACGACGATGAGCGTTCCGTTGACCCCCTCACCGAACGCTTCCTCGGTGAGTTTGTAGGACTTGTATCCGGCCGAGTCGACGGGTTCCGACTTTCCGTCCGGCAGTCCGAGTCGCATGCTTCCGAACGGGATGGACGCGATGGCGAGGAGGCTCACCGTCGCGACCACCGTCACCCACGGCCTGCGCGTTGCAAAGACGGGTTCTGTGCTCACGACCGCCGCAGCGGTCTGGGTGTCGGTGCGCTCCGTGAGAGCCCGACGTTCCTTCTTCGACAGGATGCGCATGCCGATGAGGGACAACAGCGCGGGGGTCAGGGTGAGGGCAATCGCGACGGCGAACAGGATCGCCATCGCGCCCATCGTTCCCATCACTCCCAGGAAGCCGATGCCCGTGATGTTGAGCGCCGCGAGGGCGATCATGACGGTGAGTCCCGCGAACACCACCGAATTTCCGGAGGTTCCGTTCGCGAGGGCGACGGAATCGCGCAGCGCCATACCCGTCTTCAGTTGGCTGCGGTGGCGGTTGACGATAAACAACGCGTAGTCAATCCCGACGGCGAGTCCGAGCATGACTCCGAGGATCGGCGTGGTCGACGTGAACTCGTAGACCGCCGACAGTGCAAAGGTGATTGCGCCCGAAATTGCGACACCGATGAGAGCGCCAAACACGGGAAGTCCCGCACCGATGAGTGTCCCCAGCATGACGAAGAGCGTCACCGCGGCGACCGCGAGTCCGATGAGTTCTCCCGGTCCGAGTAGCGAATCGAGCGATCGCAGCAGTTCTTGGGACACCTCGACACGGAGGTTGTCCGTTTGAATTGATGTCAATTCCGCGGCGACACCGAGTCGGTTGTCCGATTCGACCTCGGTGATGGGCGTTTCGAAAAGAATTGTGCCGATTGCGGTTGCGCCGTCGCTCGACACGAGTCGGAAGTTTTTTGCCGCGTTGATGAGCGACTGTGCGGGGGCGAGGTCGGCCGCTTTCGTGTCGAGTTCCGCCTGGCCGTCGTCGAGTTTGGCGATTGCGTCGGCGAGGTCCTTTTCGCCCTCCGCGATTTCTCGTTGCCCGACCTCGATTTGCCACCACCCAGCCTGGATTTTTTTCTTTCCGGCGGTAATTTCACCCTTCTTGCCGTCGATGACGGCGAGTCCGGCGGTCACCTGCGCGAGCCCACCCTGAACCTGGGCGAGCTGGTCGGCGGGTGCAAACTCGCCGAGCGCGAGGAGTTGTGCGAGCGCGGCTTCGAGCTCGGTCTTGCTTGAGAGCGCGATCTGCTCCTGGCGCTTCAGTTCCTTTTCGCCGGCGAGGAGAGACTTTTCGTTGGCCGCGAGTTCTGTGATTCCCGCCGCGATGTCTTTTTTCGCCTTCTCGAGCTTTGCCAACCCCGCCGCGACGTCGTCGCGGCCCTCGTCGATTGTGGCTTGTGCTTCGGCGATGGCGTCCGGGGCGTCGCTCAACTCTGTCCGCTGTTCGTCAAGGTCGGCTTGCGCGCTGAACGGGTTGATGGTTTCGCTCACCGCCGGAAACGAAGCGACTTTCTCCAGGGCCGCTGCGATTGCCGCCTTTTCGTCGTCGGTGAACGCCTCGCCGTTTGCGGTGTGGAAAATCACTTGGCCGGTTCCGCGGCTCGCGTCGGGGAATGACGACTGAAGTTTGTCAATGGTTTTCTGCGCAGGGACCCCGTCGATGGTCATCGCGGTGGTGAATGCCCCTCCCGATGTCGCGGCGACACCCGCGGCAATTCCGAGCACGGTGAGCCATGCAAGGAGGACGAGCCACGCGCGGCGAAACGAGAACAGTCCGAGGCGGTAGAGAAGTTGTGACATGGGGGTCCTGTCGGGGAGGGCATTATTGCACTAGT
>JACCDN011141231.1_pt1 | contig 21574 bp, 31 predicted proteins | sample 7441691 | NCBI WGS metagenome assembly JACCDN01 (sample SAMN15323439, study PRJNA562643) | freshwater metagenome | isolation source: river surface water | place: USA:Blue River Watershed | collected 2017-08-16 | reverse complement strand
CCGTCATCCATCACCAAGATACGTTCGGCGCGACGCAGCACGGAAAACCGGTGCGAGACGACCACGGCCAAGCGCCCCTCAACCGCTTCCGGCAACTTGGAGAAAAACGCATCCTCCTTTTCCGCATCCACGGCCGAGGTTGGCTCGTCGAGGATGAGGATACGGGCCTTGCGATAGAGGGTCTGTGCGATCATGAGGAGTTGACGTTGGCCGCCGGAGAGCTCGATGGGCTTGTCTTCGGGCATGCCGAAAGAGCGGCCAACGTGGGTTTTCGTTCCGTTCTCGAGACCTTTCAGGATCTCGTCGAAGCCGCTGACGCGCAGGACCTGCTTCGCGCGAGCTCCCCAGGGAGCCGTCGGATTGCCGTAGCGGATGATATTCTCGACGGTATCGTCGAAGTGCGGGGTATCTTGGTTCATGTAGGCGAGCGCCTTCACCCAATCGTCGGAACGGACGTCTTCAATGGGGACGCCGTTGATAAGGATCTTTCCGGAAGTCGGACGATAGATACCAGCGAGCAGCTTCAAGAACGTGCTCTTCCCGGCGCCATTCAGGCCGACAAGGGCCACATACTCCCCTTCGCGGAGGGCGAGGGAAACGTCTTTCAGGACGGGCATGGCCTGGTCGGGATAGGAAAAGGAAACGTGGTCGAATTCGATGCGGAGCGGTTGGCGCGGGAGATGACGGGCCCCATCCTCACGCGTTGGAAGGGTGAGGATCATCCGGAACAGCTGCGGTCCGACAAGCTGCTTCTGAAGCCAGCCAAACCCGGCAATCAGGACAGAAAACGATCCTGTCAACCGACGGAATGAAGGGATGAACACGACGAATGAGCCAACCTCGCCTGTCAGGAGGGATTGGTTAAATAGATACCACCCACCACCGATCAGGCCGATGAGCGTGGTGACGTTCGACAATGCCTGTGAACGGACCCGCAGAAGACTTTCGCGGCGGCGCATGCCTAGCGCCTTCGATGCGATCTGATTCCAGCGACGGAAGAACAAGCCATGCAGACCGAGGACCCAGCGATGGACTAGCCAGCCAGGGTTCAAGAGCACCGTCTTATAGTAATTGCCACGCCTACCTTCGCGGGATTCCATATCCAAAATACCCCAAGCCCACTTGCGCTCGTGACGGAGGGAGAGCAGAAGAAACAGTAACGGGGCGCACATGAGGATGGCCAACCACCAGGGCAGAAGCAAAAAGATGGCCGCAGAGCTCAACACTTCCAAAACGGTGAAAATAAACCAATACCCCTCTTGGGCTGCCCCCAACAGGTTTCCGCGCGATTCCTCGAACGCGTGGTAGAGCGTCTGGAAGCGCGGATGCTCGATCATGGCCGGATCAAGCGTTTGAAGATGGCACATCAGATCTTCTTTTGTACGAAAGTCCAAGGTGAGACGGCTGATGTCACGGATGTAATCCTTCACATGATCCGTGGCCGCTTGGAGCAGAAAAACCGCGGCCATGAGCCAGAAGAATGGTTTCGCCTCCGTAAAATTACCTGCTGAAATCAGGTCGATGAGTACCTTCGTCACCCAGATCATCCCCGCCGAAGTGATGGGAACAAACATCAGGCTGAGGAGCAGAATGACGGCTTGCTTCTTGGAGGCAGCATAGGTGTACCGCAAGAACCAAAAATATGCCTTCCAAGCAGGCACCCCCTCCCCTTTCGGAATCTCTGGAATGTGCGCGACACTTGACATGCGCGCATTGTAGCACGCGCGCGCTACTCCACTCGCTGTTTCGCTGACCAGCGCAGCTCGCCTTCCACAAACGCATCGAGCGCCCCATCCAACACCCCTTCCGCATCCGCCGTTTCCACGTCGGTGCGATGGTCCTTCACCATCTTATAGGGATGCAGCACGTACGAGCGGATCTGGTTCCCCCACTCGGCGCTTTGGAAAGCGCCGCGGAGCTTTTGCTTTTCTTTTTGATGCTCCTCTTCCTGCAATTTCACGAGTTTCGAACGTAAAATATTCATCGCGACGGCCTTGTTCTGAGTCTGCGAGCGTTCGTTCTGACAGGAAACCGTGATGCCCGTCGGCAAGTGCACGATGCGGACCGCAGAATACGTCGTGTTGACGGACTGGCCACCCTTGCCGCCACTCATGAAGGTATCGATGCGGAGGTCGTCGGGCTTAATGTCGACGGAGACGGTCTCGTCGAGTTCCGGCAGGGCCTCGAGCAATGCGAACGAGGTCTGGCGCAAGCCGTCGGCGTTAAAGGGCGATTGGCGAACCAGGCGATGGACCCCCGCTTCCCCACGTAAGTGGCCATAGGCATGCAGCCCCTCGATGATCATGGTGACGGACTTGATGCCGGCCTCGCCGCCGCGTGACTCATCAACCAACCGAACGGTCCAGCCCTTGGCTTCCGCGTAGCGTACATACATGCGCAACAGCATCTCCGCCCAGTCTTGGGCGTCAGTCCCGCCGGCGCCGGCGTGGATGGCGATGATGGCGTTACGGGCGTCGTGCGGGCCCGAAAAGAGGAGTTCGAATTCTTTTTTGAGATAGAGGCCCTCTAACTCCGTGACACGGGTCGCGATGTCCGTCAAAACCGTCTCGTCATGCTCTTCCATCGATAAGCGGAGAATCTCTTCCGCTTCCAAAAGATCTTGACGAAGCTGGTGCCAGCTCGTAAAAACACCCTTTGTTTCCGCGAGTTTTTGCAAGACTTTGCGTGCCTCATCGGCATCCGTCCAGAGGTCGGGGGCGGCGGCGCGGGCCTCAAGAGCCTCCAAATCCGCACGCACCCGATCCAATGACAAGAGCTCCCAAGCTTCGTTGAGCTTGGCGCGTAAAGCGTCGATCCGCAGGAGGACCTCTTGGAACATGGGCGCAGCATAGGGGATCCGCGTCCTTTTGACGAGGGCGCGGAGGTCGCCTACGATGGCTCGGTATGCCCTCTCTTTCTCGCTTCCTGACCGGCGCCGGCCTGACCGTGAGCCTGGTCGCCCTTCCGCTACAGGTCTTCGCCGCCACACCGCAACAACAGCTCCAGCAGGCGTTCCGCACGCTGGTCACGAATTCAGCGCAAAACGCCGCCCAAGGCACGATCGATATTCGCGTGCAGAAGACCCCGCTTCGACGCGGGGTAACCGCATCGACACAAAGTGGGACGTTGGAATTTTCCGTTGAACGCGAAACGGACGGAGAGCGGAACGTCCAAGGCTGGGTCCAGTTAAAAAAGGCGGCGAACAAGACGGCCACGACCGACCAATCCTTTACCTTCTCCCCGACGCCGCGCGTCGATTTCCGGTCCGTCGGCGGCGGCCTGTTCCTGCACTTGGGGAACCTCGCTCCCCTCCTTTCCGCCCTGGAAGTCCCGATTTCCGCGGATCTGGTTACTCCGTTCGAGCGGTGGATTCGCGTTGAAACCGGCGCGACCACGTCGGTAGGCGGCGTGTCGATCATCCCAGCGAAAGAGGAGGACCTGTCTGCCAACCTGGGAAAGATCAGGCTCGGCGTCCTGCTGGCCGAAACAAAAAAAATCCCCGTTTTGCAGGTCCTATCGAACCAGCCGGTACGCGCTGGCTCGCCTCTTCGGCACATGAAGGTCCGCTTCAATCCCGCCTTCGTGACGATGCTAGAGCAGGAGGCCCTGAAGCGCGACGGACGCGACCAGGCGAAGCGCCGAGCGACTCAGGCGATGTTCAAGGACATGCGCGCGGAGCTGGCGAAGATGCAGTTCGCCGTCATCCTGGATGCGCGGGACGCAGCCCGCCCGACCATTACGCGCATTGAGTTTTTCGGACGCGACACGGTGACAGAAAAAGGTTGTGATTACACGCGGTTTCAACGAAATGGCGACCCCGTAGAAACTTCATTTACGTGCGCCCTCAACACCGAACGCGTCGTAACGGAAATGCGCGGCGGAATCAATCTTCTACAGAAAACAGATGTCCGCGTGGAAGCCGTGACTGAAGCGACGCCGCTTGAGCAGCTCGTAACCCAACTATTTGACCTCTATCTTGGCACGATGAGCGAAGGCGCCCCTACGGAAGAAGACGACGCTTTCACAAGCTAGCGCCTTCCCTTCAACGGTTGGCACGTCCGACAAAAATGCGTTCCGCGCCCAGCGAGGACGCATTTTGTTATGGGGGTTTCACAGCGCAGGCAGGCCTGGCCTCCGCGACCATACACCTGCAGCAACCGAAGGAATCCGCCTTTCTTGCCTTCCGTGTCGACATACGTATGGGCGCTAGTCCCGCGTTGCTTCACGGCCCGGTTGAGAATATCCTGGATCGCGGCCGCCAAGGCTCGGAACTCGGCGGGCTTTAAGCTGGATGGACGGCGGGCGGGATGAATCGCGCTCAGGAAACACGCTTCATCCGCATAGATGTTGCCGATTCCGGCAATGACGGATTGGTCCAAGAGAATTGCCTTGATTGTCCGCGTGGAAGGGAGCATGAGGCGCTCAACCAACGTTTCGAGGGTCGCCGCGAGGGGCTCCGGACCGTATTCGGCGAGGACGGTTTCCGTCGCGGCGGCATCCAGTAAACGGACATAGCCAAACCGGCGGACATCGGACCACGCCAAATACCCGGTTTCTTGACCCCGTCTGAAGGCAAACAGCAAACGCTCATGCCGATTGGCGGGACCGCTTGGCTTCTTTTCATAAAAAATAAGCTTCCCCGTCATTTTCAGATGGACCGCTAACGCCATCCCATCGGAAAAACGCCACAGCAAGAGCTTGCCGCGACGTTCAAGACCTGTAATCCGCTTGCCTGCTAGGGCGGTCGCAAAGGCTTCGCCTTGAGGCCGTTCCTTATCGGATTGCCAGACCGTCACTGAGAAAATTCGTGCTCCGTTAAGGCGTTTTTCGAGTTGACGGCGGACGGTCTCAACTTCAGGCAGCTCGGGCATGGGAGGAGGGGCCGGCGCGCATCCGATCAAGCTCCGCGATCCAGGAGGCAAAAACTTCCGGATTCAGGTCTCGATCCGTCAGACGATCGCCTTTCGCTTTAAAAAGAGCTGAGAACTGTTCCGCATATCCCGTATAGTCCTCCTCTTCCGAACCCCAACTCAGCATCAAGGCCGTCCGCTCATCCTCAGACGCCGGATGACGGCTTTCGATCCAATATTCCATGAGAGCGGCCTGGAAAATAGCAGGAAAATTCTTCTGACGCTCAGTTCGAATCGGTGTGGATTCAGGGGAATGCATAGCGAAGAGCAATAAAGCAAAAAGCAGGGTTAGGCACTCGTATCCGGCCATGGCGTGATCAGCTCATAGCCATCCTTCGTGACAACGACGCTTACTTCAAAATGCGCGCAGACGTTGCCGTCGGCCGTGACAACCGTCCAGCCGTCGCGTTTGGTGCGGACTTTCCAGGTTCCGAGGGTGATCATGGGCTCGATCGCGAGGACCATTCCTTCAAGCAAACGCTGGCGCGGCAAGAAGGCATCACGGTAGTTCGGAACGTTTGGCTCTTCATGAACCGCGTGACCGACCCCGTGGCCGACAAGATCACGAACAATCCCATATCCCTTAGGTTTTACAAAATCTTCGATCGCGTTCCCGATGTCATGGATCCAGCCTCCGGCCTTGATCGTGCCGATGCCACGAACGAGAGCCTCGCGCGTGTCGGCAACCAGCTGCTCCTTTTTCTTATCGAACGTGCCGCCTGGAATAACGGTCGTCGCCATGTCCGTCGCGAGGCCTTCGTACCACATACCAATATCCAATCCGACAACATCACCGGCCTGGATGATGCGGTTCGGGTGCGGCAAACCATGGACAACTTCCTCGTTGAGGGACGTGCAGAGAGCGCCATTATAGGGCGGATCCTCGTCAGAGATGCGGTAGCCTAAAAAGGAAGGCGTCGCACCGACTTCGGCCATGCGTTGGCGAGCGAGCCCATCCAAATCTGCCGTCCCGATTCCCGGCACGCATTTCTCGCGAATCTCGCGAAGGATCGCTGAAAGCAGCGCGCCGCCACGCTTTAGCTTTTCGATCTCTTGAGGGGATTTGGTGAGCGCCATAGGCAGAAAGCGTAGCGGATTCGGGTTCTTTTTTCAAGGCGCCCAGGAAAACCATCTTCCTAAGAAAAGCCGAGGCGACGCAGCTTATTTTGGAGCTCCTGAGCGAGCGAGTCGATCGTCTGGTCGGCCTTCACCGAAAGCAAGGTCCCTTTTTGGCGATAAAACGAGACGAGAGGCTCGGTCATGAAATGGTAGATAGCTTGGCGACTGAAAAAAGCGTTTGGCTGGTCGGTGGGACGCCCCTGGAGACCACTCCCGCAATGCAGGCAGGTTTCAAGGGGACCGGGCGGATTCGCCCGCAAATGGTAGACGCTCTTGCAGGAAACGCACTCACGACGGTCCTCGACCCGTTTCGCAGCCTCTAAATCCCCCATCTTGATGTGGATAGCGACCTGGACTTTGGCGAGCTTTTCGAGTGCCGCGGCTTGTTCGACATTACGAGGGTAGCCCTCGAGGACAAACCCCTTCTCTTGCGTCGCAAAACGTTTTATTTTACGCAAAATAACCGCATTCACCAGATCATCCGGAACAAGCATCCCCTGGTCCACGTATTCGCGGATGAGCTTGCCGATGGCCGTGCCCTCGCGGATCTCTTCTTGGAGCAAATATCCCGACGAAATCAACGCCACGTCAAACGCCGCCGCCAAGCGCTCGGCTTGGGTTCGCTTCCCTGCCCCATGGGGGCCGAAAAAAACGGCGCGCAGGCGCTTGCGGGGCATAATGGGGGGAGGGTAACAGGAAATCCACTTTACCACAAAACGGGCTGGTATTTTCGACCGTGCGAAGCTTTGCTTAAAAAGCTCTAGCGGCACCCCTTATGGCAACCCTTAATGACGCACAGTTATCAGCCTTAGCTCAATCGTTCAGGAACCGCCTGGTCGCACTTACGGCGTCAGAGGAGATGAGCGTCCATGATAAACGGATGATCGAAGCGCATAAAGCATTTTTCCTGGAGAACCCCGATGCAGAATCCGTTGGATTCCCCGAGTCCGTAAAACGATTCTTTCAGTGGCTTAACAGGCAGAATCCAGCGGCGTTCATGGAGGCACAGCTATGGCTGCATCACTTCTAACAGCCACCATAAAACCGCCTTTCGGCGGTTTTATGGTTCGCGACTAGTACGAATCGTACTGCCGCATCGTGACCTGCCCTTCGATCTGCTTCACCGACTCGATGACCACCGACACCACGATCAGGAGAGACGTCCCGCCAAGGGCGAGGACCGTCGTACCCGTGAACGCTTGCGCGATCAGCGGCATGACGGCGACGACGCCCAGGAAGAGCGCGCCACCCAAGGTGATCCGTTCGATCACGTGGTTGAGGTATTCGGAGGTCGGCTTGCCCGGACGGACGCCAGGCACGAAGGCCCCCTGCTTCTGCAGGTTTTCGGCGATCTTGTCCGGTTGGAACACGATCGAGGTGTAGAAATACGTGAACCCGACCGTGAGGGCGAGGTACAGGATCCCATACACCCATTGGTTCTGCAGGACGGCGATCACCCAACGCGCGCCGTTCGCGATCCAGGCGGTGCGGACACCGATCAGGAACTGCGAGACGAGCGTCGGGAACAGCAGGAGCGAGATCGCGAAGATGATCGGGATCACGCCCACCATGTTGATACGCAGCGGCAAGGTCGACGCGGCGCTCGCGCCACGCACCTGCCGAGCATACTGGATGGGAACGTTGCGCTGGCCTTCGGTGATGAAGACCACGCCCACGATCATGGCGACCGCGGCCGCCCCGTAGAGGGCGATCACGAACCAGTCACGCGACCCACCAGAGAACGTCGCCGTAAACTGCGACAGGCTCGTCGGCAGGTCCGCGAGGATGCCGGCGGCGATGATGAGGGACATGCCGTTCCCCACCTTCTTTTCCTGGATCAGTTCACCGAGCCACACCAAGAACATCGTTCCCGCCGTGACTGTCGCAATGATCATGATCAAATGCAACGAGCTACGATTGGTGAGGATCGGCACAGCCGACTGCCGCATGAGGGCGATGATGCCGAACGATTGGATGATCGCGAACGGCACCGTCAGCCAGCGCGTCCATTGGTTGACGCGACGGCGGCCCGCTTCCCCGTCTTTCTGGATCTCTTCGATCTTAGGAAAGATCATCCCGAGCAGCTGGATGATGATCGACGCCGTGATGTACGGCGCGACCCCCATCGCGACGATGCTGAAATTGCGAATCGTCCCGCCCGCAAAGAGGTTAAGCAGACCGAGCGCGCGATTGCCCTCGATGAAGGCCTGCAACGCGACCAGGTCAATGCCCGGCAGCGGAATGTTGGCAGCGAGACGGAAGACGATCATCAACGCCAAGGCGAAGAGGAGACCGTTCCGAACCTCGCGCACGCGCCAGGCTTGGAGGAGTTTATCCCACATAGGAAGCAACATGGCGCGCCCGAAAGCGCGCCATATACGGGGTTAAGACGTTTTCTTAGACGTTTTTTTGGACGCCTTCTTCTTCGACATCACCACCGAGCCGCCGATCTTCTCGATCGTGGCCTTGGCGCCGGCGCTCACCGGAAGCCCACGGATCGTGAGCTTCTTGGTGAGGCCTTCACTGGCGACGATCTTGACCGCGCGGTGCGTCCGCAAGACGAGACCGGCCCGGCGCAACGAGTCCATCGTCACGACCGACCCGTCCGTCAAACGCTCGAGCTGGGCCAACGTCAAGGTACAGGCCTTGTCGTAGCGGCTCTGGAACCCACGGACCTTCGGGAAGGACAACAACATCTGCTTCAACCCCTTGAGGCGAAGCTTGTTGCGGCCACCCGAGCGGGCGCGTTGGCCCTTGGTGCCACGACCAGCGGTCGTGCCGCGGCCGGACCCGTTCCCACGGCCCACCCGGAAGGCTTTTTCACGCGCGCCGTCTTGCGGGGCGAGCGTGTGCATCATGAGAGAAGACATAGGAAAGGATTAGACGGCCGTGGCTGCGCCCGGCGTCGCTTCCTCAGACGTCTTCTTGCCGGCAGGGGCGCGAAGCATCTTGAGGGCGAGCATGGTCGCTTTCACGTTGTTAGATTTGTTGCTGGAACCGAGCATCTTCGAAACGATGTTCTGGACGCCGGCAAGCTCAAGGACCGGGCGGATCGCGCCACCAGACTTGACGCCCGTCCCTTTCGGGGCCGGCTTCAAGATGATGTGCGCCGCGCGGAACTTCGCGTGGACGACGTGCGGGATCGTGCCGTTGATGAGAGGAACCGTGATCAGGGACTTGCGGGCCTGGGCCGTGGCCTTGGCCGTCGCACCAGCGACGTCCACGCCCTTGGCGAGCCCGAAGCCGACGCGGCCCTTCTGATTGCCGATGACCGAGAGAACGCGGAAGCGCATGCGCTTGCCGCCCTTGGTCACACGCGTGACGCGGGCAACCTCGAGGTTCTTCTCGATGTAATCGGCCTCAGCCGGCACGTCGCCGTCGCGGCGCGGACCGCGGCCATCACGGCCACGACCGCCTTGTCCGCCACGACCACCCATGCCACCGCGGCCTCCTGCTCCCCCACGTCCACCCATTCCCATACCGCCGCGACCGCCCATGGGGCCGCGGCCCGCTCCTGCTCCCGTGCCTGGATGATTCGCCATAATGAACCCCGGCCGGGCGACGGGCGTCGCGGGCTTGGCCGGGACCGCTGGCGTCGCTTCTGGCGCCGTGGCAGCGGTTTCTGGCGTTGCTGGTTGGATCACATCAGACATATTAGAAGGAGAGACCGCCTTCGCGCGCGCCCTCGGCGACCGCACGAACACGACCATGATATTTCTTATCGCGGCGGTCGAAGACGACCGTCGTCACACCCTTGGCCTTCGCCTGTTCGGCGATGAGCTTGCCGAGCGCCTGTGCCTTCTCCAATTTCTTGGCCTTGGCGAGGCTTTCCGGCAAGTGGGCGTCGGAGGCGGACACGATGGTCTTGCCTGCCACGTCGTCGATCACCTGGACCGAGATATGCTTCAAGCTGCGCACCACGCAGAGGCGCGGGCGTTCAGCCGTTCCGCTCACCTTGGCGCGGACGCGCGCGAGGCGGCGGCCGGCTTGGGTGTTACGAGACAATGTAGACATATCAGAGGTTAGGCTTTCGCCGTCTTACCTGCTTTGCGGCGGATGGTCTCATCCGTGTACTTAATCCCCTTCCCCTTGTAGGGCTCCGGCGGGCGGACGCGGCGGATGCGCGCGGCCGTCTCTCCCACCAGGTACTTGTCGATGCCCGTGAGGGTCAGGATCTGCTTCTCGGACTTGGCGTCGACCCCTTCCGGGAGTTCGAACGGGACCCGGTGCGAGAATCCGACGTCCATCATTACCTTGCGTCCTTCGACAGCGACCTTGTAGCCGACGCCGACGAACTCGAGGGATTTCTCGAACGGCTTCTGCACGCCATCGACGGCGTTCTGCAGGAGCTGGCGGAAGAGGCCCCAGAGGGCGCGTTCATCCACCTTGTTCTCATCGCGCACCGCGACCGTGAGGGCTTTCGGATCCGCCTGGTGGGCGACCGTAACCCCGTCGGCGAGACGGACGATGAGCGTCCCCTTCGGCCCCTTGACCGTGACGGCCCCGTCGGCCGCCGTCGCTTCGACCCCGGTGGGGAGGAGGACGGGTTTCTTTCCGATACGAGACATAGGGCTTAGAAGACTTCGCAAATGATCTCCCCGCCGAGCTTGCGGCGGCGAGCCTCTTTATTGGTCATCAACCCGACCGAGGTCGAGATGATGGAGATACCTTGTCCGGAGAGGACCGAGACGAGGTCGGTTGACTTGGAGTAGACACGGCGGCCCGGGTGAGACACGCGACGGATCGAGCGAATCATCGGGACCTTCCCATTATACTTGAGCGTGACCGTGAGGGTCTTCTTTCCCTCCTCGGTCTGCTCGTCGACACGGTCGAGGAACCCCTCGCGTACGAGGATGTCCGCGATCGCGCGCTTGATCTTCGAACCCGGCGCAGAGGTCGTCTCATGATGAGCGGCCTGGGCATTGCGGATGCGGGTCAGGAAGTCGCTGATTGGATCTGTGAACATACGTGAGGAGATTACCAGCTGGACTTGGTGACGCCCGGGATCTCGCCCCGGTTTGCCAGCTCACGGAAGCAGATACGGCAGAGCTTGAAGAAGCGGATGTAGCCGTGTTTGCGTCCGCAGCGCCAGCAGCGGTTCACCTGGCGCGACGAGAACTTCGGCGGCCGGTTGGATTTGGCGATTTGATTCTGAGTAGCCATAAGGGGGAGATTTAGGCGTTCAGGAAGGGAAAGCCCAGGCCCTCAAGTAGGAGCTTGCCCTGCTTGCGGTCGCCGGCGGTGGTCGCCACCGTGACCTGGAGGCCGTGGATACGTTCGACTTCATCGGAACGGATTTCCGGAAACGCGATGTGCTCGCGGAATCCGAAGGAGGCGTTCCCCATCGCGTCGATGACCTTGGGCGAGACGCCACGGAAGTCACGGATGCGCGGGAAGGTCACCTGCGTGAGGCGCGTGAGGAAATCCCACATGCGCTGGCCACGCAAGGTCACCATCATGCCAACGACCATGCCCTGGCGGACCTTGAAGTTGGAGATGGCTTTCTTGGCTTTCGTCTTGACCGGCTTCTGGCCCGTGATGCGGATGAGCGTCTGCTCCACCGTCTCGAGCACCTTCGGATCCTTGAGGCCTTGGGACAAGCCGACCGACACCACAACCTTCGTCACTTTCGGGACGGCGTTGGGGTTGGTAATGCCGAGCTCTTTCTTGAGCGAGGGCACCACCTCGTTTTGGTAGCGTTCTTTGAGCGTCATAGGTTACTTGGTGCGCTTGGAGTGGCGCATGGGCTTGCCGTCAGCGCCGACGAGCTGGACGTTGGAGGCATCGATGGGCATCGCGAACGAGACCTTCTGGCCGGGCTGCCCTTGCTGGGCGCCACGGGCCTTGAGGTGGCGGGTGCGAACATTGACCCCTTCGACGACGACCTTGCCGAGCTGCGGGAAGACCTGGGTGACCTTGGCCTTCGTCCCCTTCGCCGAACCGGCGATGACGATCACCTCGTCCCCGGTCTTGATGTGGATGGTAGCCATAGGATTACAGGACCTCGGGCGCGAGGGAGATGATCTTGGCGTAGCCACGCAAGCGGAGCTCGCGGGCGACGGGGCCGAAGATACGGGTCCCTTTCGGTTCCTTGGTCTTTTTATCGATGATCACGGCGGCGTTCTCATCGAAACGAATGTAGGATCCATCCGGGCGGCGCGTTTCTTTGCAGGAACGCACGAGGACCGCATAGACGATGTCCGATTTCTTGACGGCGCCGCGTGGGGCCGCCTCCTTCACCACACAGGTGACGAGGTCGCCGAGCACGCCGTAGCGCTTCTTGTAGCCGCCATTGACGTGGATACACTGCAGGAGCTTGGCTCCGCTGTTATCCGCGACGGCGAGCATGGAACGGTGTTGTACCATACGTATTCTTACGCCGCCTTGATCATCGCGATCACGCGCCAGTTCTTGTGGCGGCTGATCGGACGGCACTCCTCGAATTCGACCAGGTCGCCCACGTGGGCGAGATGTTCGGGGTCATGTGCCATGAATTTCTTAGAGACCGTGAAGTACTTGCCGTACTTTTCGTCGGCCACGCGGCGATCCACGCGCACGACGGCCGTATCTTTCATCGCGGTGGACGTGACGACGCCCTGGAGGCGGCGACGAGCTGGTTGTTGGGTCGACATACGTGAGGATTAAGCCTGTGGCTTCGACTGACGAAGGACGGTCTTCACCCGGGCGAGGTCGCGCTTCATGGCGCCGACTTCGGAAACGTTCTTGAATTGGCGCGTCACGATGCTGAACCGAGAGGCGCGCAACTTCGCTTCAAGTTCCTGGATGAGAGACTGCAACTCTTCGTTCGTCTTTTGTTTCAGATCTTTCGCAAGCATAGGGGTTAGCGGCTTACGAATTTACATTTTGTACAGATCTTGTACGCGGCCGCTTCGAGCGCCGTCTTTGCAGAGGCGACGGGAATGCCGTCCATTTCGAACAAGATGGTTCCCGGACGAACAACGGCGACGAAGTGGTCGACCGCACCTTTACCGGCACCCATGCCCACCTCATTGCCCTTCTGGGTAATGGGACGGTCTGGGAAGATGCGGATCCAGATCTTGCCTCCGCGCTTGATGTAGCGCGTGAGCACGCGGCGGGCCGCCTCGATCTGCTGGCTGGAGATCCAGCCGGAGCCGAGCGACTTGAGGCCGAAGCTGCCGAAGGCGAGCTCGATCTTGTCGGTGGCGTTGTGTCCCGAGGGGAAGACGCCCTTGTGGGCCTTCCGGTACTTGACTTTCTTAGGGATCAACATACGAGGTTAGGCAGCTGCGGATTGAGGGGCCGGTCCGCGCGGGGCGCCCATAGGGCGGCCACCGAACGAGGGACGGCCGTCACGGCGCGGTCCGCGACCAGCATCGCGTCCACCTTCACGGCGATCGCTGCGGGCGCGTTCCGGCGTGGTCGGCTGGTACTGCGTGAGACGGTCCTTGTCGAACACGTCGCCACGGTAGATCCAGACCTTGACACCGATGCTTCCGGCCATCGTCTGGGCGAAGGTCTGGCTGTAGTCGATGTCGGCACGGAGGTTGGTGAGCGGAATCTTGCCCCAGCCGAGCCATTCGCGGCGCGCGATTTCGGCGCCATTCAAACGGCCGGACACGGCGATCTTGACACCCAACGCCCCCGCCTTCTTGACGCGCTCGATGGTCATCTTGAGCACGCGGCGGAACTGCATGCGGCGTTCGAGGTCGGCCACCACCCCCTGAGCAACGAGAGCCGCTTCGAGGGACGGTTTCATGATCTCTTGCACCGACAGGTGGACCTGCACGGACTTGGCTTTGGTTGGGAAGAACTTCTTCATCAGCTTCTTCTTGAGGTCTTCGATGCCCGTCCCGGAGCGGCCGATCACGAGACCCGGCTTGGCCGAGTGGACGGTGATACGGATGACGCCGCGGGAACGTTCGACTTCGATGCGCTTGACCGCCGAATCCTTGAGCGCCTTGGCGAGATACTCGCGCATTTCGAGGTCCTGACGGAGCTGCGCGGCAAAGACGTCCTTGCGCGCGAACCAGCGGGACGGCCAGGTGGTCGTCATTCCGAGACGGAAGACGACAGGATGAACTTTATGACCCATAGGGATTAGGCTTCAGAAGAAGGGGTGGCCGCGGCCTTAGGGGCCGGGGCTTTCTTTGCGGGGGCGCGCTTTTTCGGCGCGACCGGGACGGACTCGACGGGCTTGGCGATAGCCGGAGCCTTCGTCGCGACCTCACCCTTGGGGGCGAGGACGATCGTCACGTGGGTCGTCCGCTTGCGAATCGGCGCCGCGCGGCCTTGGGCACGCGGACGGAACCGTTTCTGCGTCGGACCGCCGTCGGCGACGATGGTCTTGATGTAGAGGGACTCTTTGGCGAGTTGGAAGTTATGCTCGGCATTGGCCATGGCGGAACGCAGGAGCTTGAGCACCGGTTCGGCTGCGCCCTTATCCAAGAAGGTCAACCGAGTCTCAGCGGCGCGGGCATTCAAGCCGCGGACCGCGTCGACAACGAGACGGACCTTGCGTGGGGACATGCGGAGATAACGGAGGGAGGCATGCACATCCATAGATTATTTCTTGGGAGCGGACGCGGCTTGCGCCGTCGTCTTCGCGGCGTCGATCGCCTTCGTGAGCTTGCCACCGTGACGCGAGAACGTGCGGGTCGGCGCGAATTCGCCGAGCTTGTGGCCCACCATGTTCTCGACCACGAGGACGTTCTTGAACTTGTTGCCAGTGTGGACCGCGAAGGTCATCCCCACCATTTCTGGGGTGATGGCCGAGGCGCGCGACCAGGTCTTGATCACGGCCTTGCTGTTCGGACCCGCTTTCGTGACCTTGGCCAAAAGTTTGGCGTCGGTGAAGGGGCCTTTCTTTAAGCTGCGAGACATAGGTTAGCGAGACATGAGGTTACCATTGCGACGCGACACGATGTGCTGGTTCGAAGACAAGTGGCGACGGCGCGTCTTGACGCCGAGCGCATGCTTGCCCCATTTCGTCTTCGCATACTTCATACCGATCGGGTGCTTGCCTTCGCCACCACCGTGCGGGTGGTCGACCGGGTTCATGACCTTACCGCGCACCGTCGGCTTGATGCCGCGCAGGCGCATACGGCCGGCCTTGCCCCAACGGACCAAGTGCCAGTCCGGGTTCGAGACGGTGCCGATGGTCGCCAAGCAGTTCTTGGGGACACGGCGGACCTCGCCGGACGGGAGCTTGATGGTAGCCCAGGTGCCCTCGATCGCCATGAGCTGGAGTGAGGTACCCGCGCCGCGGCCGAGCTTCGCGCCCTGCATGGGAGCGAGTTCGACGGCGTGGATGAACGCGCCAACCGGGATTTTCTCAAGCGGCAGGCGGTTGCCCGGCTTGATTTCGGCCTCGGTAAGCGAGGAAACGAGCTGTTCGCCGACCTTCACCCCGTCAGGGAGAAGCATGTAGGCCTTCACACCGTCCTTGTAGGTGAGGAGACCGATGCGGCCGCCACGGTTCGGGTCGTATTCGACCGAGGTGACGGTGGCCGGGATGTCGAAGCGCAAACGCTTGGTGTCGACGACACGGATGTAGCGGCGCGTACCACCGCCGCGATGGCGGACGGTGATCTTGCCGTTGGTACGGCCGGCCTGCTCTTTCCGCATGACGATGAGCGATTTTTCGGGTTCGTTGCGGGTGATGTCCGAGAAGTCCTGGACCGAGGAGAACCGACGACCCTTGGTCACGGGACGATAGACTTTGATAGGCATAACGGGTTAGACCCCTTGATAGAGATCAAGCTTCTGGCCCTTCGCCAAGGTGACGAGGGCTTTCTTCCACGTGTTGCGGGCCGTGACGCGCTGACCGCGGTACACCGGTTTCCCGGCGTGGCGGATCATGCGGACATCGGTGACCTTAACGCCGTACAGGGCCTCGACCGCTTTCCGCACGGAGATCTTCTCCGCGGAAACCGGCACGTCGAAGGTGTACACGCCACGCTCGGTGAGGAGCGCCGCCTTCTCGCTCACGTGCGGGCGCACGAGGGCGTTCGAGGCAAAGTGATTGGTGACGACCTTGGCCTGGGCGGCCGGGGCGGTCGTCTCCTCCGTCGTTCCTGCTTCTTTCTTGGCTTTCGGGGCGGCCTTTTTCTTGGGCGCGATCTTCTTCCCAGGCGCCTCCGCGGTGGGACCAGCCGCGTCTTCGGTCTTCGTTTTTCGGAGACGGTCAATGAGTGCCATACTTAGGAGAGGTGATACACCTGTTCAAAGGCGGGAACGGCATCCTTCAGGAAGATAACCGTCCGGTACGTAAGGACATCGAGCAGGTTCACGGATTGCGCCGTGACGAGCTTGAGGTTGGGCAGGTTGCGGACCATGCGCATAAGCGCCGGCTGCGAGCCCGGAGAAATGATGAGCGCGTTGCGGTCGACCGGGAGTTTCGCGAAGAGCTGCGCGGCCACTTTCGTCTTCGGCGCCGACACGTTGACGGCTTCGAGGACGAAGAGCTTGTTGTTCATCACCTTGTCGGTGAGACCCATGAAAAGCGCCTTCTTCTTGGTCTTCTTGTTGATCTTGACCGAGAAGTTGCGTTCGCTGGTCGGACCGAACGTGATACCACCACCCACCCACTGCGGCGAGCGGATCGAGCCTTGACGGGCGCGACCGGTCCCCTTCTGCTTCCACGGCTTCTTGCCACCACCGGACACCTCGCCGCGCGTCTTGGTGTTCGCGATCGGCTTGCGGGCGTTCGCGCGCAACCCGACGACCACCTCGTGCAACAGTCCCGGGTTCGGCTTGACCGCGAACAGCGCGTCCGCCAACGCCATGTCCCCGGCTGCGTTTCCTTCGATGTTGTAAACAGGAACCTTAGGCATATTAGACAGACAGGATGTGGATGATGGTGTTGCGGGCCCCCGGGATCGCTCCCTTGATGGCCAACACGCCGCCCTCACGCACCTCGATGACTTTTAGATTCTTCACCGTAACCTGGTCGGAGCCCATGTGGCCCGCCATGCGGCGACCCTTGAACACGTGCTGCGGCCCACCGGCACCGATCGAACCCGGCATACGTTCCTGGTCCTTGTGACCGTGCGAGCTCGGATGGCCATGGAACCCGTGGCGCTTGACGACGCCCTGGAACCCCTTGCCCTTCGAAACGCCCATCACCTGGACCATGTCACCGGCTGCGAACGAGGTCGCCTCGATGACATCCCCGCGCTGGACGGTCGGCTTCTCGACGCGGAATTCGGCGAGATGACGGAGCTTCGGCAGGTCCTTGAGGTGACCGGCTTCGGCCTTGTTCAGCTTCTTGATGACTTCGAACCCGACCTGGACCGACTCGTACCCGTCCCGTTCCTTGGTCGCCACTTTCGTGACGTAGCAGGGGCCGGCCTTGACGAGGGTCACCGGAATGACGGATCCATCGGACCCGTACACCTGCGACATCTCGAGCTTCTTTGCCAAAATGTATTTCATACGCAATCCTTCGGATTGGTCGCAAAATGAATGAATAGGTTACGGCTGCGCCTCTTCCTGTCCACAGACGGAGAGGGAGCGCGTCTCACGGAAACGGACGTTTCCAGGAGGCGCGCCCCCTCCCGCGCGGGACAGACAGAAGGGACGCAACTGATTTTCTCGCCTTCTTGCAGAACAACGCATCCATGTCGTTGCAAAACAAAAAGGGTCAAAAGACTGCAGACGACACGAAAACGCTTCGTCTTCAACCCTCTGACCCTTCCACGAAACGTGGACAAGCCAAACTGATGAAGCCGATTCGCGATTCATCCCGGGTGGGCTCTTTCCTTCTTGCGAAGGCGGGCGGCTACGGTCCTACGCGCTAATGCCGACAACAGGCACCAATGCGCAGGACCCAACCGACCCTCGGGGCCAAAACCCCGAAAGAAACTGCAGGGAGGTTATGCGGTCAATCGCCCCCCTTACGGGCGACCTATCCCGCGCTCGGATGAGCACGGGAAGCAACTTTCTCCTTGGGAATCGTTCCTCGACGGAACTGGAAATTGTGAATGGTCCTTACCTTACGCCTGCGTCATCTGCGGATCGACACCGGCCGGGAGGTTCAACGAGTGCAACGCTTCGAGCGCGGCCGGGTTGAGGTCCAGGATGTCGACGAGACGGGTGTAGGTACGCATTTCGAACTGCTCACGGGCATTCTTGTGCACGAACGTCGAGCGGTTGACGGTCCACTTCTTGTTCTTGGTCGGAAGCGGGATCGGACCGACGACCTTGGCGCCGGTACGCGTCGCCGTCTCGATGAGCGTGCGGACGGCCTGGTCGACCAGGCGATGGTCGTGCGAGCGGAGCTTGATACGGATGCGGCTGGAGGTAGCTTCTTTCATAGGAGGGAGCGGAAGGGCGTAGAGGACGCGAAGAGGGGACGTCCCCGCTCACTACAGGAGAGAATGTCGCCGTTTTCTCCTGGAGCGAACGGGGCGAGTCCCCATTCGACGTGCTTATTTCACGATCTTGGTCACGACCCCGGCGCCGACCGTCTTGCCACCTTCGCGAATAGCGAAGCGCATCTTCTCTTCGATGGCGACTGGGGTGATGAGTTTGACCGTCATCTTGATGGTGTCGCCCGGCTGGACCATGGCGACGTCGGCCGGAAGTTGGACCTCACCCGTCACGTCGGTCGTGCGGATGTAGAACTGCGGCTTGTACCCGGTGACGAACGGCTTGTGACGGCCGCCTTCTTCCTTGGTCAAGGCGTAGACTTCACCCTCGAACTCGGTGTGCGGAGTGATGGAACCGCCCTTGGCAAGCACCATACCACGCTCGATTTCTTCCTTTTTAACGCCGCGGATCAGCAAGCCCGCGTTGTCACCGGCCATGCCGGATTCAAGGGACTTGTTGAACATCTCGATGCCCGTCACGACCGTCTTACGAGTTTCGCCGAGACCGACGATCTCGACTTCTTCGTTGACCTTGATCTGACCGCGCTCGATGCGGCCCGTGACGACCGTGCCACGACCTTCGATCGAGAACACGTCTTCGACCGGCATGAGGAACGGCTTGTCCGTCTCGCGCACCGGCTCCGGGATGAAGGTGTCACACGCAGCGATGAGGTCGAGGATCGGCTTGGAGGCCGCATCGTCGCCCGCATTCTCGAGGGCCTTGAGGGCCGAGCCGCGGATGATCGGGGTGTTCTTGCCGTCAAAGTTGTACTTGCTCAGCAAGTCGCGAATTTCTTCTTCGACGAGGGCGATCATGTCCGGATCGTCGACCATGTCACACTTGTTCAAAAAGACCACGACTGCCGGAACGCCGACCTGACGAGCCAAGAGGATGTGCTCACGCGTCTGAGGCATCGGACCATCCGTCGCGGACACGACCAAGATCGCACCGTCCATCTGGGCGGCACCCGTGATCATGTTCTTGATGTAGTCGGCGTGGCCCGGACAGTCGACGTGCGCGTAGTGGCGCTTTTCGGATTCGTACTCGACGTGCGCCGTGGCAATCGTAATACCGCGGGAGCGGGATTCAGGGGCTTTGTCGAGCTTGTCCTTGGCCGCTTCGTCCGCCTTCATGCCATGCTTCGAGAGCACCGCCAAAATAGCCGCCGTCGTGGTGGTCTTGCCGTGGTCAACGTGACCGATCGTACCGATGTTCACGTGAGGCTTGGACCGTTGAAATGCATCCGCCATAAGCTAGAAAAGAAATAACAGGTCGGCAGAACGGCCCGGAAAGGGCCGCTCAGGCCATAAGTAAGGGTACACCCGAGGCGCTTCCGAAAAAGCACGCTCGTTGTGAAGAAATTCGCCCCGAATGAGCGAACGCGAATAGGATAGCAAAAGCGCGAGATTCTGGCAAGAGTGAGAGAATTTTTGGGCTTCGTGCCACGATTTTTCATGAAAAACGCTTATCTTAGCGCATATTGACGCTTGAGGTCTTGACAAATGGGGCTTTTTTAGGTATCGTCGCGGGGCCTCATCCGTTTTCAAAAAAAGGCACGATGGTAGCAACCCCTGATGCTCAGGGAGCCACCCTGTGCCGGATAAGGCACAAGGAGGGCTCCATGAGCGTCAATAACAAGGCGGTTCAGCATGATTTCGTAGACTACGGCCGCCCGGAGCAGGTCACGGTGCGGTTTACCCACCGTGACGGCAAAATCCAGGGGCGGGTGATCAAAGAGGACGCCCGCCGAACGTCGATGCGGACCAAGATCGTCTTCCCCACCCGTAACGGCTGGAAGGGTCCGGCGCCGCGGGATGGCGAGGAGTTCAAGACCGAGGTGGAACGCGACACGAAAGAGGGCGATCCGCACCGCGGAGCGCTCATCGTGCAGCGGATCCTCCCGACGGTGGATGTGCGGCGCGGCGGGCATCACCTGCCTTGCAGCGCCTGTGGCACCTGGACCATCCCGACGAGCGTCGCCTGCGGCTCCACCGAGTGGGGAGGGACGCGGTACCGCCACGTCCGTACGTCGGCCTGTGGAACGTGCGGGTTGCTGCACGAGATCCTCTGGCCGGGCTGAAACACCTCTGGGCGATCGCTCTTCAAGCGCGATCGCCTCTTTTTTATCTCAAATCCGGCGAATACTCTTTTTTAGAAATCCAAGAAAAAGCGTTCTTCGAGGCTCAAGTCGGGGCGTGTGGGAGCGGTCGTGGGTGGCGCGGGAGGAGGGACGGGCTGCGATTGATCCGATTCAGGGGGCAGCTTGGGGGCTTCGGGATCGGGTGGGGTGATGATGTCTATGGCTGGTTGGGCTAGCGGTTCGGCCGCCTGCTCGAGTTCGGCGAAGGTGGAGAGAGCGGCGGGTAACGGAGTCGCGGGAAGCTCTGGGGATTCGGCCTGAACGGGTTCGCTTTCTGAAGACGGGACGGATTGCTCGGGAATGAATGACGGGGTCGTAGGGCGCGGAGCGGGAGCCGAAGGAGGCAAATCCGGGCCCGCTCCCCCGTCGAGGGCCTGTTCGAGCTGGTCAAGGGACAACAAAATGAGCGGCTCTTCTCCGCTTTCGTCCGTGATGATCACGGGGACTTGCCGTTGTTTGGCGAAGCGAAGGATCCGTTGCCAGGACATAACAGGCTGAAAACTTGGGCGCATCTCAGCATATGCGAACACAGGAAACAAGGGGGAAGGGCGCCTCGAATGGGTTGACAGAAGCGGCTTTTTAGGCAAAGATCGGCGGCAGCGGACATTTACGGAACGCCGAGAGGGAGGATCCTATGAGTGGATTCGGAGGACGCGGGACATCCGCGCCGGAACAGGACGACACGACGGCAAGCGCTTCCCCAAAGGCCGATACCCCATATCGCTTCAGGGTGGCGGATTCCGATGAGTCCCTGCCCCATCTCATCAGGACGGACTTCGATGTGCTGCTCGCCGAGGATCGGATCGACTACAGAGCGTGCCGGCAACCGCCAGACCGGTGGATGGCACACATCAACGCGCATCGGTCGCCGAAGGGGTACGAGCAAGAGGGGGATGCGGAGCCTGAGCCGCTCTTCTTCGTCGCAAGCGTCATCTGGTCGCTGTTGCTGTCGATGTGCTGGTGGCTCGTGCACCAGGACCAAAAGCCGGATCTCATCAGCGACCTGACGACCGCTGCCGTCATCGGGACGTTTCTCATCGGGAGCCTCGGGCTG
>JACCDN010408166.1_pt1 | contig 21575 bp, 17 predicted proteins | sample 7441691 | NCBI WGS metagenome assembly JACCDN01 (sample SAMN15323439, study PRJNA562643) | freshwater metagenome | isolation source: river surface water | place: USA:Blue River Watershed | collected 2017-08-16 | reverse complement strand
CGCCGCGGAATCACACACATCACACAAGCTTCTTAATTTCATTCCTCCAAAAGAAGAGAACCCCGTCTCATATGAGACGGGGTTCTCTTCTTTTGCAATCTGATTCTTACTTAGATTTACTCCACTTAATCACCACTGATGCATGGCGAGCAGATGGAATGTTGTCCTTTTCAAGACCAGGGAAGTTAAGTGTGTAACTTCCTTTGAGACCGAGCTTGCGCATCATCGATGCAACATTTTTTGCACGGTAGGTTGAGAGATACTTGATGTCTCCTGGGTTCGGGTTCGGTTGAACCCATCCAACAACCTTCACTGTAATTTTGGCACCCTTTGCAGCCTTAGAGAGGGCGCTCTTCACATTACGCGAAATCTTCGCTGCCTCAGCCTTTGTAATAACTACAGAGTTCATTGCAAAGTAAACTTCAAAGCGAAGCTCGCCCGGCTTTCCAGTTGCTATAGCTGGCACCAATGTAATTGGAACCGCTGCAGTTCTCTGTAAGTTATCTGGCGTTAAACCTTCAGCTTGGAAGGTGTGATCGCCTTCTGGGAGGGCTACTGGCATTGGCAGCGTCGTTGTGAAGTTACCAAGAGAGTCCGTGATTACTGCTCCCAGCCACGTTGGCGTTGAGTAAACATAGACGTCTACCTGGCTAAAAGGTTTAAAGCCAGTACCACTTGTAGTAACTGTATTTCCCTTTTCAATTACAACTCGGGCCGAGGAATCTGCTGTATTGCCCTGAACAAACTTTGTTGTTGAACTAATGGCAAGAGACCAATCCGCTGAGGAGACAACAATGCCGGTCTTCTCTTCATTTGGAGTGATTGTGATTACCTCAGCAGCCTTACCTGCAGTCTGCAGGACTGGTGCATTCTTTGCCTCTGGAATCGCAGCAGGGCTAGCCTCCTTTGCAGGCTTGGTTGGAGCAACAGGCTCCTTCACTTCTGGCATTGCCGGTTCGTTAGGTTTGCCAGGGTTAGAAGGTTCTGGGTTCTTAGGATCTAACGGCCTGCTCTTGACCAAGATGGAAACTTTGGCCTCAAGTTCTTCAAAGTTAGGATCAGTTGGCTTTAGCTTTACATTCAAGATATGGGTGCCCGGATCAAGAATTGTTCCCAACTTTGGGGTGTACTCAAGAGAGCCTGGAACGCTTGGCCTTGCATTGAGTTGCGTTCCGCTTAATGGCGTTGGATTAGTAATTGGAAGTGGGTTAAACCAGAGAATGGTTGCCTTCTTCTTTATTGGCTTTACTTGAATAGTGACAGTAGTTGTCAGCGGTTCGTAATTTGTTCCATCTGTTGGAACGCAAGTTACAGATAGCGTGTGATTTCCTACTGGAAGGAGAGTTCCTAGTGGAGGAGTATAAGTACAGACACCAGGGACACTAAAAATTGCGTTCAGCTCTCTGACACCTAGCAGGGTTCCTTCAGTTATAGCCTCAGGATTACTCCAACTTATCGTCGTCTTCTGCTTCACAATTGGAGCAGGAGCATTGTTATTTGAATTTCCATTATTGGCTGCAGCCACAGTCAAAGAACCTGCGACGTAAGAAATTGTGTAATTAGTCGCCACTGCTCCTGAACATGAAGTTGTCTCAGTACTACCTGCAGCAGATGAGGTTGTATATGTTGTCGTACAAGTAGGAAGAGTACTCAAATTTGAGCTGTTCTCAGAGTTTACAAACCCAGAGTAGCTGGCAGTTATCATAGGAACGGCATCGCCTACTCGAACCCCTGTAGGAGAAGAAGCTGTAATAACCAATGGCGCTGCTGTAACCGTGAAGGTTTCGATGACATCTGAGGCAGGACCGTAGGTGCTATCTCCTGCCTGGCTCGCCTTGAGCTCACATACTCCTACTCGTAGAAGTGTCACCGTGGCACCCGAGGAAGATGAGTTAGGGACAGTACATATTGATGTCGTATTGCTGACCACTGTAACTGGGGTAAGACCACGGCTAGAGACCACGGTCGCTGATGCGGCCGATCCATAGGTTTTATTTCCTATAGTCGTCCAGGTAAGTGTCTGGCTCTGCAGACTCGTAATCGTATAGGTGCCAGTCACATAGGTAATTGTGTAGTTGCCAGCTGATCCGTTAGTGAAGCTAGCAGCAGATGGCGTAATCGTGTACGCACCATCGACAGTTGGTGGTGTGGTGTTACTGGAGTAGCTGCCGGAAGAGAAGTTATAGGTAACACTTCCAACAGTGTTGGAACCCACTAGTCCACTTGATTGGAAGGTAAATGTGGGTGTTGAGTCACCAGCATTCTTGCTCTTGCTATCAGCTGTAATTGTCAAAGGTTTTGCAGTGACAGTGAGAGTCTCTCCCACATAAGTGAGGGTGTATCCCGCAGGTAGAGCCAAAGAACCAAGATTTATCGGGTATTGACCAACATTTTCTCCTGAAGTCCTACTCAAGGTTCCCGTGAAGGTGTCGCCTGCATTAAGTGAAGGTGTTGATGTATATGTCAGAACCGGATCTGAAGATCCATAAACTTTACTCTTTGCAGCAGCGGTGACGGTGATGACCTTGGCGCTAATTGTTAAATTTGCACCAACATATGTGACGTCGTAGTTATTTCCCGGTGTGAGAGTATTTCGACTAATGAGGTAAGTACCAATTGATTCACCAGGAGCGCGATTTAAAGTTCCTGTTATGGTATCTGAACCAATCAACGCTCCCGAAGTAATCGAATATGTGAGAGAGGGATCAGAATCACCAAAGTTTTTAGACTTTGCCGCTGCAGTTATTGTGATCGCCTTGAGTCCAACATTAAATGACTGAACCTTTTGTGTGGCGGGTTCGTAGTAGCGGCTATCTCCAGCGTTAAAACCACCTGGGTGATCGGCTGTAATAGTACAAATGCCCGCCTTGATAATCGTAATGGCACCTGAACTGCTTACAGTACAGACATCCGGTGTCCCAGAGCCATATGTAATGTTAGAACCAAAGATATCCGAGGTAGGAGAGATTGTTGGAGCACTGTCTCCGAAGGTAATGTCACTAATTGAGTTAAAAGTAATTACCTGCGGATAGTAAGTAGTGAGAGTGAATTGACGTATCTCTGATGCATTGATGTATGCACTCGTTGATACATTCTTCAGACGAACCCGATAATAAATCGTATTGTTCGCATTAACAAAGCCCGACAATCCATAGTACGGATCGGTTAAGTTGATAGAAACTTGGGTAGGAAATGATCCAGAGAGCTGAAGGTAAGGGTTATATGCAGCCTGTTGTTCGCGAGTTTCAAGGGGCTGAGTTGGGTCATCCGTCATCAATACTGTGACTGTATCTGTTCCTGTCTTCCACACCTGAAACTCAACTGTGACAGGTGTCTGATTTGGGTCCACTGTTCCATTCAGAGTTGCATTAGATGATGAGACAGAGGTTGCTGGATCGGTAATTGCTGTTGGCGCAGCCACTGGCTGGGTTGTGATGAAGGAGAGAATCTCACCGTATACAGATCCCACGCGAATTCTGTAATAGTAGACAGTTCCACTTGTGAGACCAGTGAGAGATTTATTTGATGCAACTGGCACGCTACCAGAACCAGTTGTTCCCACATTTTCTGAAGTAAACGTCGATAACGTAGGGCTTGTTCCCCACTCAAAGTAGATTATCTGTCCAGAGTTTGAGTTTGGATCGACAGTACCGTTGATTGTTGCACTGGTATTGGCAATAGAGGTTGCAGGAAGAGTTGCAACATCAATCGGAAGGGTCTGGTTGACAGTGGTGGCGGTATCCAGGGTGCTATTTCCACAGATGCCGGCAGCAGTAGTGAGTGAGTATGTTGCAGGGCCAGATCCAACTACTAGAGAACCAATGGCGGCCGTCGCGCTATTTTGGAAAGAGAAGCTTCCCGAAATAGTACATGCTGTCTTTTCTACCATCGTGTAAGTTAAAGTTTTTGAGCTGTTCGCATTTACTGAAATTGGTTGAGAGAAAATTAGCTTTCCATTTGCGTCAAATGATGGTTCTGCCGTTGCTGCCGTTGCAAGACGGACAGATCCAGCAACATAGGTCAAGAGTGAAGATGGTGAATCCACTACTTGATCGAAAATAACTGCACCAGAAGAGTTATTTGTTAACGTGATCGTGTAGTTGAGTTGGGTTTTTCCAGAGCTTTGGGTGACAGCACTAGACACTGCCTTTGAAATAGTAGCGTTGATTGTGATATTTGCAGACGAAATTGTTGCTGCAGGTAAGCGACCAATATCGTTGTGCTTAACCTGTGTGCCGCTTGAAATTTGAGCAACTGGCGCAATGCTTGCCGCGCTCGTTGGCTGGCCGATTATCTTAAAGGTGTATGTAGCGGTGTAATACAAACGTGTATCAAGGGATCGAAGATTCCTGACTCGAAGAGTATCTACATACTCCCCCTCAAATGCATTCACATTCTTTGATGAGTTATTCCAGAACTTTAGATTTGTACTAACGAGTCGTAGCGCTGAAGTTGGCCAGCTTGACTTTGAGACAGGCGAAACCCAAATCATGTCGCCATCAATTGCATTTCCAGAACCAATTTGTCCTGTGTCACCTTCCACCACAATGTTCATCGTGTTTCCAAGCACATAACTAGTGGTTGATGGAGTGACAGATTGGACCTTGTTTGCAAGTGCCTTGATTGTCTCTGAAACTTTCGAGAAAGTGAACTTACAGCTGTAGAGCTCAGTTGAAGAAAGTAATCCTGGCTTGCCTGAATACACACGCAAGATGTGTGATTGGGCGCTCGATGTATTTGTAGGCGCCTTTAAGAGGAAGAATGCAGTTTTAGTTTCGGAAGAGATATCACCGAGCGGAATAGCTGAGTCTGCAGGATTTGCTAGCGAGACCACGCCTCCGGAGAAGGTATCTAGAGATGCCCACACGTTGCTCTTTGGGGCTGTCGCATTGATCTGATATCCCACATAGGAGGCATCCACATTCTGACCCTGACCGGAGTCAATGTAGAAAACAGTGCTATGTGTCGGGGTAGCCCTCACGTTGTTATATAGGTAGCTTCCATTACATACATCGCTTGGAGTCGCGGTTGCAGTGGTTGCAAAGTTGACCCCCGTAAAGAGTGTGGAGAGAAGGGAAAGGGTGAGGGTGAGGACGATTGAGCGCACAAATTTCATGGAAGCCATCTTTCGGTGGTCGGGCCGCCCCACTATCGAAGGGTGAGTAGGTGGGGTTAGTACAGCCACATACTGTACCCGGAGTTTGTTTGCAGGTGAGCTATTTAGGGTGAGAAAAAGCCCCCCAACTGGTCACAGTTGAGGGGCTTTTGCCCACTTCATTAATGCGAGTGGCCACCAGGTCCATGTGAATGTCCATGGCCAGCTGCTGCTGGCTCGGCATCTGCTGGACGCTCGAAGACAACTGCCTCAGTTGTTATAAACATTGCTGCAATTGAAGCGGCGTTAGCAAGAGCTGAACGAGTCACCTTTACTGGATCGATCACGCCATCCTTACGCAGGTCGCCATAGATATCAGTTGCGGCGTTAAAGCCCTCGTTAGCTGCAAGTGCGCGGACCTTAGCAACTACAACGTAGCCTTCAAGTCCTGCATTCTCTGCAATCCAACGAAGTGGCTCATCACATGCCTTACGGACAAGTGAGACACCAACTGCTTGATCGCCTGTCAATCCAAGGTTTCCATCAAGGGCATCTGCTGCATGCACAAGTGCTGCGCCTCCACCGATAACGATTCCTTCTTCTACGGCTGCACGAGTTGCAGAGATTGCATCTTCAAGGCGGTGCTTCTTCTCCTTGAGTTCAACCTCTGTGTGTGCACCAACCTTGATAACACAGACGCCACCAGCGAGCTTTGCAACGCGCTCTTGTAGCTTCTCCTTATCCCAGTCAGAATCTGAATTAGCAATCTCATTGCGAAGCTCTTGAACACGACCTTCGACAACCTTCGCATCTCCTGCACCGTCAACAATCGTTGTTGCATCCTTTGTGATGACAACACGACGAGCGCGACCGAGATCAGAGATCTGGACTGCATCAAGCTTCATGCCAACTTCAGCTGAGACAACCTGTCCACCTGTAAGGACTGCAATGTCCTGAAGCATCGCCTTGCGACGATCTCCAAAACCTGGAGCCTTAACTGCTGCTGAGGTAAATACTCCACGCATGCGGTTAACGACGAGAGTTGAGAGAGCCTCACCTTCGACATCTTCTGCAATGATCAAGAGTGGCTTATTTGCTTGCGCAACCTTCTCAAGAATTGGAAGGAGTTCTGCTAGGGCTGAGATCTTATTTGCAGCGATAAGGATGTATGGATCATCAAGTACTGCCTCCATGCGATCCTGATCTGTAACGAAGTATGGAGAGATATAGCCCTTATCGAACTGCATTCCCTCAGCAAACTCGAGCTCAAGAGCTGTTGTTGATGCCTCTTCTACAGTGATAACGCCATCTTTGCCGACCTTATCCATCGCCTCTGCGATGAGATCGCCAATTGCACGATCTTGAGCAGAGATAGTTGCAACATCTGCAATCTCTGCCTTGTCTGCAACAACAGATGCGTTTTCGCGAAGGCGAGCTGAAACTGCAGCAACGGCCTTCTCGATACCGATCTTAAGATCCATTGGCTGTGCACCAGCTGCAAGGTTGCGAAGACCTTCTTTGACCATAGCTTGTGCTAGAACTGTCGCTGTCGTTGTTCCATCACCTGCAACATCGTTTGTCTTTGTTGCAACTTCCTTAACAAGTTGTGCGCCCATATTCTCGACTGGGTCAGAGAGTTCGATCTCCTTAGCAATAGTGACACCATCATTTGTGATGAGTGGCGCACCAAAGTTACGTGAGATAACAACGTTACGTCCCTTAGGGCCGAGTGTTACCTTCACTGTGTCAGCGAGGATATTGACTCCGCGCTCCATTGAACGACGAGCTTGCTCGTCAAATTCGAGCATCTTTCCCATAAGAGTCTTAACCCTTACTTCTCGACGATTGCGAGAATGTCGCGAGCAGAAAGCACGAGAAGGTCGTCAGAACCTGACTTCACTTCTGTTCCTCCATACTTGCTGTAAAGAACAACATCGCCAACCTTGACATCCATTGGGACGCGGACGCCATCATCGAAGCGGCCTGGGCCTACTGCGATAACTGTTCCTTCCTGTGGCTTCTCTTTAGCTGTATCAGGGATAACAAGACCTGAAGCTGTAGTTGTCTCTGCCTCATTCGCCTTAACGACGATGCGATCTTCTAGTGGCCGTAGTGCCATGGTGTATCTCCTTCGTAAATGAGTTCTCTTTAAATCAATCTAGGGGAACTGCCGAATTAGCAGTGTCGACCCGAGAGTGCTAACGCCAAGCCTAGGGGTGCTTATTCCCGGCAGCAAATCGGCTTAAGCCAGGCTCACGCTCTCAACAGGCAGGCTCGAATGGGCATCAAAGGCGCCTGCAGTCGCATCTCTACCCGCTGCCGCCATCAGGGCTCCCAATGAGGCGACCATCGCCCCATTGTCGGTGCACAGGGCCGGGGCTGGGATTCGAAGTTGGATTCCAGCGGCTGCACTGCGTTCGGTTGCGACATGGCGCAACCTCGAATTAGCCGCAACTCCCCCTGCTATCACCAGAGAATCAATACCGGAGGACTTACAGGCAGCCAGGGCCTTCAGGAGCAAGACATCGACAACTGCCTCTTGAAACGATGCCGCCACATCTGCACGAACGTGTGACGGGGTAGCTTCGATATATCGAGCTACCGCAGTCTTTAGTCCTGAAAATGAGAAATCGTAAGGACGTGTAGCCCAATCATGAGATGTAGTTAATCCTCGCGGAAAATCAATTGCTGATGAGTTGCCACTGCGAGCTTCGAGATCGATTGCAGGACCACCAGGAAAACCAAGATCAAGAATTCGCGCGATCTTATCGAATGCCTCACCAGCTGCATCATCCATCGTTGCACCTAACTTGGCAACAGATTTCGTGATGTCATCGACTTGTAAGAGAGATGAGTGTCCGCCACTGACAAGGAGTGCGATTGTGGGTTCGATAGGAAGATCGTGGGTCAGATAATCAACGGAGATATGAGCTGCCAAGTGATTAACTCCATACAACGGAATCCCAAGACCTTGTGCAAGACCTGCAGCCGATGATGTTCCAACTAGAAGTGCACCGACTAAGCCAGGACCTGCAGTCACCGAAATTGCATCGAGATCTCTAAGTGAAACCTTTGCCTCTTTTAGCGCTCGATTGATACTTGGAATCATCGCCTCTAGATGAGCACGAGATGCGATTTCAGGAACAACGCCACCAAAGCGCGCATGTTCTTCGACACTCGATGCGATTTCATTAGCAAGGAGAGTGCGCCCGCGGACAATGCCAACCGCCGTCTCATCACATGAGGTCTCAATACCTAATACAAGAGGCTCGCTCATGAGAGCTCCTTTCGCATTACCTGGGCATCCAGGCCTGGACCGAAGTAATCCATGCGAATAGAGATCTTCTGATAACCCAGTGATTGGTATAGAGCGATTGCTGCAGCGTTATCGACCTTCACCTCAAGCATCATCGCACTCGCGCTTTGATCGCGACACCACTGCTCCATCTGAGCGATGAACTCTCGAGCAATGCCCTGGCCTCGATGGCTCTCAATTACACCTACTGTCAAGATATCTGCCTCTATTTGGGCACCCGGTGCAAAGCAGCCTGCATAACCAACAATTTCATTCTCATCTTCTGCCAGTACAAAAAATCGTGTTGCAGGAATGCCTGCAAACTCCTCTTTAAATTGTGCGCTACTCCATGGCGAATATGGAAAGAGCTCTCTATCTAGTGAGACAAGGGTAGGAATATCAAGTGCAATCGGTTGGCGGTAGGAAATCATGATCGCTCCGCCGTTGGTACCGCATCAGGTCGGCGCAGATAGAAAGGCTCAGCAAAATTATCGCGCGCAGCTAAAGAGACCATAGCTTGTGGTGATGGATAGAGATCAATAATGTAATCGCTGACTTCAGCAGGAGCGCTCACATGAGGGCCATCAACACGAGAGCCACCTTTATAGCGTGCCCAATAAATTTCTTTACGGCGTGCATCTATCGCAACTGTGTACTCATCACCGTCCGCAACGATTGCATCAAGTGAACAGATACCGATGACTGGAATATTGCGAGCCAGTGCAAATGAACGAGCAAAAGAAATACCCACTCGAAGGCCAGTAAAAGGTCCCGGACCCATTCCGACTACTACTTGATCAGGTTGCGGGGCGAGCTTGAGTGCTTGTGCAACGAGGTCACTGACAGCGCGACCATGATCTGTTGCACCACTATGTGATTGATGAAAGAGAATCGAATCCCCATCGAGCAGACCCACGATGGTCTGCGATGTAGAGGTATCAATGGTCAATGAGATCGTCATATCTTCAGCCCTTCCCATCGGGGGCCGATTCCAGTAATGCTCACGATACGAATTTCTTCGCTGCGATCAATTTCAATCTCAAGGCGCTCATCTGAAAGGCGTGCAGACTCCTGCCCTCCCCACTCGATCACTGTCACAGACTCTTCTCGCGGTGAATCAATATCTAAATCATCGAGGTAGAGAGAGGCTTTACCAGCCTCAAGGAGTCGATAGACGTCGACATGAATCAGCGGCAGTGGCGCTGGATGAATACGCGATATGACAAAGGTGGGTGATGTGACATCGTAGATTCCAAGTGCTTCAGCGATGCCTTGTACAAGAACGGTCTTTCCCGCCCCGAGTGGGCCATTGAGCAAGATGAGATCTCCTGGCTTACAGAGTCCACCAATCTTTCGACCAAGGGCTGCCATCTCTTCGGGGCTGGCTACTTGGACGGTGCTCATAGGGATAAGGGTAACTAATAGAAGAAGGGCCTACGCACCAGGTGCGTAGGCCCTTCGACTGTAAGGGTTACTTAATTACTGCGGATTCCTAGATTAGTTTCCGTAGTACTTAAGAAGAGGTACGAAGTAATTTGGATCTACCAAGAGACCCTTTGACTTACGTACTTCGCGCATTGCTGCAGCATCCCAGGTGATCTTTCCTGTGTTTGCAGCAGAGACCAAGAAGTTAGCAACTGTGTTGTAGTTCGCTGTTGTGAACTTACAGTGTCCTGTTCCTGGTGTGTATGTCTTTGGTTGTGGTGAGCCAGCTGCAGAGTAAGTAGTCCACTTTGCAGGTGTGACAGACCAGATCGACAAGAGCTTCTTGTTAGGAGCTCTATATGTTCCGTTTCCGCCAGCAGCAACGCGTGCTGCTTCCTTCTCTGCCGCATACTGCTCAACATAGAGATCAACGATGCGCTGTTGTGCGCCTGCAGGTGTAATTGGATCTGCAACACCTGTCATCATGATTGTTGGTACGTTGATCTTGCCTGTCGTAGCACCAAGCTTATTGAGCTTCGCTACAGCATCGGCACTGGCAGTAAAGCGTGGAGCTGCCTGGAGAACACCAAGCATTGCCTCAATCGCTGTATTGCCTGATAGTCCAAGGTTGTAGATCACAGCTGAATCTGCAACACGTGCTGAGTAATCAGTCTTTGTGTTATCAAATACAGCGCCACCTACCTGTGACTCAACATCATGAAGTGCGAGAACTGCTAGCGCACCAGCATTTGCACCGTTTTCAAGCACTGCGAGTGCAGGAAGGATTGCAGCTGGGTATGCAAGCTTGAGTGAAGCACCCAAGTTCTCTGGACCTGTGAGTGAGTCAAAGCTTGTTGACTGTGTTGGGATTCCAGCAGCAAGACCTAGAAGCAAGAGTGCGCTTCGAGCTGGAATACCTGCAGCACCGAGTGCCTTACCTGCAGGAGATGATGTTGAAGGCCATGAGTTGGCAGCCACTGGCTCGCCAATCTTTGCCTGCAACTCACCGATTACAGTGAAGAACAACTTCAGATCTGTCATTGCTTCGACATAACCTGCGGCTCCAGCTGAGTAGTTTCCACCCTTAATTGCAGGGTTGAAGAAGACCTTCGCACCCCAGAGGAAATCTCCAGCCATTGTGAGTTCTGCAGCTACGTTATCTGCCATACACAATGGAGCTGCTGCAGAGATGAGGTTTGGATACTTCTCTGCAAGAGTCTGAGTGATGATTCCACCAAGTGACTGTCCCCATGCGACAACCTTCTTAGTTGCTGGGAACTGCTTCTTGAAAGCCTCAATAAGCTCAACGTTAGTTGCTACTGCTGCATCGAGGTTCCATCCCTGACGAGAGAAACCTGAACCCATCAGTGCATAACCCTGGCTCAATAGATACTGAGTTGGAGCCATGTTCTTATCAGACTGTCCTGGAGCAGTCTCAGGAGTATTGGTAACTGTGTAGCCACCATAACCTGGGATTCCTACTGGAACAGCAACGTTTGGACGATATCCATGTGAGTAGAGAAGTACAGTTCCATTGAAGTTCGCTGGAACCTGCATAGCGAAAGGCGCACCATCTGATGTTGTGCCTCCACATGACTGAACTCCTGCAACCGCAGGACCGCAGAGCGGGCCTGTTGCGTTTGCTTGTGCAGGAACAGCTGAGACTGTTGAAGCTACAAGTGCTGCAGCTCCAATCAGTGTGAGTAGACGTGACTTATGAGTGATTCTCATTAGTTAGGTAGTCCTTTCGCTGGCATAGCTGGACGCTTGTATGTTGACTTAACAACTGCACCGGTACCAGAGTCTGTTGTGTAGAGGGTGTACTTTCCGCCATCTGGCCTTAGTGCACCTGTTGGTGTGTACTTACCGAACCAGTAACCGTTGTAACCGACGCGGCTTGTTGATGAGTAGTTCAGTGGCAAGAGTGCAGCTGAAGCAAATGTTGAACCCTTTGAGTTGATCGCAGCCATAAGTGACTTACGTGTTGGGTTCTTGCCTGCTGCCTTGAGAGCCTGAACTGTTACGAATGCTGAGTTCATTCCGACGAGAACGTTATTGTCGAAAGCTGAACCTGGGACTGCCTTTGCATAGATACCTGAGAAGAGTGAAACGTACTCATCTGTTGTATCAGTTGTCGCTGGCAAGAATGATGCACCGACAGCGTTGTATAGAACGCCAGCTGGAACACCTGAAGCTGTAATTGTTGTTGCATCACCACCGACTGAGCCGAGGATCCACTGTGGTGCGTACTTCATTGCTGCAGCTGTACCGAGACCGGCAGCTGTTGCTGAAGAGACACCGAAGAGGATTACAACATCACAGTTAGCTGCCTTAAGCTTTGTAACCCAACCAGCTGCTGTTGTTGCGCTCTGTGAGCCTGATGCATATCCGACTGTGGTTGCGAACTTCACGCCTGCTTGCTTAAAGCCTGCAAGAGCATCGCTACCGAAGTCATCATCCTGGTAGACAAGACCGATTGTCTTACCAGCAAAATTATCCTTGATGTATTCGCCCATAATCTTTGCTTCCATTACATATGAAGGCAAGAGCGCATAAGTTGTTGGGTACTTCTTTGCATCAGCAAATCCGCTGAAGCCTGTGTTCACAAAGAGAACTGGAACGCCACGGCGACCTGGGTTTACTGAAGCAGCAACAGCCTTGTTATTTGCTGTTCCCAATGGAGAAACGAGAGCAAAGACCTTGTCCTTAAGAATCAATTCGTTTGTCTTTGAAACAGCTTGTGTTGGAACATATTGATCATCCTTAACAACGAGAGTGATCTTGCGACCATTTACTCCACCGTTTGCGTTGACATAATCAAAGTAAGCCTTCATTGCACCAGGAACTTTGTTGTATCCAGGTGAGGCTGCGCCTGTCATTGGAATCGTGATTCCGAGTTTGATCTCTGTTGCGCTAACACCGACCTCAGCCTTAGGTGTAAACGCTTGTGCAGGTACTGCCGCAACAGACATTGCAGATACTGCGAGCATCGCACTAGCTGTTACCAGCTTTCGACGATTAAATGCTTTCATCTCTTTCCTTCCATTAAGGGCCCTTACGGGATGTTAGAGACTCTGCACCTTCTTCTTAGATCGCATCTGCTCAACAGGACCGTTTGGTACAAAGATCACGGTCACAATCAATAAGGCGCTCACTATGAGTGCAGGTAAATTGTCAGCAACCTCAGCAGATGCGCCCACTCGATCTACGATCGTATGGACGATTTCTGGGATTGCCACCAGAGTCACCGCGCCAATCATGACGCCTCCGAGGGTAGTTACGCCAGAGAGAACCGCGCCTGTCAGCAAAGAAAATGAGAGGGCCAGTGGGAAGGCAGATGGGGAAACTGTGCCGATAGTCATCGCCCAGAGAGCTCCTGCAAGGCCCGCAAGGCCTGCGCTGAGGGTAAAAGCGAGGATCTTTGCGCGTGCAACGTTAATTCCAGCCAATTCAGCCGCTACATCGCTACCGCGGATAGCTTTCCAGGTGCGTCCATAACGCGATCTCATAACATTTTGTAACCAAAAAATCGCAATCAAAGTCGCTAATGATGCAATCCAGAAGTACCACTTGTACTGGGTGAAATCAGCACCTAACCCCTCGGGCGGAAATCCCACGTCATAGATGAGGCCCTGCTCGCCACCAAGTGATGTGAATTGATTTGCAACTGATGGAAGACCAACAGCGAGAGCAAGAGTTGTTCCAGCCAAATACGGTCCAGAAAGTCGCGCAGCTGCAACACCAAGAAGTGCACCAGCTCCTGCTGCCGCGAGAATTGCAACTACAAATGTCAATGGGATCGGAAGATTGATACCTGTGGCTTTCTCTCCCAACATTGCAGCACCCATTTGATCACCTGCGAGTGCTGCTGAATATGCACCAACACCCATCAGTGCGCCATGTCCCAGTGATACCTGCCCGGAGTAACCAGTGAGCAAAATAATGGATGCGATACCCACTACATACACTGCAACAGTTGCACCTTGATACACACGAAGTTCATCAACGACATTGCTGAGAACGTAGATCGCAATTCCTAGTGCAATGAAGAGCAAGATGCGAACTTTATTTGAAAGCTTATGCACGACGGCCACCCTTCTTTCCAAGGATTCCTTGTGGTCGTATTACCAAGACGAGAAGGAGTACGACAAATGGTGCGATAAAGAAGAGTGAGTCGCTGATATACATCAGCACAAAGGAGATAACGAGACCGAGAATCAGACCGCCTAATACTGAACCAAGAAGGCTCTCGAGGCCACCGATAACTGCTGCAATAAATCCTGAGATAAGAAGTAGTGAGAACTCGAGAGAGTTAGGTGAGAATGAACCGTTTCCATTGGCAACTAGGAGAAGGCCTGCTGCGGCACCTGTTGCCCCAGAGAATGCCCAGCCTAGTGTGCGGATGCGATCGACACGGACTCCCGATAGGCGAGCAAGCTCTGGAGAGAAGGCTGACGCCCTAAGAGATAGCCCGATATTGGTCTTTTGGAAGATAAGGGTAAAGATAAGAAGGAGAACTGCCACAACAATAACAATTGCCAGCTTCATGGGAGAAAAGACAAGGGTCTCATCGCCGATTGAATAGCCGACATTTGAAAGAGGAGGAGTAATCAATACATCTGCCCCACCCCAACGAATGGTGACAAGAGCGCGAATGATCTCTAGAAGTCCGAGAGTTGCGATAATCGGTGCAACGCTTGCAATCGGTCCTGAATCTGTGTGCTTAAGGAGTACGCGCATAAATGCAATCTCGACAAGAGCTGCAAGGAGTGCGCCTCCGACCATAGCGATGATAAGTGCGACCCAGAACGAGTCAACGTAGGAAAGTGCTTGATAGCCGAAGTAACTCGAAGCAAGTGCTTGACCTGCCTGTGCGAAGTTAATGACACGAGTGGAGCGCCAGACAAGAACAATAGAAAGAGCCATCAATGCATAGATGGATCCTGCAGTGATACCGATGAGCAGGGTATTGATAAATTGAAACATCTCGCCCTCCCCTAGTATCCCAAGTAAGCAGCTTGCACTGCTGGATCGTTGATTAAATCTTGTGCACTACCTGACATCACGACTTTGCCAAGGTTGAGGACAACTCCAGAATCTGCAATCTTGAGTGCTCCCATCGCGTTCTGCTCGACGAGCACAACAGAGAGACCATGTTTGCGAGAAATCTCTGCAATCGCATCGAAAATCTGCTTCACAAGAAGTGGGGCAAGACCCAGTGATGGTTCATCGAGGAGAAGAAGTTGTGGCTTTGACATCATTGCGCGACCAATAGCCAACATCTGTCGTTCTCCACCTGAGAGAGTGTCCGCGCTCTGCTTGATGCGCTCTTCAAGACGAGGAAAGAGGGCAAAAATCTCTGCCTTGCTTTCAGCAGCTTCTTTCTTGTTGCGACGCCAGATTGCGCCGAGATCAAGATTTTCTTCAACGGAGAGTTCTGCAATCACAGATTTGCCTTCAGAGACATGCACAACACCGTGGCGGACATGATTCTCGGCTTTGCCCTTCAGGAGGTTGTGACCGTTCCAGGTCGCTGTTCCAGCAGATGCCTCTTTAAGGCCGGAGAGCGTGCGAAGAAGCGTTGATTTGCCAGCGCCATTTGCGCCAATGACAGCTACTAGCTTTCCTTGTGGAATGCTGAAAGAGACGTTCGAGACGGCGGTGATTGCACCATGTGCCACGGTGAGATTGCGGACCTCTAGGCTCATTGGGCATCAGCTCCAAGATAAGCGGTGATAACCGCTGGATCATTGCGAACATGTTCTGGGGTGCCAGATGAGATGACCTGGCCAAAGTTCAATACATAGATGCGATCACAGACTGACATCACAACATCCATATGATGCTCAACGATAAGGACAGACATCTCACCCGAAAGCTCCTGAATTAAACGGTTGAGCCATTCAATGTCGTGAGCACCTAATCCACCGGCTGGTTCATCGAGAAGTAATAGCTCAGGCTTGCTCACTAGAGCACGTGCAATTGAGACGCGCTTTGCATCAGGATACGAGAGCGTTCCTGCGCGACGATTAGCAAGAGTTGATGCAAAGACTCGTTCCAGTGCAACATGTGCGCGAAGTGCAAGTGCACTCTCATCACGCGAGTTAAGGCCAAGGGATGCTGCAATTAATCCGGTGCGAGCAAACTTATTTGCACCGATCATGACATTTTCTAAAACTGTGAGCTCTGGAAATAGACCAACGCCTTGCAAGGTGCGCGAGATTCCAATCGATGCCAATTTATCTGTGGCAGGCCATGTGTTCTGGTTACCGAATTCAAACGTTCCGGTATCTGGTTTCACGACTCCGCAGATGGCGTTAAACATTGTTGTCTTGCCTGCGCCATTGGGTCCGATGAGACCAACGACCTCACCATGATTAACGGTGATATTGACATCGCTGAGAGCGCGAAGGCCACCAAAGGCGACATTGACGCCGGTGGTGATCAGGAGCGGTTTAGTAGACATGAGCACCGTAGATTCTAGGCACGCGAGGGCCAATTCGTGTGGTTATTTCATAATTAATACTCGAACTCGCCGCACCCCAGTCATCGGCGGTGTACTCGCCATGAGAGCCATTTCCAAAGATGACGACCCAATCTCCTGATTGAGCCTTGGACTCTGGACCAAGGTCTACGACGAATTGATCCATGGAGACTTTGCCAATAATTGGTGCCCGTTCGCCATTAATCCAAACGCCAGCGGTTCGAGCAATACGAGGGATTCCATCTGCATAGCCGCAGACGACCACACCTAATCGGGTGTCGCGCGAAGTGAGTTCAGTTGCCCCATACCCCACAGGAGTTCCTGCAGGCACATCTTTGACGAGATAGAGGGCTGCTCGCAGTTGCATTGCAGGGCGAAGAGCTAGATCTCGAGAAGTTCCAAGTGTGGTCACATCCGGAGAGAGTCCATACATCGCGATTCCAACGCGGACCATGTCATATCTGGCCTGAGGTGCAGTCAGTGTGGCCGCCGAGTTTGAGATATGGCGGATGATGTTTGTAAATCCAAATTTGGCTAGCGTGGCAATTGCGGCATCAAATACTTCGAGTTGTTCTCGATTCTGTGCTTCTTCGGGTTCATCTGCGCGAGCAAAGTGTGAGAAGAGTCCGACAATCTCAAGACCTGCAACATGATGGGCATCTAACTGTGACCACTCCCCTAGAAAACCTCCGCGAGTCATACCTGTATCGAGTTCGAGATGTACTCGCGCCTTCTTATCAACAGATGCTGCTTGAATCTCTTGTAGCGCGGTAATCGAACCTGCTGCAATGTCAATATCGCGATCAATTGCGCTCTTGAAATCTGATCCAGGCTGCAGAAGCCATGCAAGAATCGGGGCGGTAACTCCTGCATCGCGAAGCGCAATCGCTTCTTCAAGGAGTGCAACACCGAGCATTGAAGCACCAGCATCGAGTGCAGCTTTGGCAACGGGAACTAATCCATGTCCATAGGCATCAGCTTTAACTACAGCCAGCACATCAACGCCGGCCTTCTCTTTGAGTAGCTTTACATTTGCTTTAATGGCGCTGAGATCAACAAGGGCCTCTGCTCTCATCGTTGGATCACCACCATTGCAGTTGCGATTGCGCCATCGTGAGATAAGGACAGGTGCACCTTTGCTCCATCAATTAGGTCGGCAATCTGGCCGCGAAAGAGAAAATCAGGTCGCCCATTGGGATGGTTGATGACCTCAGCCTCATGCCAAGCTAAAGCATGTTCAGGGCTGAGAGCTTTATAGAGAGCCTCCTTAGCTGCAAAGCGCGCAGCCAGTGAAGAAGGATTGTGAAGTCTCTCAGATTCAGTGAAGAGCTTCTCTGCAAGAGCTGGTGTGCGCAGAAGGGATTCTTGGAAACGGGCAATATCGACTACATCGACGCCGATTCCATCAATCACACAAGGAGTCTACTGGGGCTGACTCTTGGATGGAAAGTAGCGGTCAATTGCAATAGTCAGCACTAAGAGACCGCCACCTAGTAAGAGCCCGCCCAATAAATCTGAGAACCAATGTGTATTGCGGATGAGGGAGACGGTAAAGACGGTCACGCTAAAGAGGGCAACGAGAGCGCTTGCAAGGCGTCCCTGATAGCGATCGATATGGGCGTACCTATACAAGAGATAGGCGATGATGCCCCAGGTTGCAATCACATTTGTTTCATGGCCGCTGGGATAGGACATGCCACCTGCATTAAGTAGATCAAAGCCAAGGCGTGGCTTTGTGCGACCAAGGCCAATTTTAAATGCTGCAACGATGAGGTTATTTGCCAAGAAGATCATCAGCGCAAGATTTACTGGGCGCCATGTGTTGTATCTCTTCTTAATGTAGATGACAACAGCCAGAAGCACGACTGCTGAGACCCATCGCCGACCTAGGTCATCGAGACGGAGAATGATGAATTCGGTGATACCGCTAAATTCTGGATGATCTTTCTTCCAGAAGTAATAATCAACTTTTGTGAGAAAGCCATATGTGACAACTTGGTAGGTGACAAAGAGATAGCCAGCAAAGAGGGCCGCACTCCATTTGAGCGCACGGCGAAACTGTCGACGACGTAGATCTACAGACATTTATTCAACCGTGACAGATTTTGCAAGGTTTCGCGGTTGATCTACATCTGTGCCGCGCGCTACTGCAATCTCATATGCAAATACCTGAAGCGGAACAGTTGCCAGTACTGGCTGGAAGAGCGGTGAGGCCACTGGAATTCGGATGATGTGCTCTGCACCAATAACCTCTGCGCCCTCTGGGGCAATGACAATTACCCGAGCACCACGAGCTTTCACCTCTTGGATATTGCTCAGCATCTTCTCATCAAGTTGGTGTTCATCAGCAGGTGGCAAGATTGCAATCACTGCAGTGCCCTCTTCAATAAGTGCGATAGGACCGTGCTTTAGCTCTCCACCTGCAAAGCCCTCAGCATGGATATATGCGAGCTCTTTGAGCTTCAGGGCTCCTTCAAGAGCCACTGGATATTCGATGCCGCGACCTAAGAAGAGAACGGTGTTATTGGATGCAAACTTACGAGTGAGCGCACGTAGCGGTTCGATAGTCTCAAGAATCTGTTCGACCTGACCTGGAAGCTCTAGCATCTCGTTATAGAGAGATTTAATCTGAGAATCACTGAGCTCGCCACGAACCTGTGCCAACTTAAGGCCAATGAGATAGACGGCAACAATCTGTGTAAGAAATGCCTTAGTAGATGCCACTGCAATCTCAGGGCCTGCATGTGTGTAGAGCACAGCATCGGATTCGCGAGGAATCGTAGAAGAGTTTGTATTACAGACAGCCAGCACGCGAGCACCAGATGCCTTTGCATGGCGCACAGCCATCAAAAGATCCATCGTCTCACCCGACTGTGAGATAGCGATAACGAGTGAATCCTTATCCACGATGGGGTCGCGGTAGCGGTATTCAGATGCAATCTCTACATCGACAGGAACCTTTGCCCACTTCTCGATTGCATACTTTGCGACCATACCTGCGTGATAGGCGGTTCCACATGCAATCACTGAAATGCGCTTAATCTTCTTAATCTCATCATCAGACATGTGTAGTTCATCGAGCTGAACCTGGCCATTATCTGAAAGTCGCCCAATCAAAGTATCTGCGATCGCCTTAGGCTGATCGAAGATCTCCTTCAACATAAAGTGGTCGAAGCCACCTTTCTGTGCAGCTGCTGCATCCCAAGTGATTTCATACTCTCGAAGTGGAAGAGCTCTTCCTTCGAGATCACAGATAGAAATTCCGGAAGGGTCAATAGTGACAACTTCATCTTGGCCAAGCTCTACAGCTCGCTTTGTGTAATCGATAAATGCTGCAACATCGGATGCTAAGAAGTTCTCGCCATCACCTAATCCTGCAACTAATGGCGAGTTTCGTCGAACGCCAACAATTGTCGATGGAGCATCTGCGTGGATTGCTAGAAGGGTAAATGATCCGCGCAAGCGCTTAACAGCTGCTCGCATAGCAGCGGTAAGGTCGCCATTGTGCTCTTTGCGCAGATCAGAGAGTAGGTGTGCGACAGATTCTGTATCTGTCTCAGATTCAAATACATGTCCACGGCTTTGAAGTTCAGCCTTGAGCTCTGAGTAATTTTCGATGATTCCGTTATGAATAACGGCAAGCTTGCCCTCGTTATCCAGGTGAGGATGCGCGTTGCGATCTGTTGGGCCGCCATGAGTTGCCCAGCGAGTGTGACCGATACCTGAATGCACTGCTGGAAGATTGGCAGGAAGGGCTGCCTCAAGATTGGCAAGTTTTCCAGCGCGCTTTTCTACAAAGAGTGAGTTATTGGTACCAAGTGCTATTCCGGCAGAGTCATAACCGCGGTATTCGAGGCGACGAAGGCCTTCAACAATGGGGGTAAATGCGGATTGCGGTCCGGTGTAACCCACGATTCCGCACACGAATTAGTTCCCCAGTTCTGCCTTAACAACCGCAGCAAGTGATGATGCGATTTCTTGAGCAAGGTTATCACTTGAGGCCTCGACCATCACGCGAATGAGGGACTCGGTACCCGATGCGCGAAGCAGAACTCGACCTTCATCACCAAGGCGCTCTTCAGCAGCGGCCACTGCAGATGCCACAGCTGTTGATTGAGGGAGCTGATCTTTTGCAACGCCTGAGACATTGATTAAAACCTGCGGGAATCGCGGCATCGCCGATGCAAGCTCTGCAAGTGACTTGCCGGTGCGAACCACCTCTTGCGCAAGGGTAAGAGCGGTCAAAATACCGTCACCGGTATTTGCATGTTCACGAATAATCAAGTGGCCGGATTGTTCACCGCCTAATGAGAAGTCACCTTCTAACATCTTTTCGAGAACATAGCGATCTCCGACTGCTGTTGTGAGAACGTTGATTCCGGAGGCCTTCATTGCTCTGAAGAATCCAAGGTTGCTCATGACAGTTGCAACGATCGTTGCATCCTTCAGTCGCCCCTGTGCATGAAATCCATTGGCAAGAATTGTCATGATCTGATCGCCGTCAATGACTGCACCACTTGCATCAACGGCAAGGCAGCGATCTGAATCACCGTCATGTGCGATTCCAAAATCAGCACCTTCACCAACCACAGCTGCCTGTAAATCTTCTAAGTGAGTTGATCCACAATTTTCATTGATATTCCAGCCATTTGGCGCGTGGTGAATCGCAACAACTTCTGCGCCAGCCTTTTCATAGACAAGAGGGGCTACATATGAAGAAGCTCCGTTGGCGCAATCAACGACAATCTTGAGTCCGGCAAGTGAGGTTGAAACTGAAGCAAGAAGATGGGAGATGTATTGCCCAGCAGCATCGGAGTCGTCAAAGACTCTACCCACATTAAGACCTGTAGGACGCTCCCATGGCTCTCCCATGCGCTTTTCAATCGCCGCTTCAATAGCATCGTCGAGCTTTCCACCACCACGAGCAAATAACTTGATTCCGTTATCAGGCATTGGGTTATGCGATGCTGAAATCATGACGCCAAGATCGGCGCCACGGGCTGCCACCAGATGCGCAATCGCAGGGGTTGGAAGAACTCCTACGCGATAAACATCAACGCCAGCAGAGGCAAGACCAGCAACGACTGCCGCTTCAAGAAACTCACCTGATGCGCGTGAATCCTGACCCACTATTGCTGTGGGGCGTTGGGATGAACTCTCAACCAGAATGTGTGCGGCGGCAACTGCTGCTGCGAGCGCGGTCTCAGCTGTGAGGACTGAACCGTTGGCTAAACCACGAATCCCATCTGTTCCAAAGAGAGCCACGTGGACCTCCT
>JACCDN010307617.1_pt1 | contig 21575 bp, 17 predicted proteins | sample 7441691 | NCBI WGS metagenome assembly JACCDN01 (sample SAMN15323439, study PRJNA562643) | freshwater metagenome | isolation source: river surface water | place: USA:Blue River Watershed | collected 2017-08-16 | reverse complement strand
GCAAGGGTAGAGTCTATAAATCGGTCGCTCAGGACGATTTTATCTGCTTTTAAAGCAGGCAGTATGACTTCGCCTACCAGCTGGGCTCTACTGGCTGCAAAGAGTAAGAGTTCTGCTTCATTCCCTATGGGGTACTGCGAATTTTTTAAGATGGGGCGCATGGCTTCTCCAAGGCTGGTGCCCCCTGGCTCTCGGGTGAGAAGGAAGGGCTTTTGAAGCGCCTCTAGGCGTTGGGCAAGCAGGGCTATCTGCGTGCTTTTCCCACACCCATCAGCTCCCTCAAAACTGATAAAATACCCCCTTCTCATAGGTTTTACCTGTGCTTAAAGTCTCTTTCAGTATCACGCTGTATCGCTTTATTTTTGAGGTCTCCTCGCTTGTCATGCAGCTTCTTACCCCTAGCTAGAGCGATTTCGATCTTAAATAAGCCTTTTTTAGGGTACAATTTTAAGGGAATAAGCGTATACCCACCCGCCTGGGTTTCAAAAACAACGCGATCGATCTCTTTTTTGTGGAGCAAAAGGACTCTTGGCCTAGCCGGCAAGTGGTTTTCACGATTTCCGAAGGTATATTCGCTAATATGGGCCTGAAAGAGCCAAGGGATGCCCTTGATTATTTTTACAAACGCATCGTTGATTTGTGCCTTGCCCTGGCGGATAGATTTTACCTCTGTCCCCGTTAAAACTAGGCCTGCTTCTAGCCTTTCCTCTATAAAATAGTCATGAAAGGCCTTTGCATTTCGAATTTCCGTATAGCGTAGTTCTTTATTTTTAGCAGCGCCCACAGGAAATTTTTTTGCGGTCTTAGGCAGCTGTCGGAAGAGACGTATCTTCTGCCTGATACAATTCGTAAGAGATCTTTCCTTGAATAATCTCTAAAAGCGCTACATCCTCTAGTTCTAGCTTGCCTAAAGACTCTACCAGGGGCTCCATCCCCTGTTTCAGCTGCTTCATGCGCTTAGAAACTAGATTTACCAATATATTTGGGTTTTTTATTACCTTGCTTGCTTCTCTAAGAAGATCATCTTTCATGGGAAAAATATTTAGAATTTCCTCTAGCTTGAGACAAAGCCCCCTAGCTAGCAAGCTCTAATTTCTCAAGTTTGGTCTATCTTTATCTTTATGTTACCCAGTACTTTGCCATCTTGAATTTTCAGTAGGGTTTAGAGTGTTTTCTTACTCTGTTAGCTTCTGGGGTAAGGGTGGTAGAGGCTTTGCTACTTTTACCTCTACTAGTTTGCCTTCTTTTATATCTAGGTTAAGCTCCTGAAATACCGCAGACATCCCTTCAGCCAGCTTTTCAAACTGACCGGCCCTTAGGGTACGTAGATTGAGTTTTAAAATATCGTCTTTGATATCTTGCATTTTCAGGCCTTGTTTGCCTGTAAAGCGATCATCAAAGTAGGCGCAGAGTTTTTGTTCTGGGGGACTTAGAGGCAGTTCATTTAGCCTTTCTAAGCTCCCGTCTAACCTTGCTCGTAGACCGAAGGCCTGGAGGACTTGCTGGTCTTGCTCCGTTAGGGCATGGGTATCTAGTCTGTCTAGGAGGGCCTTGGTATCCGAAGGCGTCGATTCCTGATTCTCCATAAACCGTTTTAAAATTTCATCGCGTGAAGAAGTCTTTAGCGCTTCAGGCGTAGCTAAGCTATCAGTTAGAGGATTATAGGCGAGTTTTAGTCTGTCTAATAATTCTAAGTCTTCTAGCGTTGAAGTCCCCTCTTTATATCGAGAGATGAGAGCCTTGGTTGAAAGAGGAGAAGGAACGGTAGAAAGTCCAGGCGCTGCATTCCGTTCGGCTAATTTTTTACCATAGGCATGGTAGTCTGCATGACGGTCTACTCCTTTTTTAAGCATACCGCCTGTTAGGGTATTCAATTTACCTATCCCTGCTTCCAGGATGTACTTTCGGAAGAAGCGACTTCCTCGCAAAATGCGCTTCTGTTCTGGGCTCGTAGTATTTTTTACTGTTTTTCCCAGCACAGTATTATTTTTTAAGACTGCTCCAGCCTTACCTGCCCCTTTCATGGCTAGCATAGCTGGCAACATAGGGATTTGTTGTGCAGTATTGAAGCCTTTCAAAGCATCTCCAAAGAGGGTCATGATATAAATGATATATCATTATCATTTATAGATCAATCCCAAAACCTTCAGGTAGCACTTATGAGGCTTTAGCTATCGCTTGTAGAATGGTATGGGTTTGGGCATGGGCATGCTGTATGCAAGAGCTTAGAGCAATGCCTCTAATGTAGTTTCCACTAAAATGCAGGGTTGGGAAATCTTTAGAGATCACCATTAGAGTGTTCTCTAAGGTTCGCTGACTAGAGTAGGTGTATTGAGGGATGCCATATTTCCAAAAAGTATGGTGCTTAAAGCAGCTTTGGGCTTCGGGATAAATGAGCCCTAAGGTAGCAAGGTTCGAGAGCGTTAGGCGCTCGAAAATTTCTACAGACATTTCAGCATATACCCTGGCTCTCTCCCCCCCTGCAAAAGCTGCTAAGCTGATATAACCCTCTGGTGATCGGTTAGGAAAAATATTGGAAGTGAACAATGCTCCTAAGATGCTGAAATGTTCGCACGCAGGGGTTAAAAACCCAAAAGCCCGAGGCATATGCTTAAAATAACGTTTTTCTATCCCTAGGCTTAAGCAACCGATGGGTGCATAGAGATCTACCGAGGCTAGCTCTTGTACTTCTCTTTTAAGGAACTTATCCCCAAAAGGGAGGGTCTCTAGTTTGTAATTAGGAATAGTGACCCATAGGTGTTTGTACTCTGCATAACGAGGGTATTTGCTTGCTGGGATGTACGAGCTTACAGACCATCGTTTTGTCTTCCTATCATGCACTAGGGAGGATAACTTTACTTCATAGTGTAAACGAGATCCTAAGGCTTTTACTAGGGCTGATGGTAGGGTAAATAAGCCTTCCTTAAAGGAAACACTAGCCGGTGCTTTTTTATGCAATCCTTTTCTTAAAACATGAAGGAGTAAGGACTTTCGCTTCTTTTCAAGCCCTGAGGCTAAGTCAAAGAGTTTGGGAAAGCTATACTTGAAAGACAGCTCCGAGGGTACACCTCCATAAATACCAGCTACAAAAGGATCTATCAGATAATCCACCACTGCTTGCCCATAACGTTCAGCAAAGTACTGGCCAAGCGTTAGCTGTTCAATATTCTCGAAAGGGGGTGTTATGACTTCAGCGAGTATACGTAGCTTTTCCTTACCCGTTAAAAGAGGACTCTGAATAAATTGCCATAGAGTTTTAGGTAAGGAAAAGAGGGTTTTATTCCTGACTATGAGTCTATCAAGCCCTTCAGGTGGGAAAAGCATCTGGTCTTCTATTCCCAGGTCTTGTATCAGTTTTAGAATGCAAGGGTGGCTGAGCTGTAAGGTATGGGGCCCTAGTTCAGATAGGAAACCGGTTTCACTTCTGTGGCTTTGTATAAGGCCGCCTGGGTGGTTCCCACTTTCAAAAAGATCGACGTCTAGTCCTGCTTGTTGCAGATAGAATGCGGCACACAACCCACTAAGCCCAGCTCCTATTACAAGGACATCCTTTTGGGGAATAGCCCCAGAGCTTTGCTGAATGTCAAAATAGGATTCATAAGGTCGATGCATCATGGTATGTCAATAGGCTAAAGCGGTATTATAACGTTTTATAGAGGCGAGAGCTGAGGCTCAGCATCACTAGCATAGGTAGCCACGCAGCTAAGCCAATAGGAATCATAGCTCCCTCTCCGAGCCGTGTACAGACTGAAAGTAAAAAATAATATAAAAAAACCAAAGCTACAGTTTTGCTCATCCCAATCAAGGGATTGGTCCGCACTCCGCTAATGGTAAACGGTATACCCACCGCTAGGATCACTAAGCAGGAGAAAGGATGAGCGAGCGCATTTTGCCTAGCCATCTGGTAGGCAAGGGCCTGAGGGCTTTTAGACTGCACAGGGTTGTAGTGCAGCAGCAGCTCTAACTCCCTATAAGATAAATCTTGGATGCCTTTTTGAGAAGCTTCCATGACATGGGGTGTTTCACTCCAGCCTTCATAGCGTTTTTCAGCGAAATATTGAGAATAAATGGGCTCTTGGGTCACAGCGTCAAACCGCAGTTCTCGGCCTTCTTGCAGTACCCAGGTTTGGCTCTCCGTTTCAAAGTAGACTTCTTTTGCCAGGATGCGTTCTCGTTCATGCCCCTTTTCATCCTGAATATAGAGGCTAAGGCCATAGCCCGTTTGGGTGTATTGGCTAAAGCGGTTAAAAAACCAGAGCCGATGATGGAGTTTGTTGTAAAAACTTAAGTTATAGATCAGCCCCACCGTTTCCTTAGCTTGCTTATGGGCCTGGTTTTGAAAGCGTAAGGTCTCATAAAAATGCCTCGCTCCCTCGACAGATTGAGGGATCAAGTACGCATTCAAGTAAAACAGCAGGCCTCCTAGGCCCGCCCCTACTAGCCATAGGCAGCGTGTGATACGAAGCACATGCAGGCCCGAGGCTCGCATCGCTGTAATTTCATGGTTTCTGTGTAAAATCCCTAAAGTATAAAGGATAGACGCCATAAACGCTAGCGGCAAGATCAGTGGTAAAAAAGAGGGCAACAAAAGGCCATAGTACCGCACAATAGCAGGAGCCTTGGCCCCAAGTTGGATGAGATCTGGCAGGTCATTATACATGTCTTCCAGAAGGATGAGCCCGACAGTCAATCCTAGGCAAATCATGAAGGCCTTGAGCCATTCGCCAAAAATATGCCTATCTATAATTGAGAAGCAATAAAACATAAAAGAGAAAATTCGCCCTAGATATTATAAAGTGTGAGGAATTCTAAGCGGTGCTTGGGCTAAAACAACCATTGTTTATGATTAAGTACAGGCTACGCAAGCAGCAAGCACAAAGTGTAAAATGCATTGAATTTATCTTGTATCCTCCTATATTTTTTTAAAAAACTCTAAGCACCCACTCAGAAAAGATCCAGCGTGACTACATTTTCAATATGCCGTGTTTGAGGAAAAAGGTCGAAGGGTTGTACCGCTTGCAGCTTGTAGCCTCCTTCATTGAGATAAGCAATATCGCGGGCCTGGGTATCCGGCGCGCACGAAATATATACCAGGCGGCTGGGGCGCAGCTGCAGCAACTGGTCTAAAAAGAGTCTGTCACAGCCTTTACGTGGGGGGTCTATGATCATCGCACTTTCCGCTCCTTTACAATCCAGGCTTGCAAAGAGGCTTTCTGCCTTTCCTTGGGTGAATGTACAGTTAGAAATGCCATTGAGCTTTGCGTTCGTTTGAGCCAAGTTTACAGCCATAGGGCTTAGCTCTACGCCATATACGCTTTCAAAAAGAGCACTCCCAGCTAGGGCAAATACACCCACTCCACAATACGCATCGATGAGATATCTAGCGTTTGTTGCGCTTGCTTGGCCTAGGGTGTAGTCAATGAGTGTGCCTAGAATGAAGGGATTATTTTGGAAAAAATCCCCAGCCACAAACTGGTATTTCAGTTTCCCTGAAGGCGTGTTAAGCGTGCTTTCCAATACAGCATTAGGATCGGTACACACGCCTGTTTCACTAGCTCTTAGCAGGAGAGTGCCTCCTCGTTTGTAGCTAGCTCTATTTTGCCTGATACTTGCTCTAAGCTTGGGTAAGTGGGCATTAATCGCCTCCGTCGCTATGGGGCAGTGGGGGACATCCAGGATAGAAAAGCGGCTCCCTTGCTTTAAAAACCCAATGGGTAGGCAGCTATCTTGAGAGAGGGTAGGCGATAGGGGCGGTTCTTGGGTTTTGACCTTGTTTAGAGGTGTCTGGGGAAAATGAGGCGTTAGCTTTGACCTATAATAATAGGCCTTCGGAGAAGGGTGCGTAGGCAGTACGCTGACTTCTAGTTTAGCTAGGTGTTTAAAGAGCTCTTCTACTTGTCTTTGCTTGTGTTTGAGTTGCTCTTCATACGCTAAATGCTGATATTGGCAGCCTCCACAAGTACCAAATAGAGGGCAGAGGGGCTTTACTCTGTGGGGAGAAGCCTCGAGGACTTCTAGCAAATCTCCTTCCGAGTAGTTTTTGTGGTTTTTGTAGATACGCACCTTCACTCGCTCTCCTGGGAGGGTGAAGGGTACCATGACAACCCAGTTATTAAGCCGGCCTAGGCCTAGGCCCAGATTAGTCAGTGTGTCTACCGTCAGCTCTATGACCTGATGGTAGTCAAAAGGATAAGCTTTGAAGTTTTTCGGCGCTTGCATTGTGTTTAAAAAAAAATACGGTTGCGAGTGTGAAGGCTATTACAAGCAGACAAAACCCCACGGTTAAATACCTAAACGAGCTAAAAGATCGAAAGTTTAGAGAGCAAGAACAATGTTTTTTGGTGGAGGGCTTTCGTGAGGTGCAGCGTGCCCTAGAGAGTGGCAAAACGGTAAAAGCGCTTTACTTTAGCCAAGATACAAAGCCAGAGTTCTTGAAAAATCTCAGCGCAATAGCCAAAGCAAAGGGGATTCCTATGATAGAGCTGAGTTCCCCTGTCTTTGAAAAGCTCACCCACCGCGAGCACCCTGATGGCTGTATGGCTGTGGTAGAGATGTGGGGCTTGGGTATAGAGAGCCTAAGTATGTCCACACAGCCCTTGCTGATAGTGGCCGAAGGGCTGGAAAAACCAGGCAACCTGGGGGCCTTGATGCGTACGGCCGAAGGCGCCGGAGTAGACGCCCTGTTTTTGTGCGATCCTAAAGTGGATATTTATAATCCAAATGTCATACGTGCTTCACAAGGGGCTTTGTTTTCGCTCCCCATCTATCTCTTGAGTCCAGACGATTTAAATCGTTTCTTAAAAGCAGAAAACATCCAGACAGTCGCCACTAGTCCAGAGGCAAAAGAGCTGTATTGGGATACCAATTACACCTTGCCAACCGCTATATTAGTGGGAAACGAGCACAGCGGCCTGAGTGATTTTTGGTCCCTAAATGTCCAGCACGTGTGCATCCCTATGGCTGGAAAGAGCGACTCGTTAAACGTCCATAGTGCAGCTACACTTGTGCTCTACGAGGCCCTGCGGCAAAGAAGAGGCCTTTGCTCTCTCTACACGCCATAAATCTGCTCCCCGACAGCATCCGCTAGAAGATGGCCCTGATGCGTCAAACGTATACGCTGTCTTCTAGGTTCTTTTGCTCGCTCCAAGAAGCCTTCTGTTTCGAGGCTTACCCATAGCCTTTCAAGCTTTTCCCAAGGCCCCAGGGGGAAGCGCCGCTGCAGGGCGGCTAGGTCTATACCTTGTGTCATACGCAAACCAAAGATGCAGGCATCGGTTGCAAGTATAGTATCATCTAGGCTTTGGCAGTCTTGAAAGCTGAGGGGTGTTTGCTGGATAGCCTCTAACCATTTAGGGAGAGATGCCGTGTGGCTAAAGCGCTTGCCTTGCCACTGCGAAGCAGCAGAAGGACCCAGGCCTAGCCAGTCTTGCATCTCCCAGGTATGCACATTGTGGAGGCACGCGTGTCCAGGCTTAGAAAAATTAGATACTTCGTACTGAAGATAGCCCTGGGCCTTCAAAAGCTCCCAGGTATTTTCGTAAAGGGCTAGCTCTTGAGTTTCATCTCTCTTGATCAAGCCCTTAGACAGCTTGAGATAGAGGGCGGTATCTTCTTCAAAGGTGAGGCAATACGTAGAGATATGCTGGGGGCTTAGGCGAAAGGCCTCTTCCAAGTCTTGGGTATTTTCCTCCAAGGTTTGGCCCGGAAGGGCAAACATGAGGTCTAGGTTAATACTCTGAAAGCCAGCATCCCAAATCTTCTCATAGGCTTCGTAAATTTGTTTGGGAGTATGCAAGCGCCCTAAGGCCTCTAACAAATGCGGCTTGAAAGACTGCACACCCATAGATATACGGGTAACTCCTAGGTCTTTCATAATCAAAAGCTTATCCTTTTTGACTGTAGACGGCGCCATCTCGACCGTCCACTCTTTTGGTGGATGTTTTAGCTGTGTGAGCAGACGTTTTCCTAGCTTTTCCCACTGCTCAGCTGTTAATATACCGGGCGTACCTCCCCCAAAAAAAACAGTATCTATATCCAGTGGCCCGTCATGGGCGTATAGGGCAAGCTCTGTTTCTACTCCAGCTAAATACTCCTCTATTTGGGCCTTACGGGGCTTTTCTTGGTAAAAGGCGCAAAAATCGCAGGTTGAGGCACAAAAGGGTACATGCACATAGAGGCCTTTTTTGAGCGTCGCAGCTGGAGGAAGAGAGTGCATCTTAGGTCTAGTAGCAGAATGGCCTCTACGCAAAAGGCAAGTATAAAGAAGACCTGTAGTACGGGCTATGTGCCCATCTGCGCTTCCTATGCGTCTTGACTGGCTACTTTCACGCGTTTAAAGCGCAAATTATCTTGTTCTGTTTCTAAAGGCCGAGTTTTTAGGAATTTCTTAATTTTGCCCGGTAAATATTTAGAAAGGGACTTGTTGATATAATGACTCATATCATAGTATTGCTTGACCTCTGCTAAGTTTCTTAAGATCTGAATATGTGCTTCAAGCTCGGATAAGTGGGATAAAGAATTGTAGCATGTGTCTATAATCAAGCAATAGTATTCAAATAATCTTTGTTCGTATAGATATGCGGCACGCTTTTTTTGGCTTTCTTCAGATTCACTGCAAAGCTCTTGGATCTTTGTTCTATAAGCCTTTTTTGTATTGGTATCGAAGAGAACTTCAGAAAAAGCTTCCACAAATACATTCGAATGACTTAGGTCTTTGGTACTTAGATAAGCTGTGTAAATGTTTTTGTTGCCTTGGTTTAGGAAGGATCTTTTGGTGTTAAAAATTATATCCTGGATGCTGCTGAGATGAACCTTAGGGTCGTTGATATTTTTGTATAAGAAGCTGAGTATCCTATCAATAACCTCAAGTTTTTCAGTATAACCCTGAGGTTCATTGGAGTCTATCATTGCATCAATAGATGTGGATATTTTAGATAGAATGACGCTGTGTTCTTCTTGATTCCAGCTATTTATATCACTTTGTAAAAAACATAAAAGCTCATTCAAGTCTTGAAACGTTACTTTCTGCAGTTTCCCTGCAAACATATTGTTTAAAATTTGAATCCTTTGTTCGTTGCTATCGATGTGTTTTAGCGCTAAAAATATGTAATTAAAATCGTCTTTAAAGGCTTCGTGCTGATTCATCCCTATTTGAACTAATAAGTCTTCAAGCGTTGTTTTCTGCAGTTCCTCTGCAAACATATTGTTTAAAATTAGAATCCTTTGTTCTCTGCTGTGGATGTGTTTTAGCGATAAAAATATGTAATCCAACTCGTAATCTAAGACTTCTTGCTGATACATGTCATCCAAACGCTCGTTAAAGGCTTTTTGCGGATTCATCGCTATTTGAACTAATAGTTCTTGGATAGGGTTTTCGCCAATGAACCCAACTTTTTTGCATACTGAAAGTCCTCCTTTAAAAGATATATAATCTATTGCTGATTTTATCGCGCACGCGATAGCTTGAGCCATGCGCCCTCTATCTAGTTCTTTATGATGATATCGAATGCAGTTTTTAATGATTGGATATATGGTGTTTGGTTCCGAATCGTATTCCTCTAGAATTTTTTCCGTTTCACTCTCAATGCCCCATTTGATTAAGTCCTGGATTTCAGGTTTATCTAACCATTCATTATTTTTGAATTCTTCCATGGCCTTCTCCAGATATTCACCACTATCGTACTCAGAGTTACCATAACTCAAAAGTTCATCAATAATCTTTTGTAGTTCGCCCTTAAAGATGTTGAAAAGCTCAATTTTTTGATTTGGATCTGCTAGTTTACATAATTCTCGGATACGCAGATCTAGGTAGAAATTCGAATTCGACGCAGAAGCCTTAAGAAGCTCTAGTTTTTGGTTTTCTGGGGCATTATTTATTAACTTGAGGCTTACCTTGATATCCTTACACTTATAAAGAGAGTCAATGAGTTTTAGGGCGATAGCCTTGTTTTCAGCTGGATTAGTCTGGTATATCTGAACACCTAGCTGAAAGCGAAAATCAGAATTCAATCTCTTATTATCAATGATCTTGATAATATAATCTTCTTTTGTGCCCAAGATCTCTTCATCTTTTATCTGATTCAAGAGCGTAAAAGCGAAAGTAGGATCAGCATCCTGATTGTCTTCTAGATGCTCAAGGAGCGTTTCTAATGTCTTTATCTCGGTTTTCTTAAGAGCGGGAGCATTCTGTAAGTTCTGACGGATATTCTCAGGGTCTGGTTTGCGATTGGGGGCCGTTGGACCATTTTCGGGGATTTCTGAGCTTGGCCTATTATAGATAGTTATTGGTTGATAGGTCTTTCGTGGTTCTAGATCTGAGTTAGTTGTATTAAAATTATAATTCATTCTCTTTTTAAAGATTATTAATTTATTTTTTGCAATAAAAAATTATATTTTTTATGATTTTAGAGGTAGCCATCTCGACTGTCCACTCTTTAAGTAGATGTTTTTGATTTCTTAGTAGATGCTTTCCTGGCTTTTCCCACTGCTCAGCTGTCAAGATACCAGGCGTACCCCCAAAAGATAGTATCTATATGCACATAGAGGCCTTTTTTGAGGGTCGCAGCTGGAGAAAGAGGGGGCATCTTAGGTCTAGTAGGGAGAGCGGTCCTCCATCAAAGGGCAAGTATAAAGCACCGCTTGAAAGCTATAGGTAGGTGCTAAGCTAGCCCCCTAGTCGTCATTATGGGATACTTTCATGCGTTTAAAGCGCCGCGTATCCTTTCCTGTTTCTATAGCCTGTAGGAGTTTTTCTCTTTCTTCTTCATCAAGATTGCTGAGTTTTTTTACAATGTTGATACGAAAGTCTTTGTCTAAGTAGGTATTATCCAGTATGCAATACACCATCACCTCTCGCATAAAAGGAGCAATACACAGGATTCCTTTCATGTAGTGTATAAGAGCAATACACAGCTCCGGTGAGCAAGCAGCTGTGCTCAAAACCTTGTCTATCAAGTCTTGAATAGCGTTATTACAAATCGTAGTAGTTGGCAGAGCTAGTTTCAGCGCGCAAGTATAAATCGTAAACTTATGCTGAGGGTTCTGTAGGTTATTGCACTGTAGTATCGTATATACAAAGTCTTTTTTAATAGCTGCATCCATAGTCGCTTCATAGAGACCTTGAATGAGGGTTGTGATCTTCTGCAGAGAGGTATGCGCACAAAACACCCCTAAATAGCGGACGAAACCTTGCAAGAGGATGGCTTGCTCTTCCCTATTAGCATCCACATAGCCTTTTTGAAGGCTAGCCTCAAAGAAAGACACTATCCAGCGGCATTTGCTGCTAAGCATGGTTTCTTGCCCAGTCTCATCAGGTTCTAAGCTTTGGCTAAAGAACTTTTTTAAAATCTCTTGTCTTAAATTCAGGTATTTTTGGCAGTTTGGAATAGCCTCACACGCTGCTAGTTTAAGCTGAAGATCGTGGCTATAGATAGGAGCCTCTAGTCCTATCAGGGCTAGCAATGCTTCTTCTTTTTTAGTGTCATCCTGGATGTGCTTCGTTGCCTCAAGCCGATATTCCATGTCAAACCTTTCATCTCGAGTAATCTGTATGCATGTTTTCTCTTTTTTATCTGTGTTTTTTATGGCTTCCAAAGCCTCAATGCCACACGCCCTACCCAGCTCTTCATCCAGAGCAATGGATATGAAGGCGCCATCCTTGGTATCCTGGCATTGAATAGACTCCGCTGCTTTCATAATAATAGATTCTGAAACACGCTCACTGTCTTTTACAGCAATAGTATATAAAGCATGATCCCGCGTAGGACCATCTAGAACCCATGTCGCTGCCCAAAAGCGATAATAGTCTTCTTTCTCTAGGTTTTGGGCAATAGCTAGAAGGGCATCCTGCTTAAACGCTTCATCCAGGCTTTCGTTTCCAGCAAAGCGTTGAAAGGCTGCTTTTTTAAGATCATAGTCTCCTATGGCATCTATGGCTTCTAAAATCAGCTCTCCGTCTTTTATAGTAGGATCCATAGCCAAGGCACAGTAGGCTTGGTTTTTTAAGCTAAGGTATAATTTAAGCGTATCACAGTCTATAGGCTCTTGCTGTTCTATAAAATTTACCCTTTTTTGAATAGTACGAGCAGCTTGTAAACGGAGCTTAGGTTCTATGATGATAAGGCCTTTTGCCATTGCATACAGGAGCTGTAGTTTTATAGTCGCATTCGGAATGTTTGGTATCAGGGCTAAGCGCTCTTCATCGGTACAATGAGGGCTTTCCACTCGTGCCAGCCATTCCGCGTACTCTACGCTTTCATCTGCTGTCAGTGTCAATTGCTGTGTGCAAGACTGGAGGCTCGCTTCAGGTATGGGGGGCTGAATCCAGTCACTAGGGGTGTGATCGGCTAGGGAGGGGCTTCTTTGCAGCTCCTCAGTCATAGGCTGAGTTCTCATCAGGCCCTGAGGGTCATCTTGAGGACCTGAGGAGGGGGAATCTGTCAGGTTCGGTTCTATTAGAGCTGGGGATGGAGGACGGCTGCTACTGATATTGCTAGGATCCATAAGACTGATCTGTGATAGAGCTTTATTTTATTCTTATTCTATTTAAAAAATATTTTTTCAATAAAAACAATAAAATAAATTTTTGTGATCAGGTATCATTGCCGAAAAAATGCAGACAGGAGACATACTGCCTGAAAAAAATACTTAGAGCCTATAAACAGTGGAAAAGAAGGAGGTGAAGCGGTAAAAAATGAGCTAATGGATGGGGCTCCAAAAGTAACCTTCAATGGTTTTCAGCTGGGTTTATGCAAAAGACTTCTTTGGAAAACAGGTCTTTTGCTCCCTGGGTTTGTCAAAAACGCATTCAGGTTTCGCTCTTCAGGCGTCGTTCCGCGAACTATGCCTGACACGATGAGCTACGCCCGGCAGGCCAACCAAGATGATACGTAGGTCCGAAAGAAGTCTAACGAAAAAAGAACCTTTACTTTTGAGGCTGAAGGCATTATAATGGGTTCATTAAGCTTTATAATAGCTCTTCTTTTACTACCCTTATTGATATTCTATGTACCCCCTAAACAAGAAAGAAGGCTTCTTGGATGAGGATGATTTTGTCCAAAAGCGTTCTAGCTTATATGAAGAATTTTTAGCTGAAAGAGAAGAAATTTTGCGCCATAAATGGCTAGAATCTGAGAAATTGGGCCATGATATTGGGTTTGACAGGGCTCTAATGGATTGGATTCGTAAGTATAGAGACCATTGGCGTAGTGCACGAAAGCCTACAGGCCTGGCCCGGTAAGTTAGAGCCTTTGGCCTCGGATAAAGAGGCATAGGCCCAGACTTAGAAAAGCTATATTGGGCAGCCAGACAAGCAAGTCTGGACGGGCGTGGGGGTATTTTTCTGTCCAAGATAGGAGTACAAGGCAGGTATAATAAGCAAGAGCTAAAAGCAAAGCAAGGACCATGTTGACCATGGTTTCTTGACGGCTAACTTTAATCCCTAAGGGGATAGCTACGGATATCAGTGCTAGCACAGAAAAGGCCATGGCGAATTTTTGCTGAATTTGCAGCTGTATTTTCATATTGTAGGTGTAGCGTTCCTTAGCCCCAGGAGCCTCAGGGGGGAGGCTAGGTTGTTTGAGTGCTAGGAGCTCAGACAAGGTATGGAAAGCAAGTTTTCGATTATATTGGTAGGCACCTAAGATTTTGTCTAGAGGCAGGTCTAGAACTATTTCTCTAAATAGCAGGCTAGGAGAGCCATTTTCCTTAAAATTTTCCGTATAGGGGCTAGGGCGCCTTTCAGCGATTCCGTCTTGGACTGTCATTTGAATGACGTTTTTTGCCTCATTATAGTGCACAAAGCCCCGCTGAGCCTTAATGAAAACACTGACTTGCTTTTGAGAATTTAACTCCCAGAGCCAAAGGTCTTTTATCGAGGTATTGTTGTTTTCTGAAAGATAGATCACGTATCCAGGAAACTCGTGGATGAAGCGCTTTTCGCTAAGAAAACGTAAGGGGTTCTCTCTTATGATATTTAAAATGCAATATCGATATTTGGTATCTGCTAGAGGCGCGTAGTACAGGTTTACAAATAAAGATAGGGCAATGCCTCCAAAAGCTAAGACAAAGACGGGAGATGCTATATTCCAAAGACTAAAGCCAGCGGCCCTTGCGGCGGTAATCTCGTGCTGAGAAGACATACGGCCAAAGACCAGCAAAATAGCAGTGAGACAGCCCATAGGCAGGGCATAGGGCAAAACGCCAGGTATAATCAGCCCTATCATATACATAACAGTACCTAAGGGGAGCTTGGCACCGGCTATTTTATCACTCATATCCCTAAGAGCATTGCCCAGGACTAGTACTAGTATAAAAAAGCCTATAGATAAGAGGGCTGTGGCTAAGATTTGCTTAAAAATATATCGATGAAAGGTTTTCAAGTGTCAGGAAACGTAAATGAGAATCAACAGTGGAAAAGCTACGCAGGGTGTAGGGGCTGCTTCTTCCAAACAAAAGCCTAGCATGAGAGAGGCTGATAAATCAATATGTTTATTAGACCTCTTGCATACTAGCTGATGAAAAGCTCTGCTCTACGCTCAGTTCTGATGGCCTGCCGCCCGACATGTCGGGCGTCTCCCTATAGTTTCTAACTTCTGAACAAGAAAGGTTTATTTGCCTTGAGGTGTCAGGCGTAGTTCAAAGAGCCAAGCCTGAAAAAATAAGAAGGTCAATAAAGATTAACCTCTCACTTAGCTAGGGCCACATCTCCAATCAGCAATCCTGGCGAGAGTTTTTTCACCTTTTTACCTTAATCCTCGATGTATTTTTTATTTTTTTATTGTAAATTAAAAATTTATTTATTAAATGAGTTAAATGCGACTATAAATAGAAAAAAGCAGTCGCAGTCTTTGTTCAATATCCATAAAAAATAAACCAGAAAATTGCATGCATACGCAAACCAATATACCGAATACTGGCAGGAGTAATCTGCAAAATGCCAGTTTTGAAGCGGATCACAGCGTTGTGGAAGATCCAAAACAAGCTGATCAACTTATCAAACAAGAAGAAGCGAATCCAGCCATACAGCAAATGTTAGATAAAGTTCTCAGTGTTATAGTGGAGTTGGACGCTGAAACGAATGAGCAACAACAAGAGTCTCTGCTTTCCATCGCGCAAGATCCTAAGGAACCGACCCACAATCGCTTGAAGGCTATGGAGCTGGTTCAAGGTAGTGTCGAACGTGATACATTGGATGCGATGTGTCTTTCCATCGTCCAAAATCTTAAAGATAAAGAAGAGATAGGCTATTTCATAAAAGCTGCGGAGCTGATCCAAAATGATACCCAGCGCGCTGCAGCTTGTCTTTCCATCGTCCAAAATCCTGAAGTAGATGCCGAATATCTCCCATTTGTTATGGAGTGGATAGAAGACCGGATGAAAGACAATGCTCAGTGCGATACAGTTTATCTTTCTATTGCTCAAAATCCTAAAATGGATACCTGCTATCGCTTGTGGGCTGCGAGCCTGGTGATTGATCAAGCAATGCAAGCAGAATTCTATCCTGTTATTATTGTAAATATTTTGAGCATAAATGATTTTAGCTGTATGGATGATCTGATACGTTTTGTGGAATTAGATTTGACTGATGCTGGTGCTGATGCTGAAATAAAAGCTCAAGTCATAAAAACCATATGCCAAAATTGGCCTTTAGTGGAAGAGGAACAGGTTGGGAAGCATTTCGCACAATTGCGTAGCCTCTACGACGACGACTGGTTTGAATCGGATGACGCTGCGAGAGATGATTTCATTAAGGAGCACTTAGCAGCCTTTCGTAAACTGTACGAACTTGTATCGGATGACGTAGTGAGAGTGGATCTCATCACGGCTATCGTTACTCGAACTGAATTGGATGCAGGCTTTCGCAAAACAATAGTGGAAGAGAACGAAAAAGATCCAGTAGAACGAGAGCGCTTACTCAGAATTATAGAAGAAAAACAAGAAGGATCCTTAAGCGGCTCTTGCACAAAAAGGGCCCAATAGTTTCTAGAAAATAATAGGCTTTTTAAATGATTCAAAGGATACGCAAGCCTCTTCGTGTGAAGATCAGCTTCGTTTAGGTCTGACCTGAAAGCAGTTGAAATGACGTACGAGGTCTATTCATTCTTTCTTACCCAACACCCCAAATCCGTGCTTGCACATGCAGTCTATTATAAGACTTGCTTATTGAGGCGATTTGCTTGAAAAAACTGGGAGAATTTAACGTATAGACCCTGATCTTGCCTCTTGGCTTATGTTTATCCATATTTACCAGCGTTTTTTGAGAGGGACGCCTAAAAAAGACCTTCTCTTTCTTTTTTTACTTTTTGCCTGCCTTTACTGGGGGATGTCTGCCCTGCGACCCTTTGCTAACCCAGATGAAGGACGCTATGTGGAAATACCCCGGGAAATGCTAAGCACTGGGAACTGGGTAACACCTCGCCTCAATGGGATTTTGTATTTTGAAAAGCCTCCAGCGTTTTACTGGCTACAAGCGCTTGCTCTGGGCTTGGGAGGCATGAAGGAGTGGGTAGGGCGTTTTTGGAATTGTACCTTTGCTGTCCTGGGCATTTTAGCAAGCTATGGGATGGCTACTGTACTCTATAACCGAAGAGCAGGTGTGCTTTCAGCCTTATTTTTAGGCCTGTCACCCGTCTATTTTGCGATGGGACACGTCATTACCCTGGATATGCTCTTTTCTTGCTGCATTGCTTTTGGATTTTTTGCCTTTATACTAGGCTACAGGCAGCCGTTAGGGACTAGGAGGCGCTTTTTATGGTTTATGAGCTTTTATACAGCCCTTTCCTTAGGAGTACTGACAAAAGGCCTAGTAGCTATTTTAGTACCGGGGGCCATCTTACTTTTATGGATAATCCTCTGCCAAGAGTGGAGGACCCTAAAGCACTGCTACTTTTGGACAGGCCTTGGCTTAAGCCTTTTGCTAACGTTGCCGTGGCATATCTTGGCTGCGCTGGAGACGCCGGAGTTTACCTATTTTTATCTGGTGCATGAACAATTTTTGCGTTATCTAAAGCCCTTACATGGAAGAGGCCAGCCGATATGGTTTTGCACAGCTATGCTCTTTATAGGCTTTTTACCTGGGTCTTTCGTGTTGGTAGAGTATTTAGGCAAGGTCCTTTCTAGCCGATTCAGGCTGCTAAAACACAAAAAAGAGGAGGCACTCTTACTCCTTTGGGGGGTCTTTTTTATCGGATTTTTCTCGCTTTCAAAGTCTCAGCTAGTCCCCTATATCTTACCGTCCTTTTTCCCTTTTGCAATTTTGGTAGGGGGCCGGTTAGACGGTATTTTAGAGGGGAGGGAGGAGTTTTCGCGCTACTTAAAATTATCTTTTCAGGTATTAGGCAGCGCTTTACTGCTTCTAGGCCTAGTTTTGCCGGCTGTGCTCCTGTATGAAGGCTTTCCACGCAATACCGTATTTTTGGGGTGTATTTTAAGCGGTATTTTAGGTGTATTGTGCTTGTGTCTGTTAAAGTCTATGAAACAAGGTAAAGTGAGGGAGGTATGGCTCTGGCTGATGCTGGTCTTTATCTATATCGCTGGAAGCTGCAATTTTTTGCTGCGCTACGCAAGACCTTCTACCAAGCCTTTTGCCCTCTATCTTAGGCCGCTTCTGCAGCCAGGAGATCTAGTCTTTCAAGTATACAACTATTACCAAGACTTTCCCCCCTATCTTGGACAATTGACAGGAGTGGTGGATCGGCCCGATGAGCAGCGCTTTGGTCTTAGCCTAGAAGACCACAGGAAGCGCTACCTTACAGAGGCAGAATTTTTTAAACAATGGACAGGGGAGGCTCCTATCTATGCACTTATAAGGGCTAAGCACCTAGACCAGTTTATTCAGACAGTGAACGATCCCCAGTATACCCATATTTTAATGCAGGACAAAGACTATGTCTTACTAAAAAACCAAGCCTTTACACCTTCTTTATGAACGAGTCTTTTTTACCTTTTGCTAGGCCCTCTATCTCCGAAGCAGCTATCCAGGAAGTGGTAGAGTGTCTTCGCTCTGGATGGATCACCACCGGGCCTAGGACCCAGAAGTTTGAAACCCTACTAGCAGGCTATGTAAGGGCGCCTACCGTCCTAGCCTGTTCTTCTGCAACAGCGGGCCTTTTTATGGCCTTGACTGCCCTAGACCTAGAGCCAGGAGATGAGATTATTACCACAGCGATGACCTTTGTAGCGACGCTAAACACCATTGTACAAGCGGGAGGCAAGCCTATTTTAGTAGATGTAGAGCCGCATACGTATAATATGGATATGTCTAGGCTGGAAACGGCTATCACTCCAAAGACTAAGGCTATAGTGCCCGTACACTTTGCGGGCCTACCCGTAGACCTAGACCCACTTTATGCCTTAGCAGAAAAATATAAACTACGCGTCGTAGAAGATGCCGCCCATGCGATAGGAACAGAGTATAAGGGTAGGCGTATCGGGTCTTTTGGGGATATTCAGGTCTTTAGCTTTCATCCCAATAAAAACATGACGACGATAGAAGGGGGAGCCATAGCCCTACGGGATGACGCCCTAGAAAAGCTATGCAAACACTTGCGCTTTCATGGCATAGATAGAGACGCATGGAATCGTTTCTCTAAGGAGGGTAAGCAAGACTACGATGTGGTGATGGCAGGGTATAAGTTTAACTTTACAGATGTGCAGGCAGCCTTAGGCATTCACCAAGTAGCTGAAATAGAAGGGTTTATTGAAAAAAGAACAGCTCTTGTAAAGCGCTATTATGAAGCCTTATACGATTGTAAGGGCCTAGCCTTGCCCCAGGTACCGACCTATTCGCACCGGCATGCGTGGCACTTGTTTGCCCCTAGGGTAAGACCAGAGGGGGGTATGAGCCGGACAGATTTTATAGAAAAGCTGAAAGCAGCCAATATAGGCTCTGGCCTGCACTATAACGCTCCCCACCTCTACACGTATTATCAAAAGCAATTTGGATACAAGCTAGGAGACTTCCCTGCAGCTGAGGCTGTGGGCGCTCAGGTTGTGAGCCTTCCCCTCTTTCCAGACATGACAGTGGCTGAGCAAGATAGGGTGCTCCAGGCTATTGAGCAGGTTTTTTAGGAAATCAGGCTTTAATTTTAGCCCTGCAAAGGCATACTCTCCTATAAAAGGGATGCATGAGGGAGTGCAGCTCAGGCATACGCGCAATACAGGGGCGTGTTTGAGCAGGATGGCTTGGTTTCGGCCTGAGGGGAGGGGTGTAGATTTGCTTTAAATACAATGATAAAAGAAAGCTTGACGCTAGGGTCTTTCAGTTTTATCATCTCATCCCAACAAGTATAAATTTCAGCCTACCCCTAAACTGTATAAAATCCCCCTCTTATACAGACCTTTACCCCTAAAGACTTCTAAAAGCCCTAGTTTTTAGGGGTAATTTTTTGGCCTATTGTCTCAAAAATGGGGATTAGGATTAGGCCTATTTTTATCTTGTAGGAGCCTCTCCCCAAACGTCAGGCTTGGCTCTTCTTACCCCACTGTATTCTACTCCTATTAGCTTCCTGTTTTGCATGTTATCCTTCTTTCGTAATAGCCCTATCCAGCCTTCTCCTGAGGCACAATGTCTTGAGGAAAAGAGTAAAAAGCAATCATCCTTCTCTCAAGCGCCTTCTCCAGATAGACCCGTTCCCTCTGGAGTTCCTAGTTTAGAGGCTAGAGAAGAGGCGCATAGGTATGTTGGCTATAAAAGGATATTTGTACCCCCTGAGGGCCAGAAAGAAGAAGCACAATTATTTTCTAGGTTTATTGAGCTCTACTGGGACCGGATAAGCTCTGGTATCTTTGGCCAGAAGAAAACTTTGGAGAAAGATTTAGAAACCTTACGCCTCCAGTGTGAGAACGAAATGAGCAGCTTAGATGAAGGCACAAAAAATGACTTACGCCTAAAACTTGTCCAAGACTGCGGACCCTTGTTTCTAAAGTCTTTTCAGGATCCAATTGTTAAAAATGAACTAGCTCTAAAGGTATTATCTCAATCCTCTATATCAGAAAAAGACAAGCGAAAATGCATAGAAGCCCTGAAGCATTTGGATACAAAACAGGCTCAGGAACTCTTGGGTATTTTAGAGAATTGGATACCGCTCTATCTTGATAGCAACTTAGGTTTTTGTAAGTATATTCTAAATACGATAGAGGATAAGTTAGTAGTAAAAAGCCTTGTACTCAGGTGCTTTGAGAAAGCTTTATACATAGGGAGATATGAGCCTTTGATAGAGATGATCGAAGATCCTGTACTTAAAAATGATATTTGTTTTGAGCTCATTGCTTTACCCCAGCTAAACCATAACGCTCGAAAAGCTTTTTTAGCCTATATCCAGCCCCAAACTCAAGAAGATACCGACCGTAGGGATCGATACATAGAAGACTGGATTCTTTGCCAGATGCATCCTTGTGAGCGTATCCTACAAGATCTTTTGCCTTTTATACAAGATGAAAGCTTAAAAGCCTGCTTGATTCTACTGTTTCTCAGCAAGCGACCCTTAACGAAAACAATCGGTGAGCTCATAAAAAATGAGATAAGAATCCCTTGCATATTATATTGGCTATGCCTAGTCATCCCATTCGTAAAGCAAGAAGAAACTGAACCACTTTACTGTTTAAAGGAGGCCGTAGAAGTAAGCTTACAAGGCCCCTTTCCTAATATAGCAGACTATAGTCAGGCAAAAGCTTTTATTACTAGGTTTTTGCGTTATCCAACCAAGCTAGAGCAAGAAACCCTAGAACTAGCTTTCAGGTCTTTTTTAGATAGCCTAGAAAAAAATATCCGAGAGGAGATACTATATCCTATTTGCCTAGATCCAGTCTTGCACCCTCTCCTACGTGAATTTGCTGCAAGGCAGATAGAGGATCCTATCTTAAGCGAACGTTATCTCAAAGATATCCAAGAGAATGTAGATAGAAAACGATTGAGCGTTATGAAGCTGGCCTGCCCGCATGTTTAAAAAGAGCTCTTGCGAAACCATGAGACCTCTTGCATACCCATTGTCTTTTGATCTCTAGCTTCTGGCTTTGCTCGTTGAGCTTCGCCCGACACGTCGCTCTGTGAGCTACCTGTCTCCCGACTTGTCAGGCGAAACTTGTAGAGCTTTAGCCTGAAGTTTCAGCGTAGTGGAGACGCCTGACACGTCTAGCTTCTGGCTTTGCTCGTTGAGCTTCGCCTGACACGTCGAACTACTTACCCCCCCCAAAATTTCAGTCTAAGGAGACGGCGTAGTTGGGAGGTTAAAGAGATTTCCGCTATTGAAGCCTATCCTGAAGATGCCTATATTTTTCTTGAATTTTAGGCTTGACTTTTTGCTTCCACTTTTATATAACGAAGCCTATAATTTATTTTTGTTCTTTTACATTTAAATCAGCTTTCTCAGTTTTTGCAAGCTCATTTTAAAAAAGATGTTCTCACCGTTTTTTTAAGATGAAAAGGGTTCGCCGTCGCTCAACATAGCGCAAAGCGCCATGCCGAGCTATGGCGTAATAATTACGCCGTAGCCTTGGCGAAGGCGAATCAGGCTTCGTTCTTGCGAACTACCTGTCTCCCGACGTGTCAGGCGTAGCTCATAGAGCGTAGCCTGAAG
>JACCDN010634932.1_pt1 | contig 21584 bp, 15 predicted proteins | sample 7441691 | NCBI WGS metagenome assembly JACCDN01 (sample SAMN15323439, study PRJNA562643) | freshwater metagenome | isolation source: river surface water | place: USA:Blue River Watershed | collected 2017-08-16 | reverse complement strand
CTAATACCAGGGTCTGATTCCAAGCGAATAAAATTTCTTAAAATCACATCTCTACTTCCAAAAATAGCAATATTAATTGTAATCTTAGTACATATATTTGTTGCATTATTTGTAGAAGAAGCATGAGTATCAGTGGGTAATGAACTTTTAATCAAGTTTTCAGGTATTTCATTAAGGTTAACTAAACATGTTACTCTGTTTTTGAATCCGCCAGAACCTGGTTCTCCCTTATATTCAATTAAGTGAATGGAACTCTTGGGTATATCAAGTCCTATTTTTTCATGAATAGTTCTTTTAGCAGTATCTACAATACTTTCACCTTCTCGAAGTTTTCCTAAAAAGCCATACTGAGTATCGTCAATATCCATATTTCCATTATATACAGCACATACCATACAATCCGTTCGGTTTGCCCTTTTTAGGACTTCCTGATGAGACCTTTTTTCCATACTTTTATCGCAAACAAGTGCACGTTCTGTACAACGTAGTTCTTCATAATGTCCATCGTGCTCACAAGGGGCTGGTCCAAAACGTTGATTTAAATATATACGTTCAATTGGTTGTGATATGTTCTCATCTGAATCAAAGGATGATTTTTCAGGATTTTCTCTACACTTGTCACAGTAACAAAGACGATTAGGTCTTAAACCCAAACGTCCTACAGTTTCACAATAACTACAAGCACAATAACAATAAGGAAGAGCCAGAGCAATATTTTGCTCTTTGAGAGCCTTAATTTTTGCCTCAGCATTCTGTTTACGTGTGTTTTCTCTCATTTGTTGTTCATATTTTACCCGGGCTTCATTACTTTTTTCTTCGGCTATTCTTCTAGCTTTAATTTCAGCACGAAGGTCCGCTATACTACAAGTAGAATTAGTAGGGGGTAAATAAGATTGTGTATCATTCGGATGTGAATTCTGAACTGTTCTTGCCCTCTTGTCATGATGTAAATCAGATAAAGGTTTAGGGGATAAATAAGGATACGCTGATGCTGGTAAGTTGGTTTGGTTGAATGGATTGAATGGATTGAAAGAGTTGGATAAGTTGGATGAGTTGGATGAGTTGTATGAGTTGGATGAGTTGTATGAGTTGGATGATATTGATGAATTTACTCTTTTTTTGCAATAGGCTTCACCAACTTGGTGTTCCATATTACACTTAACGCAAAACTGCAAGTTGTTCATTTGTATTATAATATACGATAAAGTACAATAAACACAAAATTAAACAATAACAACTAATGCAGACAGACTTTTATATTTTTAAAATACTTTTAAAAAATATTAATTCTACTCTTTAAAAATATCAATACAAAATGCAATAAAAATTAAAATTATAATTAATATTACTTGTCTGTTAATATCTAATGATATTGAAGCCACTCAGAAAACCATTATTTCAATTTTTTATATATATATAATTATTTATATATAAAGTAATAAAGAAAAAGAATTATTAATATATGAATGTATATGAATATATATGTAAATATATGTGTTAGTGTATAATTTCAGGTAAATTTTTATAAGTCATAACTCTCATTTTACAACAATAACGTTTAATACCTAAAGACTCTATTAATTTAGTCTTAAGTTCTAATTTTTTTTCATTATCAGTATTTGGGTCTGAATTAATCTCCTCAAGACCCTTTTCATAGACCATTTGTCTATTACCAATAAGAAAACCACAAGATGGACATTTAATATAAATCATTTTATTATTAGTATATAATTATTATAATATTATAATTATATATTTAATTAATTTCAAAATTTTATACCTAAAATATATATTAAGTAATTATTATATATAAATAATGAGTGCAATAGCTACTCCAATAACAGTCCTAACAGCCCCTTATAATACTATTAATAATCCTAATGTAATATCATTAAATAATAAATTTTCTCCTCAAAGTATAAAGGAAATAAATCAAATGCCCAACTATGATGTAGTATCAAATCCAATTAAACCTACTGAATGTATTGAATGTTTTGAGGACTTGGTTGAAAATACTAATTCCCCAATCAATGTAATACCTGAAACAAAAAATTCTAACTTGATAGGCGATAATTTAGTAGATACAGCTACTTATGATTATCTAGCAAGTAAAGATGATTATTATGATAATAAAAATAAAATGGTAGATAACACAATCCCTTACAACCCTTTAAAAGAACTTGTTAGAGATTATTTAAAAGATAATATATCAATGTATGATAATAGAGGAAAATATTTTGACCAATATTTATTTAATAAAAAATTTGATGAATATATTGACCAAAAAAATAAAGAAAGATTATTAAATGAAAAAGTTAAACTTTATGATTTAAACAAAGTTGAAAATATAAAAGTAAATCCTTATGATTTACCATTAAACAAAATATTAATTAATACCAAAGATACTTGGTTTAATATGTATGATGATCTTACCAATGGAAAAAATCCAATTAAAAATTTAGACTACACATCATTATTTTATATTGGTATTACTTTGATTGTTGTTGTTATTTTATATGTTTTACTAAGCTATATTTTTGATTAAATAAATTTAATAATATAATAATTCACTCTGACATTGAGATAATTCATTACCATCAGGTGGATTAGTATAATCAAAATTATAAACTGGATAATATTTAAACATTGTTTTAAATTCACCATCATCTGTTTTCTTTGAAGGCTGATCTTTAATTTTATTTACAAATTTATCTAAATTTTCTTCACTTACTCTATAATCTTTCACTTCTAGAATTTTATAATCATAAAAACACGCTCCTCCCTGTGTATTTTTTCCCTCAAATAAATATGATCTAACAGCACGCTTTCCATGTTCATTAAATATTGCTAATTGAAAATATCTAATAAAAACTTTGTGTACAATATTTTGTTCATAATATCCTTTATAAAAATCTTTACCCTGAACAAATTGAAAATCTTTTTGAATTGCATTTTTTTGTTGTTTAGTAATATTTGTATTTGCTATATCTGTAGTTTTAAAAAATTCGTCAAGCATATTATTTATATATATTTATTATACTATATTATGATAAAAAATTTTGATTAAAAACTAAAACACAATTAAATCTAACATAGCTGGATTATTTACATAATTATTATTTTGTTGATATGATGAATTTTTAATAATATTATAAGGTAAAACTCCTGAAGTATCTAAAACTTTACTTTTAATATTATATCCATTATAATATATTTTTTTCTTTTGAATTAAAACCAAATCATCTAACATTTTATTTAATATATTTTCTGATTCTGTTTTTGCTCTAAAAATTTTATCAGTATAAGCATATCCATCTGTATTGTAGGTAAAAGAATTTATCAAATACATTATTTCTATTTTAATATCAACCATTTTTTGATATAAACTGTCTATTAAATTATAATCAGTTTTTGATTGTTTATATAAAACACAAAATTCCTTAAACAAACTAGCAATTTTTTCATAAGTTATATAAGAATATTTACGTATATCTTCGATATAAAATAAAAAATCTACTACATCAGGATATTTTTTTAAAAGTTCTGTTGGTCTCTGTAATTTTTCAAATTTTTGATTATATTTTTCACTTTCAAATATTTTATTTTCATTTCTGTCAGTATAAAAATAATATAAAACTACTGAAAAAAATAATAATCCTATTAATAATCCGTAATTTATATCTATTTTTGAAAAAACTAACATAAAAATAATCATTAAAACCCCATATAAAAATACTACATTTGGTTCTTCAAAATTTAAAATATTATAAATTATATTTGGTGTTTTTTCTAGTGCTACCATAACTTATTTAATAGCTTATAATTAATATTAGCAAAGAAATAAAATTGATAAGTTTAAATAATAATTTATTTATCTATCAATATATTAATTATTATATAAAAACTTATTAAAATGAATAGTACAACTAAAACTAATTTAGACACTGATAAAAATATTAGTTTGCTATGGGAAAATATTAATTCTTCAGATGAATCTATGTTAAAACAATTAAATAATATTTTTATTAATGTAGAAACCGTTAAATCAAACCTTATTACTTATATTTTAAATTCCAATTCATCTATCCCTATTAATAATTCAAATGATATAATTAAATTATTTAATTTAGTAAGCACATTTAATACTCGTTATCAAATGGCTTCTAATAACTGGAATTATAAAATTGAAGATTCTAAATTATTTATACAAAATTCTATTTCTAAAAAAGATTCAAATACCTCCTTTTATCAAAACTATATTAATTTAATAAAAAAAAAATTAGTTGAATCTAATATTGATTTTAATTATTTTGAATTCAAAGTTAAAAGATTTAATAAAACTAAAGATATTATTTTTGTTTTTGATTTACAACAATTTGATAAATTAAATAAAAAATAAAAAAAATTATAAAATTATAAAATTATAAAATTATAAAAAATTATAAAAAATTAAAATAAAATATTTTTATTTAGTTAAAACTTTTGTTCCTTTAGTAGTTTTAACTTTAGATTTAATTTCAATTTTTCCTCCATGTAATTTATCATGACATATTTCACAAAGATTAACTAAATTTGCTTGAGAATCTTTCAATATATGTTTCTTTTCTTTGTGAATTAATCCATTGGATGTTTCTACAAAATCTTTTTGATAATTAATATGGTGTGTTTCTAATTTAAATTTATTTCCACATAAACCACATTCATCCATATACATCAAATTATTATAATTTGTTTTTTTATCAGAAACTAATTTAGTTTGAACACCATTTCTTTCTAACAATTGATTTTTTAATTCATTGGCTTCATTTATAAATACTGGGTCATCCAATATATATTTTGCTATAGTAATTCCATAAATTTGTTCTCCTGTTCCTTCTTTCATTTTACGTGTAAAAACTAATTCATCTCCAACTTTTTCAACAGAAAGATAATAAAATTTAATTGTTTTTAATTCTTTAATTTTTTCTATTGTAATTAAATCATGTAAATGAGTTGCAAACATAAATTTAGCTTTTAAATCTACTAATTTTAAAATTGTAGCTGCAACAATTGCATTTGCTGATAAATATTCAGTTCCACGACAAATCTCATCTCCAATAACTAGAGTTTTATCATTTGATTTCTTTAATATTGACCTTAATTCATTCATCTCCACTATAAAAGATGATTGACCTTTAAACAAATTATCATTACCTGATATTCTTGTATAAAGTGACTCAAAAATATTATATTCAAATGATTCAGCAGGAACAAATAATCCACATTGAGCCATAATTAATGATGTTCCTACTGCTTTCATTATACTTGTTTTACCACACGAATTAACACCATAAATCATATTACCATTAATTTTATCATTTAAAACTACATCATGAGGAACATATTCATAATCAATAATTCTTTCAATAATAGGATGACGCAAATTCTTACAATTAATGAAGGATGTTGGAGCATCTTGATTAATTGAAGGCTTTACATAATGGTATTTAACTGATGTAAATGCATTATTGCAAATTAAATCAATTTCTGTAACTAAATAAACAATATTTCTTAATGTTGAAGAATTATTATTATACCATTCTAACATATCTGAATAAAAAAAGTTTTTAACTAATGTATTTAATTGTGAATAAAATTCTTCTAATTCATCAGAATGGTCTGATAATCCGGGATATGTTATTTTTGCTGTTGAAGTCTGATAACTAAATACTAAATCTGATTTATTAATTGATATTTTATCAGTAATTTTAATTTTTTCCTCTTTTTGATTTGTAATCAATTCTTTAAGTTTTTGACCACGAATCTTTGTTGTGGCCAAATAATAACCATCACGGTCATTATGTTTAGTTGATAAAGTTATTGTTGGGTCAAATTCCTCTAAAACTTTAGCTAACTTGTCAATAAAACCAATTGATTTTTCAATTTGTTCTTCAATTAAATCAATTTCTTTATGAATTCCTTTTTGATAAAATGATTCTTTAATTTCAACTAAATTTGAAGTTTTTAATTTTTCAATATCAAAAGTTTTTGTTATAAATTCAATTGCTAAATTAAACTGTTTTATCTGTTTTTTATCAAATAATTCAAATAAATTTGTTTTAAATTCACTATTTATTAATAATTGAATTGTATTAACTATTTTTGTAAATGAGTCACAAATATTAAATAATTCATAAGGCTGAATAAATTTAATTGCTAACTTTCTAAATAATTTATCTAAATCAGCTATTCCATTCAATAAATTTCTACATTCTACATAAAGATTGTTCTCTAACACCAAATCTGTTTGTTCATAATATTTATTGATTTTATCTGCATTGGTATATGGAGCACATAATCTATGTTTAAGTGCACGTTTACCCATTGGAGAAATACAATTATTAATTACTGCGTTTAATGACTGGTATTTAGTATCAATATGATCCCAATTGTAATAATCAATAACATTTAATTGGTAAATTGAATTATTGAACAATTGCATGTATTGATGTTCATTAAAATATTTAGGCTTTTGTAAATCTTTAATTAAATTTTCGTTATGTTGATATATATAATCATAAGCAACGATTAATGAAATTGTAGCATAAATGCTTCTTTGTAAGTCTAAATATTCTATAGGTGTAATTAAACCAGAATCAGTATAAATTTTCTTTAAAAGTGTATTTTGATATGAAACTTTACAGTAAGCAGGATTAATCTTAGTATAAGTAAACATAACTTGATTTGGTAAAATATCAATTTTATTTAAAAATTTATTAGAATTTCTTTCATCTTCATTAAGGTCATTTTGTTCCTTTTGAGTTGTAGTATTATCTTGAAAATAAACTATTAATTCAACAGGTCTATAATAATGATAAAAACGTTGTGTTTCTTGTATTGCCTCTTCATCTGAACCAATTCCATGTGATTCATAATAATATACTTCTCCAGTTGATGAATCAATCGCACTCATTCCAATCGATACATTTGGTTTTGTTGTGTTTAATGAAGCGTTAATTTCTACATACAAAGCCATTAAATACTTGTTGTCATGAGAATTATCATTTATGTTGCAACTTTTTGAATATATTCCCGTTATAGATCTCAATGGATTCGGTGGAGGGGTTGTTTGCTCTATTAACACAACTGTGTAATCATTATTAACTAGAGTGTCAATAACCTTCTTAACCACGGATATGGGGCTACCAGCCATTAAATAATTAGATTCACTTACTGGTTCTCCTTTATCCTTCCTTGAAACAACAAAATTAAGAAGCTCGGCTATTTTATAAATTTCAGGATTTTTCTTTCTAACTTCGCAACTATAAATTTCATGGAAAGAACCAACTTGCATTAAAATAACTGTTTTCTTCCCATATTTTGCTTGAAATTTATCTAAATATTGAAAATATTCATCAGAAATACTCATTTTGGCATTTTTATTAGGTTTATCAGTTTTTTCTACTTCTTTTTTTTCTTTAGAATTTTTAGTAGATTTATTTATTTTTTTTTCTTTAATTTCTTTTGACATTTTTATTAATTATATATTTCTAATAAATTATAGTATTAAATATTTAAATTAATTTATATATTTAATTATTAAATTGTTTACTTATGTACTTTTTTTTATTTTTTTCCACCAATAGCATCTTCTAATTTTTCTTTAAGATAGTTAAAGAAGTATTTTTTAACTTCATATTCATAATCTTCAAGTTTAGTCCAAGAAATATTGTATTTATCGATAATTTTTCTAAGGACATGTTTAACTAAATCTTTAGTGATAAGAACATCTTCTAAATAGTCAGCTTTTTTTTCTAAAAGATCAGATGGTTCATTAAGAAGTTTTTCACCATCATAATTATCAAGATTAGTAAGTAATCTAGGTTTATTATCAATTATTTCAACAAATCCGAGTAAAGGTAATAATTCTTTAAAAACCCATTTATCAAGAATTTTATAATAATAATATTTAGAGATAGTTTTAACAGTTTTCTTATCACCATTAAGTCTATCATAACTATAAGAAATAACACCATTGTTAGTACCATAAGTATAAGTAGTTTTATTACCATTAGAATAAATAAGAGGATAACTAGCAATAGGATATTGTAAATTTTGGTTTTGTAATTGTTTTTGCATATTTGTCCAATAAAGACTAACAAATGAATTAATTGTAGACATTATGTTTATTAATATATATAATATAATTATAAAAATAATTTCTGTATATTTAATAAAAAATTAATTAGAATATTTTGTAGAAAAATATAAAAAAATATCATCAATATTTTTATCAGAAAATAACTTTTTTGATATTTTATCAACAGGTAAATTAATATTATATATATTTTTTAAAACATTATGTACTTTTTCTGAAAATAATTCTTTAGGAAAAGTAATGTTATTACCAAAACTCGAATATATTGCATTTAATAATCTTTTTTGTGAATAATAAGGTAATTCATCTATTGTATCATTTAAAAATTGTGTTGCATCCTGAATAATATTTATATTATAAATTTGTTCCAAAAAAGATAAAGGAGTATTTGCTATTTGAATCATATCTTCAAAAATATCAAATTTTTTATAATCATCATTTGAATCTTCTTTTTTACAAAAATCTATAAAAGTTTTTTTTTCACTTTTGTTATAAAATTTTTCTGTAGGACAAGAATAATTATCATATAATATAGGTAAAAAATAAATTGGATGATAATAAAGTGTATTTGGAGGATAACAAGGAGCCAAGCAATTATGATTATTAACTGACTTGGGTAGATTGTGTGTATTTTTTTTATTAAATCTTGATATAGATTTATTTTTTTTTTTTAAATTATCCATATATATTATATTGTATATAATTATATATAATGAAAAATAATATTGAATTTAATAATTCTTTAATTCAAAAAATAGATAATATAGAAAAAAAATCAGGAGAATTTGATGAAATATTTAAAAGTTTAATAAATATTTCTAACTTTAATAATCTTACTCCTGAACAAATTGAAAAATTATATCTTTTAACTTCTATATTTAAATCAATTAGAGCTGATCACGGAGCTATATTGCTTTTATTAGAAATGAAAAAGGATTTAATCAAATCTAATAAAGAAACAAATCAATCTAATTTAGAAGAAGACCTTTATGATTTATCTACTTTTACATCAATTATATCTAATGTATCAGAATTAATTTCTAATATAGATTTTGAATTTAAAAGAATAGCAATTATGTTTCCTAAATTTATGAATAAAAATCAAACAACTTTAATTTTACTAACAGATAAAAATGATAAAGATAACAAATATATTAAAATTATGGATGAAATTAAACAAATTAATCCAGAAAATAATTATAAAGTTTTTAAATGTCAAGTTGGTGAAAAAATTAATTGTGGAAAAGTTGATACTAAAGAATTAAAATTAACAGTTAAAAAGGTTCCTAGTATGTTTTTAGTTACAAATTCAAATATTACAGAATTACCTGTGGAATCGATTAATGATGTGGAAACATTAGCTAATTTTCTAGATTAACTGTAAGTTATTTTGGAATATTTTTACATAGATTTATTTATAATATAAATATATAAATCTGATATGGAAAATACAGAATATAATAAAATTAATAAAATAAATTCACAAATAAACTCATTAAAAATAACAATAACTGCAAAAATTAACTTAAAATTCAAAAAATTAAGTATTAATCATAAAGAATTATTAATTAAGTATTTATTAAAAATTTGTTTAATTGGTGGATTATATTTTAAATTTGATAATTATATTGACCAATTAACAGAAAATGAATGTCAAGATATATTTGGTTTTTTAAATTTATTACTTCCTTATTTTGATCTAACCAAATGTGGAGACTTGGAAAGTCTTGATGTTTTATTAAAAAATAAAAATAAACAAGCTAAAAATTTTGAATCAAGTTATTATATTGACCATTCACAATATACAAATTCTTCTGATTATCTTGAAGAATATTTTACAAATATTATTAAATCTATTGATAACACTTTTTCTAAGGTAAATAATAAATTACTTCCAAATTGGATTAATTCTTTTCCTTATACTATTAATTCTTACAAAAGTTCATGGGTTTATAATAATTTAAAAAATCTGGTTGAAACCAAAAAATTTGTAAATTCAACATCATTATTAAAATACATATCCACAGACAATACAATAAATTTAGATATAACTGCTTTTGCAAATAATTTTGATTTAGGTTATTCAAATTTATATGGATGTGTTTATAATTTTCTTTATAACGATATTAAATCTATAAAATGGTTAATATTTGATATATTAATAAATAATGTACCAATGCCAAATATTGTTGTTTTAGCAGATGAATTAGAAATTTATAATGTTACAGATAAAAAATGGGAACAAATTGATGATAGTACACAAATAAAAATAAAAAAAAAATGGACTGAAATATTGAGTAATAATGAATTATTTCCATTAATTAGAGCAGTAATATTATTTTATTTAAGATGGGAAGGAAATATTGAAGAATTAAATAAAATTAAAATTAGTAATCAATGTAAAAAAATTTTATATACAAAATTAAAATCTGAAGAAGATGATGAATTTGATGAAAATGAAGGTTTAAAAAGAAATTTATCAGATATTTTAAATAATTGTGTTAGAGAAATTAGTTTAAAAATAGATTTTGGGTTAATTTATAATTATATTTTTAAATGTATGCAAAGATTTAGATATACATGGTATGGATATATTTGTTTAGATAGTAATCATAATGTTTTTTCAAAAGATAATTATTTACAAAATTATAAAGTATTATATCCTGAATTAAATTATTTACCTTCAGATAAATTTTTGATTACACCAAAAAATATTTATAATTTTTTTAAATCTTTAATCAATGATAAAAATAAAAATGGTGAATATACTTTAATTAGTAGCTCTTTTGAATGGGATAGTGTTGATAAACCAAATCAAAACAAATTTATCTCAAGATTAAATACATTAAATCAAGATAATAATTGGTTTAATATTCCTAGAAATATTGCTAGAATTTATAATAAAGATTTAAATGATGTTGCTCAAAAAAGTTTTGTTAATTTAGTTATTAGAGAAATTAAAACTTGTATGGGTACTAAAGAAACATTTGCTAAAATTATTATTGAAACAATGATTATTAATAATATGTTATCTTTTTTTAAATATAATCCTACACTAACTAATTCAAATTATATTCCTAATAAAAATAAATCTAAGGACAAATGGAGAAAACACTTTAAAACTAACGTCGACATACAATCATATGCTGAATCATTTAGCTTTTTATCAAATAAAAAATTATCTAGTAATAAAAATAATTTAATAGAATCAATTAAAAATTCAATTTGGTTTACAACTTTTGGTAGTAATTGGTTAGCACAACTACAAGTTTATCATCATGTTTTAAATCAAAGAGTAATATTTGTTACTGGTGCAACTGGTGTAGGTAAATCAACAACTTTCCCATTTGTTACTTTATATGCACATAAAATGTTATTTTTTAATAATGGAACAAAAGTATTATGTACACAACCTCGTATTCAACCAGCTAAAAGTAATTCAACTTTTGTAGGAACTTATTTAGATAGCGTATTTGAAAAAGAATCTAAATCTAGTAAAGATAAACGAGAAGATAAACAAGAAGATAAATATATTATTAAAAATATTAATTATTTACAGTTTAAAACAAAGGCAGAATCAGTAACAGATGATGAATATCATCCTACATTAAGATATTGCACTGACGGAACATTATTTGTTGAGTTAAGAGAAAACTATTTATTAAAAAAAACAAATATGATAACTAATGAACAATCTAAAGAAAATTTATATAATTGTATTTTAGTTGATGAGGCACACGAACACAATCCTAATATGGATATGATTTTAACTTTAATTAGATTTAGTACATATATAAATAATCAAATTTTATTAGGAATTGTTAGTGCAACTATGGAAGATGATGAATCTACTTATCGTAAATATTATGAACAAATAGATGATAATTGGAAATGGCCATTAGATTTAAAATATAAAGATTATGAAGATTTAAATTATAATTCAAACCAACTTGACAGACGTATTCATTTATCTAAACCATTTGAAACAACTAACTTTAAGATTGATGAACATGATAAAAATGTTTTAGATAAAACTAAATTAAATGATGAAATACTTAATACTATTAAATTTATTTTAAATACTACACCAACTGGTGATATCCTTATATTCCAAAATGGTAGAGCTGAAATTATTAATTTAGTTGAACTAATTAATCAAAATACTCCTGAATCTGTTATAGCTATACCTTTTTATTCACAATTAGATAAAAAAATAAAAGGTGATTATATTGAGCAAATTCAAAATTCTGAAGTAAGAAAAAAAATTATTAATAAAAAATCAGTTCCAATTGATAAATTATTAAAATTAAAAGAAGATGAAAAAGTTAGACCTGGGACATATCAAAGATTTATTATTGTAGCTACAAATATTGCAGAAGCATCTATTACTATTGATACCTTAAAATATGTTATTGATACTGGTCAACAAAAAACTAATGTATATGACCCTTCAAAAGATGTTGCTTCATTACAAGTTAAACCAATAGCTATTCCTAATCAAAAACAACGTAAAGGTAGAGTTGGAAGAACACAACCTGGAGAAGTTTTTTATTTATATGATAGAAAAGCATTAGCATCAAAGGTTTTATTTAAAATTACAATTGAAAATATTACTGGGATGTTATTAGATATGCTAACATCAGTTAATACTCAATTAATAAATAATGAAACAGATCCATACAAAGCAACAAATTTAGAAATAATACCTGAATTTTTACGTCAACAATATTCATATTTAAATAATTCATTAACTCCAATTTTGTATTCAAATAAAAAATTAACAAAAGAATACAATCAAATATATCCATTTGAAGATGGTAAATATAGTATGGAAACTTTAATTGATGAGTCAGGCAAATTTTATATTGTTCATCCAAATGAATTAGATTTTAACAGAAATAATGAATTACAAATTATTAGTTTTAAAGATAATTATTTAAATAAAGCTGAAAAAATATTTTTACTTTCTAAAGATAAAAATTATATTGACAGTTCAGATAAATTAACACCATACGGTAACCTTGTTACTAATTTATCATTTTTATTTGTGTCAGATGAAGAAGAAAGTCCTATTGTAGATATTAAAATTGCTACATTACTTTTAGATTTATTTGCATTAGGAACTAATTCTGTTGATTCTGAATTATTTAAAATTATGATATTATTTATTATATTTAAATTATTTAAACAGAGTACTTTACGTTTTGATAGAATTAAAATTGATGGTAAAGCAGACTTTTTAGTTAAATCAAGTATTATACCTGATTATTTATTTGATGTAATTGATATTAATAAAATTATTGAAAAATTAAATGTTGATTTTACACAAGATACTGTAACAAAATTAGTTAATAACGAACTAGAAAAATTAAAGAAAGAAACTGAATTATTACAACAAAATAATGATACTAGTAAAAGTATTTATAAGGTGTTATTAAATTATTATAAATATAAAATATTATTTAAATTAATATTAGGAACTGAAAAAACTTATCCTGAATTATTTAAAAATAAATTATTAAAAAATATTAATATAAATAATAATATTAAAATACCAACAAAAATAGTTAATATGCTTAAACGTATTGATAATTATAATATGATGTGTTTATTAATTGTTAAAAACTTTCCATATAATGTTTATAAAAAAGTAATTAATTCAGTAAATTTATATGTAAATTATTTTAATCAGGACGTTAACAAAGTATATAAAATAAATTCATTAAAAATATATAAAAAAACGATTATTTTAACAAATGTAAAACCAGAGTTATTATACAATACAATATTTGCTATGGAATCAGACGATTCAGGTAAAATATCTAATCTAATATGGATTAATCCAGGGGTATTTGGTGTATTAAAATTATTAATGAATTTTTCTAAATTTATATATAAAAATATTAAAATTAATAAAATTGAAATTAAAGAAATATATCCCTTTGACTATAATGAGATATTAGAAAAAATTGATAAAATAATAGAAACATATCAAGGTATTAAATAATTATTTACTATACATATAATATTTAATGTCAATTACATTTAATTTAGATGATTGTATTAAATATGATATAATAAAACAAAATTTATATGGGTTTGATAATAATATTAAAAAAATAACACATAAATTTACAGCTATCAAATATAAAAATCTTAGTTTTATAATAACATCTTTAAATGGTCTTGATGGGATATTTTTTGAACAAAATTTAGATAAAATTGATATAGAACTTAATTATAATAATAAAAATATAAAAGTAAAATTAAAAAAACTAGTTGGTTTTTACGATGAAGAATATGATTTTAATATTAAATATGACTGTTATTATGATGTTTATCTTAATTTATTATTTATAAGATCTGATAGTATTGATGAAGATATAAAATATTATAATCTTGACAATTATGATTATTTAAATTATTATTTGCTAGATTATCATAAAATGAATTGTAAAATTAATAGTTCAGATTTAAATAATTTAAGTAATTCTGATTATAAACAGATTATTGTAAAAGATAGTTATTATTGGGAAAAAAAATTTTTAATATTTCCAGAAGTTCCATTTTTAGTCTCAATTTTTAATCAATCAAGTAATATTTGTGGAGCTGATGTTATAATTGATAATAATTTAGTTGGAATTTTAAGTCAAATAGAAATAAATACAGAATTAAATTTATTAGCTACGTCAATATATGATTATTATATAACTCCAATATTTGCAATATTATATCATTTGGATATAATTTTAGGAAGAAAATATTTATTGTTTAATTTAGATTTTAATATTGAAAAAATGATAAATCCGTTAACAGGTACTTTAGATAATTTTATAAAAATTAATGAAACTTATTATAATAAATATGTTACTAAAGATTTTGTAGGTAATCTTATTAAAGTTAATGATAAAATATTTGATAAAAATACTTTGATTTATACAATTGATGATAATAAAATTGATGATGATTGTAATATAATTTATTATAAAAAAATACCTTTGAAAAGTTATATTTGGTTTTTTAAAAAATTAGATGAAGATAATTATTTTAGCATAAAATGTGAAACAGTTAAAATTATAAATAAAAATATTTCATTATATAAAAAAGTTAATAAAATATATAATAATATAAAAAATATTAGTATAAATTTATCAGATTTCAAATACATTTATTATAAAAATAAATATATATTTGAATTAAATGAAAGTTTGTTGTTTGTATTAAAAAAATATTTAATTTTAGAAAAAACTTATCACAATTTATTAAGTTATATAATCCAAAATAAACTTAAAGAAAGAAAAATTATTATTGGTATTGAAATATATGATATTAACTATGTCAGTGATAATAATATTTCTAATATACAAATTAAAATTAATAATAATTTAATTCATATAAAACCAAAAATTTTTCTTATAAAAAAATATAAAGATATTGAAGATATTTATGATAATTATTCAAATGCAAAAAATTTAATTAATTTTATTAATACAATTTTTATTAAAAATCAATAAATTTTTTTTTATAAAAATATTATATCTAAGACAAAGATATTAATGATTGATAATTATTTAGATATAAAATCAATTGACCCTACTTATTGGGGTAAATCAGGATGGATTTTCTTAAATTCTATTGCCTTAACCTACAAACCTGAATACAAAGATAAATATAAAAATTTTATTTTACAGCTACAATATATCTTACCTTGTAGAACATGTGGAGATAATTTAGTAAAAAATCTTAATACTCTTGATGATGCTCTTGAAAGTAAAGAAAAATTATTAAAATGGCTTATTAATTTAAGAAATGATATTTATGAAGAAAATCTTATTCCTCAATATAAAAAAAATATGACTGACACATTTGATGAAATATTTTATAAAAATAATGATACTAGTTCTTATATTTATATATCTATTTTAGTTGTAGTTTTAATTATTTTAGTTATAATTTATAAAAATGTAGCTAATAGAGAAAAAAATAATTAAATTATGTAATTTTTTTTATATTTTCAATCAAAATATTATTGAGTATTTCAATATTACTTTGTGAAATTGTATCATTAAGCCATTCGTTTATGTTAGTATTTGATTTGGTTAAAAATTTATCTCTGAGTTCTATTATATAGTAGCTATAATCTCTAATTAATTTTTTAAAGGAATAGTTATCATTAATTAATTCTTTCATTAAAATATTAACTAATTTTTCCCTTGATATAGTTGGATTAGAAATTCTTAAATCAGCCCACCATATACACCATAAAGCACAAAATCCATTAGGGTCACCAATATAATCACTTTTAAGTTCACTAATTTCTTTAACTTGAAAACCAATTTTAGGTAGATATTTATTTGGTGGAAAGTATTTAAATACCATTTTTGAGATAGAATTAATTTTATTTTCAAGTGTAGAATCTAATAGTTTAGGATTATAATCAAGACCTACAGGATTAGATGAGCCATGTGGTTCAAATCTTTCAACTTCCATTTTATCAAAATCAAATATTAAATAATTAGCATGTGATAATAAAACATTATCAATAATTTGTTCAATACCTATTGGAATTATTAAAAATCTTACTTTTTTATTAGCTTTAATAGAAGTAATAAGTCTTATTAAATCATTAGATTGTGATGAAGGAATATAAAGAGATTGATTTTTCCAAATTATTTCAAAACCAATAATTTCACATATTTTATTATTTATTTTTTCATCTACAACATTACAATTTATTATATTTGAATTTAAATTTAATAATTCAAGTGATGTCAAAATATCAGTAGTATCAGCTTTAATATTAAATTTATCAATTAAATAAATAAGACCACATAAAACATCTAATGTTGATCCTGTAAATGTAGAAATATTTACATTTGGATAGTTTTGTATTAACTTAATTCTTTTTTTAGTAATTGGATATGAATTTACATTATATCTATCTTTATTTTTTAAGAAACTATTAATAAAGTCATCAATTTTATTATATATAATATTATAACAAACATCTTTTGATTTTGATGATTTATTATTAAATGATTTAATTATTTCTAATTCAGTATCATTTAATTCATCAAGTTTTACATTTTTAGAACATCTATTATCCCAATAATCTAAAAATTTATCAGTAGATTTAGGATTTTTTAACTGATAAATATAACTTTGTGTAATAATATCAATAAACTTATCTAAATTTGTAGTTTTAATATAATCAAAAAAAGTTTTAGAATCATTTGTTTTAATAAATATATCAAGTTTTTTATAAATTAAAATATTTTGTATATTTTCCCAATAATTATTTTTAACTAAAATAAAAAATACACTTTGTCCATTAAAATTTTGAATATTTAAATCAGATTTTTCTATTAAATAAGTTATTAACAAATTTAATTTTTTTATATGAAAAAATTCTATATTTTCTGCTAAAATATGTGCAGGTATATTGCCATCAACATTAAATATGTTATAATTGATACTTATTTTTTTTGCTAATTCATTAAAATTATTTGTAATTTTTATAATTTCATCAGAAAATTCCTTAATTTCTAAAATATTATTTATAAAATAATGATAATAAGTATTACCTGAATTATCTTGAATATTTCCATCTAATTTATCTAATATGTTATATTTGCTTAATATATTTAAAAATTCATAATCTTTATAAACACAAATATAATGTAAAAATGTAAAATTAAAACGATATTCACTCATATTTAATATTTCATTTAAACCATTAATTTTTTCTTTAGATTCTAAAATATAATTTAATATATCATAAGATTTATTTTTTATTATTAAATGAAAACATGTTTCACCATTAAAATTTCTTGATTTTAATATATTATTTTTTTCATATATTATTTTAAATATATCTAAATTTTGACTTTTAATACTTAAATGTAAAACATTATCACCTTCTGAATTTTTTATAAAAAAATTTGTAGTATATTTAATAATAATTTTAATAGCTTCAATATTAAAAAATTTAATTGCATAAAATAAAGGAATATTTTCATCATTATCTTTAATATCAAGAATATTTTTACCAAAACTATTTTTATTTTTTTCTAATAACATTTTTAATATATCTAAATATGAAAACTTTATAATATTATAAAGTATTGACCGATTATTATCATCAGTAATATCAATACGAACATCACTTCCTAACAACAATTTAATTATTTCTTGTTGATTAAATAAAATAGCATATTCTATTAAATAAACATTTGATACATCTTGAATATTATAATCTATCTTATTAGATTTAATTACTTCTGCTAAATTTGTCCAATCTTGCATTTTAACCAAATTAAATATTTTTAATATCATTTTATTATTATTATCAATTTCTTTATTAATATCTAATTTATCCATTGGATCTAAATTATTCATATATATAATTTAGATATATTTATATAAAAAATTATCTTGACTGTAATAAATTTATTATTTATTAATTCTCTAAAAAGCTATGTTCCTTAAAAAAATCATTTATAACATTGTAAATATATTTAACTATTTTAATCTTATTCTTATGATAAGGACGTATTAATTCAATACATTCATTTATATTTAATATTTTAACATTACCTATCTCTCTATTATTTGTTTCTAATGTTTCTATCTTTTCTAATAAAATACTTAAAAAATAATTATGAGCATACCCAATTCCATTTGTTCCTATTAAATTTTCTCTTATCGATTTAGTTTGTTCTAATAATATATATTTATTATCTTTATAACATGTTTCCTCTTCAAATTCTCTTACTGCACAAACTAAATCAGACTCATAGGGTTCACGCCTTCCTTTTGGAAATCCCCATTCATTAAAACTATAAATATTTTTAGTTTCCATAAGTATTTGATTATAATTATTTTTTAAATCATTAAATTTTTGTTTTGAAGCCAAGAATTCTTTATGATGATTTTTATTTTTAATATTATTTTTATCCCATAAGTTATTCCACAAAAGTTCAAAATCTTTAGTACGAACATCATATAGTTCTTCTGGTGACATTTGATGAATTAAATGAGTAATAGTATTTGGTTCATTAATATTATATCTTCCTCTAATAAATTCTAAATATCCTAATGAATTTTTTCTTTGAACCATTAAAAACTTTATTTTAGGATTCATATCATTTTCATTTAATTTATATAAATTTTCTAACCAAATTGTATTTTTATTTTTAAATGAATTAGAAGTATATTTATTGAATATTCTTAAATTTTTTACAATATAATCTTCTAAAATTGGTATATATTCTTGGTCAAAATTTTCAATATAAATACCAATTATACCATTGGATATAACTGAATCTAAACAATTTTTATAAGTATGACCACGTCTATTACAGTTAATACAATAATAATTTTTTTTTGATACAACTACCTTTTCATTTGTATATGAATGGAGAATTGGGTCTACTATTTCTACTGTCTCAATTGTATTAATTGTTGATGAAATATCTAATGTATTTGATATTGATGATTCAACTATTTCAACAATATTACTTTCAATATTTTTAACTTCTGAATTTAAATAATTCATTTCTAATAATATTATAGATATTTTTTTTTAACTTATTTATTTACTTACCTTTAATTTATTAAAATTATAAATTAAACTTTAATAAATATTTATTATAAAAATTATTTTTAATTATCATTTTGATAATATTTTTCATACTCTTCTTGTGTAGCTACATCTTGTAAAAATCCAATAACAAAAATTTCTTTTTGATAATCACCATTCTTAAAAGCTCTAACTAAAATTTTTACATATGCATTTGGTAAAAGAATATCTGAAGTTTCTCTTATTCTCATATAACCATTATTATCAATATAAAATTTATTTACATTGTAACTATCCATATCTAAACCTAGTGCTGTTATTAAAGGACCATTTACTGCCACAATCATATTTTTATTTAATTCACGAATTTTAAATATAATTTCCTTATTCTTAATTGGAAAACACAATTTACAAGAAAATTTAACTATAAATTTAGATGAACATGATGGGTCTTCTGGTTCTATTATTCCATCTGATATCTCATCTATTTTGTAAATTTTTACTATGTAACCATAATCTCTATAACATCTTCCAACCAACTTATTTGTTAAATTATCCTTTATGTGTAAATACATTTTATTATCCATTTGATTTGGATATAATATTACAGGTGACACTAATGTTGTATTTATATAAGGAGAAAAAATATTTGATATTGTTAATGATTCATTTTTTTCTTGCTTATTTTCCTCTACTTCTTTGGATTGTTCAACTTCTTCCTTTTTATTAGTATCTGATTTAGCATTTTTAGTGCTTTTATTTATTTTAGTAGATTTGGACATTATATTTAATATACTTAATATATATATAATTTTATTTTATATTGTTTTATAATCAAATTTTTTTATTTTAATCAACTATTATAGTCCATTTTAATTTATCTTTTGATTCTAATTCAAGTGCTTCTAATTTATTTAATTCATTTCTATTTGGTTTACTTTCTAATTTAAAACTTAATTCAATCTTCTTTTCTTTATCTTTTATTTTTTCTGAAAATTTAATATCTTTTGATAATAGTTTATTAACTTCATTTTTTATATATTCAATTCTATCTTCTAAATTTAAAGGAAATTTAAGAGTTGGATGATTTTTAGGAACCATTATATAAGTCATCTTTTTATTTCCTGTTGAATATTTTTCTAATTCTATTAATTTATCCATAATACCATCACAAATTTCTTCACGAGTTAAATTATTTGTACTTGAAATCTTAAATCCAACATCCTTCGCTAATTGTTCTAAATATTCCTTTTGTTTTGATGTTGCACAAACTGCTCCTTTTAATGATGGAATTCCTGTTCCGCGTTTCTTTTCTAAAATCTTTTCTCTTTTTTCCCTAATTTTAAATACATCTTTAATTTCATCTGCTCTTTTACTCTTACGTCTATTAGTTTCTTTATCTACAATACCAACAATTTTAAATTCTTTACGGTTATCATAATAATCCATAACTTCATCAAAATTATAAATTTGTTCATCAAATTCTTCTTCAGATAATCCTGTTAATCCTGTATCAATCTCATATTCTTCATTAACCAAATAATTATATAGTGATAATTTTGATTGATAATTAGGTCTAAAAGTAGTTCTATAATACATGGGAACATTTTCATTTTCATCAAATGGTTGAAAAATATAATATCCATCCAAATATATAAGATAACCTGACCTGTATGTTTTATCATAAATAATATCTTTAAAATTATTAAAATCATTTTCTGTAATTGGAATTAACTCATCTAAACCTTTTTGAACAAAAAAATCATTAAATAAATCTTTCTTATCCGAACTATAAGAATTTTTAACATAATCAACTATTGTTTTTAAATTATATACATAATTTGTCATGTATAATTCTTTAATTTT
>JACCDN010629233.1_pt1 | contig 21616 bp, 20 predicted proteins | sample 7441691 | NCBI WGS metagenome assembly JACCDN01 (sample SAMN15323439, study PRJNA562643) | freshwater metagenome | isolation source: river surface water | place: USA:Blue River Watershed | collected 2017-08-16 | reverse complement strand
GTGCGCATGATCAAGAGGACATGTGCAAGGTAAACAGCTTAGCGAATGAAGCTGCAAAAAGGGAAGCAGCACACCCAAAGAAAAAAACCCCAACTCATACGAGTTGGGGTTTTGCAGATGGTGGTGGATGGTTCACCACTCAGGAACTTTCTATTCGCATTCAAGCGTGCTAGAGAGTACTAGGGGGTGAATGCGAGGTAGAGACTTCGACCCAACCGATGGGTAAATCTTACATCGCCGCACTGCTCCAGATCAACTTCAAATCCGGCTTTAACATTTGAACCCACGTCCACAAGTCGTCCGGATCAGGGCTCTGCATGACGGCATTCTGAAGTTGCTCCGGAGGCCGATTGGCAGAGCCCCACTCATTTCAGCCCGTACCAAACACCACGCCCGCTGCCGTGCTGCTCCAGATGGTTGCGCCCGGTCAGGTCACGGAAATGCTGTTTGAGGGTGTTGCGACTGGCCCCAGTCAATTTGATCGCATCCATCATCGTGACGCGGCCATGCTCGCGAGCGAATTCCACGATCTGCAGTGACAGCTCGGGCAACGCGGCCAGCACAATCTTTTCACGTTCGACCTTCTTCTCCAAGCGCCGCACCTGCTCTGCCAGAGAGCGTAAGAAGAACACCAGCCATGGCTGCCAGTTGGGAGCCTCGGTGCGGATGGTTCCCTGTGTCTGACGCAGGGCCAGGTAATAGGCCTCTTTGTTCAGCTCGATCACGCTCTCCAGCGAGCTGTATGGCACATAGGCATACCCAACCTGGATCAGCAGCAGTGTCGTCAGCACCCGGCTCAAACGTCCGTTGCCATCCTGAAAGGGGTGGATTTCCAGAAACACCACAACGAAGATCGCGGTGATCAACAAGGGATGCAAGTGCGCCTTTTCCCGCTCACCATTCACCCATGACACCAATTCAGCCATCAGCCGTGGTGTGTCAAATGGCGTGGCAGTCTCGAAGACGATGCCGATCTGTGTCCCGCTTTCATCGAATGCGGCGACGCTGTTCGAATGGGTCTTGTACTGTCCCCGGTGGCGTGCATCCTTCTCACTGTGGGTCAGCAGAACCTGGTGCAGTTGCTTGATGTGGTTCTCGTTGAACGGGATGTCCTGCCACGAGCTGAACACCATATCCATGAGTTCAGCGTAACCGGCCACCTCCTGCTCGTCGCGCGTATCGAAGGATTTGATGGCCAGGTTGGAAAGCAGACGCTCAACCTCGCGGTCAGTCAGCTTGCTGCCCTCGATGCGGGTGGACGAGCCGATGCTTTCGATGGTCGCCACGCGCCGCAACGCCGAAAGACGCTCGGGCGCAAGTGTTCCCAAGGCCCGCCATGCGCCCTTGAATTCATCGATCCGGGCAATCAGGCTCAGGATCTCAGGTGTGATTTGAAGGGAGTCTGAATGCAGCATGCGACCAATAATACACCCATTAACACCCATTAACACCCATTTAAATGATACACACCCCAAGAATGGATGGAAATGGGTATTTTTTTGGTTTGCCTCGGATCGCGGCTGCCACAGGCTGCATGTCATTCATCAGGCCACGGTGAGGGTGGCGATCAGAGTTTTTATAGGTCTTTTCAACTGGAGACCTTGATGTCAAAAAAGCTCTGCGCCAACTGTGGCCAACCCTTCACACCACGCCCTCAAGCACGAACTCAAACATATTGTTCTGACCCCAGATGCCAACAAGCTCGCAGGCAAGATTGGCTCGAAGCAAAGCTGCAATCAGACCCACATTACCGGGAAAACAAGGCTCGGGTCCAAAAAGCATGGCAGGAGCGCAATCCGGACTATTGGCGCAAATACCGCGAAGGCAATCCTGAGATCACATACAAAAATCGCGATGCCCAGCGCCCCCCTATTCCCCTGCCCCCTTTACTGAGCGGCCTTTATCGCATCCGCGCAATTCCATCAGACGTTGCAAAGACAGACGCGTGGATCGTTGAGATCACGCCCGTATGTGCAGATTGCCCGTGCAAAGATGACGCTTGCAAAGATAGTACTTGATGGTGATTTATTTGGCTGAGCATTAACGTTGCACCCAAATGCGATCTCGATCACCTGTATGGCAACCGTTTCGGGGGTATGCGTGAAAGCCAAAAATCATTGGCCTTTCACCCTCCCCTGAAACGAATGACAGGCCCGAGCGCAAAAACACCAACAAAAAGCGATCGGGTTATATGCAGTCAGAAGAGTCCATCCGCGATGCAACGGGCCAGCCAAACAAAGTCAGAGCAGCCGAATACGTTCGGATGTCCACCGAACATCAACAGTACTCAACGGAAAACCAAGCGGACAAGATCCGTGAATACGCTGCGCAGAACAACCTGGAGATCGTGAGAACCTACGCCGACGAAGGCAGGAGTGGGTTGAACATTGATGGACGCCCATCCCTGAAGCAATTGATCAAGGATGCTGAAAGTGGCACCGCAGATTTCAGCTTGCTTCTGGTCTATGACGTCAGTCGCTGGGGGCGATTTCAGGACGCCGACGAAGCGGCCTATTACGAGTACATCCTCAAGCGCAAAAATATTCACGTCAAGTATGTAGCCGAGCATTTTGAAAACGACGGCTCCCCTATCTCCACGATCGTCAAGGGCGTCAAACGGGCCATGGCTGGCGAATACAGCCGTGAGCTTTCGGCAAAAGTGTTCGCTGGTCAGTGCCGCCTGATTGAACTGGGATTTCGGCAAGGCGGACCAGCCGGATATGGACTGCGGCGCGTCCTGATCGATCAGGCAGGCGCCATGAAGGGTGAGCTCACCCGGGGCGAGCACAAGAGCCTGCAAACCGACCGCGTCATCCTGCAGCCAGGGCCGGATGGGGAGGTGGCCGTAGTCAATCAGATCTATGACTGGTTCGTTGATGACAACCAGACCGAGTCAGAAATCGCCAACAAGCTGAACGCCCAGGGTATTTGCACTGATCTCGGACGTGAGTGGACGAGGGCTACCGTTCGTCAAGTGCTGTCGAATGAAAAGTACATCGGCAACAACATCTACAACCGGCGGTCTTTCAAATTAAAGAAACATCGGGTGGTCAACACGCCGGATATGTGGATCAAGAAAGAGGGAGCGTTTGAGGGCATCGTTTCGCCAGATCTCTTCTACACCGCCCAGGGCATCCTGCGAGCCAGAACCCACCGGTACAGCGATGAAGAACTGATTGAGAAATTGCGCAATCTTTATCAGCGACGAGGCTATTTGTCAGGGTTGGTCATTGATGAAGCCGAAGGCATGCCATCAGCCGCTGCCTATGCACACCGCTTTGGAAGCTTGGTGCGCGCCTACCAAACCGTCGGATTCACACCCGATCGTGACTACCAATACCTGCAAGTGAATCAATTTTTGCGTCGGCTGCACCCTGAAATCGTGGGTCAGACTGAACGGATGATTGCCGAGGTAGGGGGAGCGGTTGATCGCGACGCGGCATCGGATCTGTTGACCATCAACCAGGAATTCACTGTGTCAGTAGTTCTGGCACGGTGCCAGACGCACGACAACGGTCGGCGTCGCTGGAAAGTTCGCTTTGACACCAGCCTAGCTCCCGACATGACCGTGGCCGTAAGGCTGGATGACCGTAACCAGGCCGCGCTGGACTACTACCTTCTTCCCCGCCTGGATTTTGGACAGCCACGCATCCACTTGGCCGACCGCAACGGTGTTGAGTTTGAAAGTTACCGTTTTGAGAGCCTGGACTACCTGTACGGAATGGCTCGCCGGATCCGCTTGAGGAGGTCAGCATGAGCAATGACAAGGATGCTTCCCCACCAGAGTTGCGCATGATCCCACTGGATCAGATCGAAGTGCTGAACCCTCGCGATCGCAACAACCGCATGTTCGAACAGATCGTCAGCAACATCCAGAGTATCGGCCTGAAAAAACCCATCGTCGTCACACCCCGTCCCAACGGTACCGGCGACCACTACTTACTCATCTGCGGTGAGGGACGCTTCAAAGCATTCAAATCCCTTGGCCACAAAGAAATTCCGGCCATGGTGATGAACGTCGACGACGAATCGGCCTTCATCATGAGCCTCACAGAAAACATCGCTCGGCGTAAGTTCAGCCCCTTGGAACTCCTTTCAGGCATCGAACAACTTCGAGACCAAGGCTATGACAGAAAAACAATCGCCGAGAAAACTGGCCTGAGCCTGGATTACGTTCAGGGCATCTCGCAATTGCTCCAGAACGGCGAACAGCGACTTCTCATGGCTGTCGGCAGCGGCCGAATTCCACTGAACGCCGCCATCACCATCGCAGGCGCTGGCAATGACGACAAAGCCATTCAGGCAGCAATGCAAGAAGCCTACGAGTCCGGCAAACTGCGCGGCAATCAGCTGATCCAGGCACGTCGTGTCATCGAGCGTCGGCGAACTCAAGGCAAAGCCATCGGCGGTCGAATGACTTCACGCAAGACCAATGGAGAGATCACCACCTCCAGCCTGGTTCGAAATTACCAGCGCGAAGTTGAACGGCAAAAGCTACTGGTCAGGAAGGCCGAAACTGCCCAACGCAACTTACTGTTCATCGTCGGAGCACTGCGCCAGCTTTTGGCAGATGAAAACTTCACCACTTTGCTGCGCGCAGAAGGCCTGGACACCTTGCCTCAGTACCTGGCCGATCGGGTTTGGACACGCGGGAGCGGTGCATGAAAAATCCAACACTGGGATTTATCCCTGAACCATTACTGCTGTCACTGTCGGTGATCTTGCCTTCCCGGAAAACTCCTGAAGGCTTGCTGACGTCTAGAAAGTTCAAGCAAATCACCAAGTCCATTGAAGCCATCGGACTGATAGAGCCACTTTCAGTCACAAAACCTGACCGCTCGGGCCAACACATCCTGCTTGATGGGCATTCACGCTTGGTGGCACTGAAGCAACTGGGCTTTGAAAAAGCGCCATGCCTTGTGGCCACTGATGATGAAAGTTACACCTACAACAATCGTGTCAATCGTCTCTCAAGCATCCAAGAACACGTCATGATCCGTCGGGCAGTGGACCGAGGCGTCACGCCAGAGAGACTTGCCAATGACCTGGATGTCGATGTCAGTCACATTCTGAAGAAACTGAACCTCCTCGATGGCATTTGCCCTGAGGCTGCAGAGTTGCTGCGCGATCAGACGTTTTCTCCGAATCTGGGTGCAGTCCTGCGCAAGATGAAACCGACTCGACAGATCGAATGCGTGGAACTGATGGTCAGCACAAACAACATCACCGTTTCATATGCCCAGGCCTTGGTGGCCGCCACCCCCAGCAACATGCTGGTTGGCGAAACCAAGCCAAGAAAGATCGCTGGCGTTAGCGCTGATCAAATGGCCAAGATGGAGCGTGAAATGGGAAATCTCCACGAGCAATTCAAACTTGCGGAGCAATCCTACGGCCAAGACATCCTCAACTTGGTGCTGGCAAAGGGCTACCTGGCCAAGTTAATGACCAACGAAGCCATCCTGCACCACCTGACAAGAAAGCATCCCGATGTGCTGAACGAATTCGATGGCATCGTCCGCATGGTGAATTTAGACAAGTGACCGGGCAGCTAACCCCCATTGACGGCGATATCGAACCGACGTTGTTGCCACAAGCAGTAACGCCCAATAAGAACGATTTTGGAGATGATTTGGCATCACTCCATCGCAACGCGCCCCGACCAGACCCGAAATGTCTCTATGGATTGATCGGTGAAGTTGCTCATGCGGGAAGTCAAGACACGGAAACCAACCCCTATGCCATCGCTGCCAATTTCATGGCGTACTTATCCTGCGCAGTTGGTCGTGGTGTTTTTCTGCCCATCGGGAACACCCGACACCACGCAAGACTTTTTTGCCTGCACATAGGTCGTTCAGGTCGCGGGCGCAAAGGCGATGCGGTTTCGCTCGTTTTGCGCATTGATGAGGCGTTGCAGGTAATCGACAGCACGTGTACACCACAAATTCACAGAGGCGGCCTGTCAACGCGCGAGGGGCTTGCAGCATTGATCCATGACGGCTACCAACAAGGAAAGCTGGACATCCCGCCCATTGAGGACAAGCGGCTATGGGTCGTGGAATCTGAATTCGCCAATGTACTGCAGCAGGGGCGACGAGATGGCAACACGCTGTCTGCAGCGTTGAGGGACTGTTGGGATGGCGTCGATCTGAAACCGGCAACTAAATCCAACAGAGTCCATGCCAGCGACCCACATGTCTGTCTCAGCGGCGCAATCTCACCGAGCGAATTGACAAGCCTGATGAGCTCCCGGGAAATGAGCAACGGGTTCGCCAACCGGTTCATGATGATCTGGGCCGAGCGAACCAGGATACTGCCCTTCCCCACAGAAACCCCTCCAGCACTGGTCGAGCAGCTGGCACACAGAACCCAGAAAATTCTGGAATTTATTAAAACCAACCAGCAAGACGAGTTCAATCCCGTACGCATGGAACTGACCGCGCAAGCCCGATGGCATTACAGCCTGCTCTACAGGGGGGAGCTGAACGACGACCTGGGAGATGGCTTGGTCAGCGCCATGCTTGAGCGCCGCGCCCCAATTTTGTTGCGTCTGGCCATGCTGATGGCTCTGACCGATCTGCAAAATCGCATCGATACGCACCACATTGATGCGGCTATGGCCTGGATTCGATACGCCACGGCATCCGTTCGGTATGTTTTTGCCAGTGCGGCCGACGAGTCCAAGCAGACGTTGCTTGTGGAGTTCTCAAGCCGCATCCTGGTATTTCTTCGTGAACGCGGTCAAGCCACGCGCAGCCAAATCAGTTCAGAATGCTTTCGTGGAAAAGTTGCCAAAGCACAAATTGATGCCAGCCTGGAGCACCTGCTGTCTGCGACACCTTCCGCGATCAGCGTGCAGTGCGTCAAACGATCTCCCGATTCACCCGGGACACCAACACGGGTGTACCGGCCAATATAGACTGGCAGCTCATTTCGCTCATTTCGCCGATCTGATTCAATCGTAAGTCCTTGCTGCGACTCTCATTTCGCTGATTTCGCTCATTTCGCGCAGGACCTATGCATTTAGCGCGGGCTTCTAAATTCAAACAGTCATAATTTTGAATATTGGCAGCGCCCCAAAAGACCATACGAGGACAAATAATATCATCATTGTGATGATATGATTGAATCAATAACGGTCTTTTGATCGATCTTCTTTAATGAGGCTCCATTGGTGAATCAACCCCAGCGCGTCGAAAGCTTAAGCCACGCCCAGCGGGAGCGACTGGCCTACATTGACTTTAGGCTCTACTTCTTCGGTGAGATCGGCCGTCCCGACCTGATTGATCGTTTCGGTGTGGCTCCGGCAGGAGCAACCCGCGATTTGGCTTTGTATCGGGAAATTGCGCCGCAGAACATCACCTTTGACGGAAGCAACAAGATCTACCGGATCGCGCAAGCGTTCTCTCCACTGTTCGATCATGCTACCCAACGGGTGCTGTCCGCGCTGGCATTGGGTTTTGGGGATGGCGTTAACGGTGCAACGCAGCCACTACTGCCATGCGAGTCGCCTACGGCCTTGAGCAACCCAAAAATGGATGTTCTGGCACCAATCTGCCGAGCGATTCACGGGAAGCGGCCAGCCGCTATCCGCTATCACTCAATGAGCAGCGGCGAGTCCGAACGGATCATGGTGCCCTTCGCCCTGGTGGACACCGGCCTACGCTGGCACGTTCGTGCTTTTGATCGCAAGACCAACGAGTTTCGAGATTTTGTAGTCACACGCATCGAGGCACCAACTCTGGTCGATGAGGAACCGCTGGCACACGAACGCCCAGAGAACGACATCCAATGGACGCGCATCGTCGAGCTGGACTTCGTTCCGCACCCGCGCCTTGAACGCCCCGAGATCATCAAGATGGACTACGGGATGACCGACGGCTCAATCCGGATGCGTGTACGCGCAGCCGTTGCGGGCTACATGCTGTTGCGCTGGAGTGTGGACTGCTCGTCCGACCACCGTCTTAAGGAAGAACAGTACCGCCTATCGCTCAGCGATCCATTGGCGCTGTACGGCGTTGAAAACGCAAAGCTCGCGCCAGGATATCGACCACCAATCGGTGCTTTGAAGAAATAACAAAGTACAAAACGAAACGAGAATGACACTATGAGTAGCATCCAACAACGTGCCGAACTGCAACGGCGTATCTGGCAAATCGCCAACGATGTGCGAGGCGCCGTTGATGGCTGGGATTTCAAGCAATACGTACTCGGCACCCTGTTTTACCGCTTCATCAGCGAAAACTTTGCCAGCTATATCGAAGGCGGTGACGAGAGCATCCGTTACGCCGGATTAGCCGACAGTGTCATCACCCCGGAGATCAAAGATGACGCCATCAAGACCAAGGGCTATTTCATCTACCCCAGCCAGTTGTTTGCCACCGTCGCGGCCAGTGCCAACACCAATGAAAGCCTGAACACCGACCTGGCCAAAATCTTTTCGGCCATTGAAACTTCTGCCATGGGTTATCCATCGGAGCGGGACATCAGGGGCCTGTTTGCCGACTTTGACACTACTAGCAACCGTCTGGGCAACACCGTCAGAGACAAAAACTCCCGCCTGGCCGCCGTGCTCAAAGGCGTGGCCGAGCTGAACTTTGCCGATTTCGAAGGCAGCAATATCGACCTGTTCGGCGACGCCTACGAATTCCTCATCTCCAATTACGCCGCCAATGCGGGTAAATCTGGGGGCGAATTCTTCACCCCACAACATGTGTCCAAGCTGATTGCCCAACTCGCCATGCACAAGCAAACCAGCGTCAACAAGATTTATGACCCGGCCTGCGGCTCAGGTTCGCTGTTGCTGCAAGCGAAAAAACACTTTGACGCGCACATCATCGAAGAAGGCTTCTTCGGGCAAGAACTCAACCACACCACTTACAACCTGGCGCGGATGAATATGTTCTTGCACAACGTTAACTACGACAAGTTCAATGTCCAGCTTGGCGACACCTTGATCGAACCCCACTTTGGTGACGACAAACCGTTTGACGCCATTGTCTCCAACCCACCGTACTCAGTGAAGTGGGTGGGCAGCGATGACCCCACGCTAATCAACGACGACCGCTTTGCCCCTGCTGGCGTATTGGCCCCGAAATCCAAAGCCGACTTTGCCTTTGTGCTACACGCACTCAGCTACTTGTCCAGCAAAGGCCGCGCCGCCATCGTCTGCTTCCCCGGTATTTTTTACAGGAGCGGTGCCGAGCAAAAGATCCGTCAGTATCTGGTGGATAACAACTATGTCGAGAGCGTGATCTCCCTGGCCCCCAACCTGTTCTACGGCACCACGATTGCCGTCACAATCTTAGTGTTATCTAAACACAAAACCGACACCACAACGCAGTTTATTGACGCCAGCGGTCTGTTCAAGAAAGAAACCAACAACAACATGCTGCTGGATGGACACATCGAAGAAATCATGGCGGTGTTTGACAGCAAGTCAAATGTCGATCACTTCGCGCTATCCGTGCCGTTCGAGCAGGTTGCAGCCAATGATTACAACCTGTCGGTAAGCAGCTACGTTGAAGCCCGCGACAACCGCGAAGTCGTGGACATCAAGGCACTCAACGCGAAGATTGCCAACATCGTGGTGCGACAGACGGAGTTGCGAACACAGATTGATGCCATCGTTGCGGAGTTGGAAGGAGGCGAGGCATGAGCCGATTTGATCAATTGATTGCGGATATTTGTCCAAAGGGCGTGCAATTTAAGACCATTGGCGAAATAGCTGAATGTTATTCCGGTGCCACGCCAGCTTCTGGCGTTTTGACCTACTGGGAGAACGGAACCATTCCATGGATGAGCTCTGGCGAAGTAAACAAAGGAACTGTTTACGAAACCGAGAAAAAAATTACGCAGGCTGGATTTGATTCATGCAGCACAAAAATGGTTCCACCAAATGCTGTCGTCATGGCTTTAGCGGGGCAAGGCAAGACACGGGGAACAGTAGCCAGAACTCGTATTTCTCTTTGCACGAACCAATCGCTTTGCTCAATAGTTATAAGCGACAAGGCGGTTGAAAGTGATTTCCTTTACTACTATCTGTCCACTCAGTATCAAAACCTTCGCACCATCTCATCTGGTGAAGGTACTCGTGGCGGCCTGAATCTTCAAATGATTCGTGCTTATCGTGTCCCTACTCCACCTATCGAAATCCAGCGTGAAATCGTGAAAGTACTTGACACGTTCACTAAGCTGGAAGCGGAGCTGGAAGCGGAGCTGGAAGCACGTCGGCGGCAATACAAGTATTACCGCGACGCGCTTTTGACATTCGGCGAATGCACGGACGCTGAAGCAAGCAAGCAAGCAAGCAAGCAAGCAAGCAAGCAAGCAAGCAAATTATAAGGTGGATGATGCTGAATGAAGTAGGCCAGTTCATTCGCGGCCGCCGTTTCACGAAAGCCGACTATGTGGACGACGGCATTGCCGCCATCCATTACGGAGAAATTTACACGCAGTATGGCGTGTGGACGGATCATGTCATTTCACAAGTCCGGTCCGATATGGCCAACACATTACGCTACGCAAAACCCGGAGACGTGGTGATTACCGACGTGGGTGAAACCGTCGAGGATGTCGGTAAAGCCGTGGCGTGGCTGGGTGATGATGAAGTCGCTATCCACGATCACTGCTATGCCTTCCGCCACACGATGAACCCTAAGTTTGTATCCTACTGTATGCAAACCACTATGTTTGTCGCAAAAAAAGCGAAATATGTGGCGCGCACCAAAGTCAATACGCTGCTGATTGATGGATTCTCCAAAATCAGAATTCCCGTTCCCCCACTGGAGGAGCAGGCGCACATCGTCTCCATCCTCGATAAGCTCGATGCGCTGGTGAACGACCTCTCCTCCGGCCTACCAGCTGAAATCAAGGCCCGTCGCCAGCAATACGAACACTACCGAGACAAGCTATTAAGCTTCACGGAGTTGGAGGCCACGGCATAGCATGAGCAAGACGCTGACCGAAATCGCACAGCAGCTGGGAGCCGCCGACAAAAAGGTACAGCTGATCTATGCCTTCAACGGTACGGGCAAGACGCGCCTATCGCGGGAGTTCAAGCATCAGACTGCGACCGAAGCCGATGACGATGAAGCGGCCAATCCAACAGAGCTTTCGCGCAATAAGATTCTGTATTACAACGCGCTCACGGAAGATCTGTTTTACTGGGATAACGACCTAGCAGGCGATGCAGAGCACAAACTGAAAATCCAGCCCAACTCGTTTACCGACTGGGTACTGAAAGATCAGGGGCAAGACCAGAACATCATCACTACCTTTCAGCGTTACACCAGCAACAAACTCACGCCGCGATTCAACGAAGAATATAGAGTCAAAGGTGATGACGAAATAGAAATCACCGTCAAAGCCTTCTCTGAAGTGACTTTCTCTCTAGAGCGCGGTGATGATGAAAACTCCGGAAATTTGAAAATTTCCAAGGGCGAAGAAAGCAATTTCATCTGGAGCTTTTTCTACACGCTGATTGAGCAAGTTATTGGTGTCCTCAATGTTGCCGAGCCGGAAGAGCGTGAAACGGATCAATTTGATCAGCTGAAATACATTTTCGTTGATGATCCGGTTAGCTCGCTGGATGATAACCATTTAATTCAGTTGGCCGTGGATTTGGCGCAGTTGATCAAGTCAAACGACTCCAGTGTCAAATTCATTGTCACGACGCACAATCCACTTTTCTTCAATGTGCTTTGCAATGAGTTTGGTAGCGATGAAAAAACCGACCGCTACAGCTGGAAATCAAAATGGTTCAGCAAGTCACGTTTGGAAAAAAATGAGGATGGTGGTTTTCATCTAGTAGAGCAGCCAAACGATTCTCCGTTTTCATATCACCTGCACCTGATATCGCAACTTGAAGATGCGATAAAAAGTGGGCAGGTCGAAAAGTATCATTTCAACCTGCTGCGTAATATCCTCGAAAAGACGGCGACATTTCTAGGATACAAAAGGTGGGAGCATCTTCTACCAGAAACAACTGATGGCTTGCCTAATCCATACGCAAAACGAATTGTTAACTTCTCAAGTCATTCGAAGCATGCAGCCGAAGAAGTTCAACCGCTGAAGCCAGAAGAAAAGAAGCTTCTTGAGAACTTGGTTAAGCACATTGTCGAGCAACATCAGTTTTGGCAGAGGAAAACCACATGATCGAATACAGCCCTATCGCTGAATCGAGGAATTTCATCGTTCTGGATAAGTACACCCAAGAGTGGACGGCCGTAGAGAGCTACCAGAGCGAAAGCGATTTGGAACGCGAATTCATTCAGGATTTGCAGAATCAAGGTTATGAACACCTGCCCAGCCTGAACACACCAGAGGCTTTAATAGCTAATGTGCGCGTTCAACTGCAAGCACTCAATAACGTGCAGTTTGCCGACGGCGAGTGGTTGCGCTTTGTTGAGACTTGGCTGGACAAGCCTAGTGATGGAATCGTTGAGAAAACTCGCAAGATTCACGACGATTACATACACGACTTTGTCTTCGACGATGGACGTATCCAGAACATTTACCTGCTGGACAAGAAAAATATCGCTCGCAACAAAGTACAGGTGATTAAGCAGTTTGAGCAGACTGGCAGTCACGCCAATCGCTATGACGTGACGATTTTGGTGAATGGTTTGCCGCTGGTGCAGGTGGAACTGAAGAAGCGCGGCGTGGCGATTCGTGAAGCCTTCAATCAGGTGCATCGCTACAGCAAGGAAAGCTTCAACAGTGAGCATTCCCTGTTCAAGTATTTGCAGTTGTTCGTGATCTCCAACGGCACCGATAGTCGCTACTTCGCCAACACCACGCAGCGCAGCAAAAACAGTTTCGACTTCACCATGAACTGGGCGAAGGCGGACAACAGCTTAATCAAAGATCTGAAGGACTTCACGGCCACGTTCTTTCAAAAGCACACCTTGCTCAATGTGCTATTGCATTATTCGGTGTTTGATGTTAGCAACACGCTGCTAGTGATGCGTCCTTACCAAATTGCAGCCACGGAACGCATTCTTTGGAAGATCAACAGCGCATATCAGGCTAAGCACTGGAGTGACCTTGAAGGCGGTGGCTTCATCTGGCACACCACAGGCTCAGGCAAGACCTTGACCAGCTTCAAGGCGGCGCGGCTCGTCACGGAATTGGACTTCATCGACAAAGTATTTTTTGTGGTGGACCGCAAGGATCTGGATTACCAGACCATGAAGGAATACCAGCGCTTTTCACCCGACAGCGTGAATGGTTCGGACAGCACGGCGGGCCTCAAACGCAACCTGGATAAAGATGACAACAAAATCGTCGTCACCACAATCCAGAAGCTCAATAACTTGATGAAGGGCGAAGCCGACTTGCCTATCTACGGAAAGCAGGTGGTGTTCATTTTTGATGAGTGCCATCGCAGCCAGTTCGGCGAGGCACAGAAGAACCTGAACAAGAAATTCAAGCGGTTCTATCAGTTTGGTTTCACCGGCACACCTATATTCCCCGAGAACGCACTGGGCGCTGAAACTACGGCCAGCGTATTTGGGCGGGAACTGCATTCGTATGTGATCACCGATGCCATCCGTGACGAAAAGGTATTGAAGTTCAAGGTGGATTACAACGATGTCCGCCCACATTTCAAAGCCATCGAGACCGAGCAGGATGAGAAAAAGCTGAGCGCGGCAGAGAACAAGCAGGCGTTGCTACACCCAGACCGCATTCGTGAGATCACCCACTACATCGTGAACAATTTCCGGCAGAAGACCCACCGTCTACAAGCAGGCAATAAAGGTTTCAACGCCATGTTCGCGGTCAGCAGCGTGGATGCTGCCAAGCTGTACTACGATTGCTTCAAGGAGCTACAGAAGAACGGTGACAAGCCATTAAAGGTAGCCACCATCTTCTCGTTCGCAGCGAATGAGGAGCAGGATGCGGTGGGAGACATTCAGGACGAAAGTTTTGATGTGTCGGCTATGAACAGCAGCGCCAAGGAATTTTTGAGCGCGGCAATCGCCGACTACAACGCGCTGTTTAAGACCAACTTCAGTGTCGATAGCAATGGCTTCCAGAACTATTACCGCGATCTAGCCAAACAGGTCAAGTCTAAGGAAATCGACCTGCTGATTGTGGTGGGCATGTTCCTTACCGGCTTTGATGCGCCCACACTCAACACCTTGTTTGTGGACAAAAATCTGCGTTATCACGGACTAATGCAGGCCTACTCACGTACCAATCGAATTTTTGACGCTACCAAGACCTTCGGCAACATCGTCACCTTCCGTGACCTGGAGCAGGCAACCATCGACGCCATCACCCTGTTCGGCGACAAGAACACCAAGAACGTGGTGCTGGAGAAGAGCTACAAGGAATACATGGAAGGTTTCACCGATCCGGCTACCGGTGAAGCACGGCGTGGCTTTGTGGAGGTGGTGAAGGAGCTCGAAACGCGCTTCCCCGACCCCGCCGCCATTGAGAAGGAAGCCGACAAAAAAGCGTTCGCCAAACTGTTTGGCGAGTATTTGCGCGTAGAAAACGTGCTGCAAAATTATGACGAATTCGCCAGCCTGAAGGAGCTGCAAAGTGTCGACATGACCGATCAGGCAGCGGTAGAGGCGTTCAAAGCTAAGCACTACCTGAATGATGAAAATCTGACCGCATTGCAAGCCATCACGCTCCCAGCGGAGCGAAAAATTCAGGATTACCGCTCCACCTACAACGATGTGCGCGACTGGTTGCGTCGTGAAAGAACTTCCAACGAGAAGGAAAAATCCACGATTGACTGGGATGACGTGGTCTTTGAGGTGGACTTGCTGAAGTCGCAGGAAATCAACCTGGACTACATCCTAGAGTTGATCTTCGAGCACAACAAGAAAGCAAAGAGCAAGTCAGAACTTGTGGATGAAGTTCGTCGCGTAATTCGCGCAAGTTTGGGCAATCGCGCCAAAGAGAGCCTGCTAGTCGATTTCATTAATCAAACCAATCTCGACCAGATTGGTGACAAGGCCAACGTGATCGACGCATTCTTCACCTTTGCCCAGGCGGAACAGCAGCGTGAGGCCCAGGAGCTGATAAGCACTGAAAAACTGAATGCGGAGGCTGCTCGTCGCTATATTGCCACTTCACTCAAGCGGGAGTTCGCTAGCGATAGCGGCACGGAACTGAACGACGTACTTCCCAAGATGAGTCCGCTAAACCCGCAATACCTGACTAAGAAGCAGACCGTGTTTCAGAAAATCGCTGCTTTTGTGGAAAAGTTTAAAGGCGTAGGCGGAAAAATTTAATCGAGATCAAACTGCTTTCAATCACTTAAAGGGGAACTTTATGGCAAAAAAATTTCGCATATTCACCAGTTTCGCCATTGAAGACGCTAATTTGCGCACGATGCTCGTAGGTCAAGGTCGCAACAAGAAAACACCGTTTGAATTTGTAGACATGTCTGTAAAGGAACCATGGGACAACGCCTGGAAGACCAACTGTCGTACAAAAATAAAAGGGTGTGATGGCGTAATTGGCATCATTACGAATAATTCATCTAAAGCCACTGGACAACTTTGGGAATTGCAATGCGCATACGACGAGGGCATTCCCGTGCTTTTAATTTATGGCAATACAGACAGGCCGTCGAATTTGCCAGATCCTGTCAAAGGACGCCGTATTAATCTTTGGACATGGGACAATATTTCCGCATTTCTTGACAAACTATAAGCAGATCTTTAGCTGCCAGTCAGCGCAATGTGAGGAATCTCATGAGAAAAGCATTGATCGTCGGAATCGACCACTACGTTACTGCCTCGCCTCTTTATGGGTGCGTAAACGATGCACACTCGGTGAAAGCAGTGCTTGAAAGGCATGCAGACGGTGCAATTAACTTTTCAGTAAAACTACTAACCAGTTCAGGCCCATCCAATACGATTTCAAGATCGGAGCTAAAAGATGCAGTCAAGGATTTGTTTTCAGGCGATTCTGAAACCGCTCTTTTCTATTTTGCCGGGCATGGATTCATTGAGGTTACCGGCGGTTATTTGATTACCAGCGAATGCAAATCAGGTGACGATGGACTCTCGCTGAATGATGTTTTAGTTCTTGCCAACGCATCAGCGGCCAAAAACAAAATAATAGTTTTGGACAGTTGTCATTCCGGCGTCGCGGGCTCATCTGTCAACAACAAAACATATTCAGCCGAGCTCGCCGAAGGCATCACCATACTTACCGCATCGACAGCTGCTCAGTACGCCGACGAAAAAAATGGATCAGGGGTCTTCACATCGTTGTTTGTAGATGCACTTGCCGGAGCGGGTGCCAATCTTGTCGGCGACGTAACTCCTGGAAGCGTATACGCACACATTGACCAATCACTTGGTCCTTGGGAGCAGCGTCCGGTATTTAAGACAAATGTGAAGAGTTTTGTCTCTCTACGCCGAGTCCAGCCGCCTATCGCGTTATCAGAACTTAGAAGACTTTCTGAACTATTCCCTCATCCGGGATTTGAGTTTTCACTTGATCCATCCTACGAACCAGAAATGAAGGGGCGCGATCCTGGAATGCTGCCGCCAGACTCTGAGCACACGCAAATATTTGCAATATTGCAGAAGTACAACAGGCTCAATCTTCTTGTACCCGAGGGTGCTCCTCACATGTGGCACGCAGCCATGCAAGGTAAGGCTTGCCGCCTTACCGCTCTAGGTGAGCACTATAGGCGTTTGGTCGAATGGAATCGAATTTAAGTACGACAGATTATTGCAACGGAGCATTCAGCTCTTGGGTATTTGCAAAGAGTGAACACTGAGATCACGAAGCTGTTCAAACTTTGAGGAAAATTTCTATGGCATTGAATTTAGCGAAAGCCGTACTTGGCTATTTGAAGGATCGGCCTGAGGAGAAGCTGACTGCTCGGCAGATTGCCGAGTGGATCTTTGCCACGTTCCCAGATGAATGCCAAGCGAAGAAACTGAGCAGCCAGTACGTGAGCACAGACGCTCAGCTGGTACAGCAACTAGTCGCAGAAATCAGCTCGCAGCGTCCGCGTTTGCAGAAAAGGCACCCAGAGTTGAAGACTACCGAGGGTCGTCCACGCAAGTACTACTTTTCGGAAAAATCTGACGTTGCCGAAGTTGCTGCGGCTGAGAGCTTAGTTGCTGCATCAACGAATGACAGTGATGATGCAAAGCTCGGGGAGCACGCTCTGTACCCACTGCTCTCGTTGTACCTATGGGAAGAGTTCGCTGTCTATTCGAAGCGCATCGACGAGAAGCGATCGTCGAACAAGAGAGGACCAAATGGCAACCGTTGGCTCTATCCGGACGTGGTCGGGATGGAGGACTTGGGTGCTGACTGGCATCAAGAGGTTCGAGACTGCGTGAATCAATATTCCGATAAGCGCACCAAGCTGTGGTCGTTCGAGGCCAAGTTATTGATTAATCGATCAAATGTCCGTGAGTGCTTTTTCCAAGCTGTATCCAACTCATCTTGGGCAAATTTTGGCTATCTGGTCGCGGCTGAAATTGAGGGCCAAGACACGCTCAAAGAATTGCGAATGCTGTTCGCAGCGCATGGCATCGGCTTGATCAAATTAGACGCTGACAACCCAGCGGAAAGTCAAGTTTTAATTCCAGCCCGTGAAAAGGATGAGATTGACTGGGACATGGCCAACCGACTCGCAACGGAAAACCGAGATTTCTTAGAGTACCTGAAACTCGTGAAGCAGTTCTACCAAACTGGCGAAGCACGTCAAGCGGATTGGGACGTTCCGGAAATGAAGGACTGACAGACTATTCCAAATGGCCGATTACTTCGAGGCGTTGGTCGCCGCGCTGAAAGGCTCCGAACCAACCGTCGCGCGAATCGACCAGTGCACGGCTCAGCAACAGCGTAAAGCCCTCGCAGCCGCGCTCCTTGGCGGTGGAGAAGTCAGTGGTGTCAAATTTTGCCTCACGCACCAGAGTCGTAGCCACCGATTTCATCGCTGATTCGAATAAGTCGAGCAGCTTACTTTTGAGATCGTCATCGATGTTGCGCGCGATGACGTCGTCGATGATGGCCATTTTGAATCTGTAGTTCATTTCATGCTCCTTCAAATGTGCTGACATGAACGCTCTTTTGCACGCTAAAGCCAAGTTGTTCAGAAAATTCCGGGAACAAGGTGTTGCTGCGCAGCCAATAGTCATCCGTAATTCATTGAAGATTTTTTGACTGGAGCTCATACCACCGATGAATTTCCAGAAGCATCAACGTAGTCTGGGCTGCATCCTTGCTCAACTGCTCACAGCTCACTGCCCTCTCATCTCCGGAGGTAGCAGGTACAGAGTCGGAGGCGGCTTCAGCAATGGAGCGGGAAGTTGCGGGAACGGCGGACAGATGTTCGAAACAGTCTGCGTGGTTGCTGCGCACCCTGACAGGGTCACCAGACCTCCAACCAGCAGCCAACTGCGCAGATCGTTGATTGAATTCATTTGAAATTTCATGATTAATTTGCTCCTGTGAGCGTTTGATGTCAGCCGACTTTTGTTCCTCGCGGGCTTGCGCAAGCGCTACCTGATGCCGTTCGGCATCCCACGCCCGTTGAGTCCGGCCCTCCCCCACCCACACGCCGCTAAGCCAGACGCCAAGCAACACAATGAGCATGAGGACTAGGCGCCAGTTGGATATCAGTAGACGAGTGAGCCAATTCATTTCGACTCCAGATCCAAGGCCAAAAGCTTGTGCTGGACAATCAAACCGAGCAACTTGTCGGCATAGGAAGGATCGGTTGCATACCCAGCCTTGAGCAATGCACGCGCAAAAGCCTCAGTGGTCTGGCACAGGAAGCATGACTGATAGCGTGGGTTGCCTCTGAGGAATGCAGCATGGTCATCGATGCTGGCCTGCCAACTGGCGTACTTCCGCCATTTGGCTGGAACAACCAGCCATTGCCCCTTGATGAACTCACGCGTGTTCAAGGTCAGCGTTTCGCCCCGCCACCGGCTGTCAGCCTTGATACCAAAGAGGTTGTTTCCAGCTTTGGCAAGGCCCGATTCACCCCAGGCAGACTCAAGTGCCGCCTGAGCGATCGTGATGCTGGCAGGAACCCCAGACTTTCGCTGGGACTCCATTGCTGGGCTAGACAGCCGCATGATGAACTCAGCAGGTATCACAGCAGCTCCTTCACGTCTTTGGCAACCTGGTCAATCGATGCATCACGTCGCTCGTCGATGAAGTTGAACAACCAGCGGACCATCGCCCAGCCCGGCAAGCCGCAGGCAAAGATCACCCCGCCCATGGCGTACAGACCGATCGTTGAAAACGCCCAGTGGTGCAGCTGGAAATACTCGACGGTGATGGCACCGCCACAAATGCTCGAGACCACGGTACTGATCAATCCAACCGTCCATTCGCGAATGGTTCTGGGTGGCGTCATGAGCATCACGACCACAGCCGCCAGGGTGGCACCACCGGCCGCTGCTCCAGCAGCACCCCCAATGGCTTTGTAGGCGGCAGCCGCTCCAGCGACTCCAGAGCTAGTAGGTTCAGGCATTGATTACTCCAAATGAAAAGGCCGCCAGGGCAAACCATGGCGGCCGTGAAACGAAAAGTTGAAGTGGTTAAACGGAGACGACCGGGATCGGGAAAGGTTTTCTTGCTGGCTTCGGGGTAGCACCCTGGTTGTTGAGCCCTTGACCAGAGATACCGAAGATGTCTTTGCGGTCCTCCCGAAACATGCCCTCAATGTGCACCGGTACCTGTCCGGTCAGGAATTCGATGCCAGCGGCAAAGATGGGCACAGCATCAGAGAACGCGTTGTCGCAGGATCGATCCCAAAGGGGCCCCTCCAGGAACATGCAGGAGCCTTGGCAAATTTGCAGCATCGGGCAATTCGGGCAGTCCGCCCTCTTACTCCAGTGCGTGGCGGTGTCGAGCTTGACTCCAGCCAAGTCACTTACATGGCCAATGCGGTGGGCCTGGCCATTGGGCGCGGTGCTGGTTGCGCTCACGTTCTGGCAGGTCAGGACGTTGCCGCGCAGGTCGACAGCGATGCTATCGGACTTGTCCATGCCGCACTTCTGGCCCAGACTGGATGCCGGGCGGCGGCTTCGGATGGAATTGATGAAACTGGCCGTCTTGCTATTCACGGCCTGGACGTTGGCGGCCTGGCCAGTACGGATTTCGTGAAAGGCCAAACTGCGGTAGGCGTGCAACTCGTATGGCTGAAGCGAGAGGGCAATGCCGCCCTCGTCATAGGCATCAACAAAGCTGCCCTCGCCAATTGGGACAATGGGATCGCCTGTCAACTCGATGAAAAATCGCTGGATGGCGGCGCGCGATGCGTTTTCGCGATTGACCATCGCGTTGAAGCTGATACGCCGCTGCGGGGCCAGACGGGCGTACAGCGCCATGATGGCGGCCCGCTGCTGGGGGTCCTGTAGGGGATCAGGGCCGCGCACATGCTGGCCAGGGCCATCGTGCGAGATACCGACACTGAAACCCATGCGGTCAAGCCATTCGTTGATGTCATCGCTCAGTAGCGAGCCATTGGTGATGACCGACAGATCTGCTTTGGGGAACTTGGCCTTGATGGCCTCGGCCAGGGGGCGCATGGTCTTGATGTAGACCAGGGGCTCTCCACCCCAGAACTCAACCTTGTCGGGCGGGCTCGTCACCCAAGCGTCGAGGCTATCGAGGAAGGCCTGCACATCGCCGGGGTTGGTTTCGTCTGCGTGCGGAACAAAGCGCTGCGAACAGTATTCGCACTCGTAGTTGCAAGACAGGCCAAGGCTGATCTTGAGGGTGCGGGGGCTGGTCTTTCCCAGTGGTGTCTGCCTGGAGACTACTGGAACATGTGCACGCTCGGTGACTTCGACCGCCTGCACCAAGGGCTCGCCAGTTTCTCGGGTCAACTCGCTGGTTGCATTGTCATAGTGAAAACGGGTAAGTTGTTCGTTGTCGGGGTCGATGGTAGTGACGATGAATTTGGTCATGATGTGGCTCCGTCGCGTGCAGCGAAGTAATCGGCCTGTGCTTGGCGCAGCGCCTTCTTGAAGGACATAACGCTAGCGACGGTTTGATCGTCGCTCTTGCCCGCGTTGGCGCTGGCATCGTTGATGATGTGCTGGAGGTGGTTGACCAGCGCGATGTCGTATTGGCCGGGCACCAGGTTGGCCAGTTGAATGACCAGTGAGCTGAGCAAGTCGACCTGCTTTTCCAGGGCGGCGAGGCTGTCGAGCGGGTTGAGCTTGCGCAGCAGCGCGATCTTGGCCAGGTTGCGAACCCCCAGCCTTTCGCTGTCGGGGAAGATACCTGGCAGAACATCCCGGGGCTTGCCCGGCTGCACGATGTCGAAGGGGCACTTCGCCGTCATGGCCTTGGTAATGCACAGGCAAGCCTCTTGGGCGGTTTGGCCGAAGTAGAACCAGCCCAGGCCATCGGTCAGGCCGTGCTGAGCCAGGATCGTCAGACCATCGCGGCTATCGACATATTCACGCTGAGAAACGATGCCAATGACCTCGCTCTCGTACTGCTTGCCATACATCAGGAACTGCAGCTCGCCCTGCTTGAAAAGTTGCACGCCGATGTTGATGGATGCGCCAGCAAAGGAAACGGTGTAGCCGTCAGCGGTTTGCTCTACACGCACCGCCTTTTCTTCATCGACGCTGGCATTGAAGGTAACGAGCTTCAT
>JACCDN010246514.1_pt1 | contig 21620 bp, 27 predicted proteins | sample 7441691 | NCBI WGS metagenome assembly JACCDN01 (sample SAMN15323439, study PRJNA562643) | freshwater metagenome | isolation source: river surface water | place: USA:Blue River Watershed | collected 2017-08-16 | reverse complement strand
TTTTTCCCGTACAGTGGAAAAGCTTTCAATTTATCCGATTTGTAAGGACTGGTATGGGACAGATTAAAGATACAATGGCCAAGCTCAAGTGTAGTGCTTGCAGCCGTATTACGCACTACACCAAGCGTAATAAGAAGAAGGTGAAGGAAAAGCTCTCACTCTCAAAGTACTGCCGCTTCTGCAAGAAGAACACCACCCATACCGAGAGCAAATAGTTCTCGGTTTTTGGTAGCGCGTGTTACAATGTGGGAGTTCGGGAGCGTCGTATAATGGTAGTACAACGGTCTCCAAAACCGTTTGCGTAGGTTCGATTCCTACCGCTCCTGCCAAGAAGGCCCCATCGTCTATCGGCTAGGACACTTGGTTCTCATCCAAGAAAGAGGGGTCCGACTCCCCTTGGGGCTACAAGAAACAAAAAACACCGCCATTTTCTGGTGGTGTTTTTTGTTTTTGCACTCAAGGGGAGGAGGAGGGCGTGAGTAGAAAGCGAGCGAGCGTAGCTTTCTGTGTGTAGCGCCCAGGCTCCGCGTCGGAGCGCGGAGGGCTCCCCTTGGGGCAATAATAATGTCGTGCCGGGAAGCCTTATAGAGAGCATCCGCCTCAGGCGGAGTGCAGGTCGTCCGACCCCCTTGGGGCGACACGTAAAGAACCCCTCCCTGACTTTTTCAGGAGTTTTTTGTTATGAAAGTTTCCATTTGACACCCCTGTATTTCTCTGTACCATGAAGAACAAGTTCCTTCCACCCGGGCGTAAGCCCTTTCACCTGAGGAGACAGACATGAACACACTCTGGAGAGTTCCTGCCTTTGCCTTGTTGGCGTTCTCCTCGAGCGCCTGGGCCCAGTGCTCTCTCGTGCTTGGTGCTGGTCAGAGCAAGGTGACTGGGATCAGTACGCTGAAGTACGAAGATCGGCTCTTTGCTGAGAAGGCTGTTTCCGGTGGTCACGAGACCGACGGGACGAGCCGGACAACCCGTTTCGGTTTTCAGTGTCCCATCAATCGTACTTTCGATTGGGCACTCATCTATCAGGAGGGCTTTCGGGTGCAGGTCGCGTCACAGGGGATGGTGCGTGACTCTTCCGTTCAGACCAACTTTGCCTTCCAACGCTTCGGCGAAGCTCGTGGCTATGGATTGTCTACCATTGGTAAGCTCCCGGTGAGTGAACAACTCTCACTCACTGGCCGGGCCGGTGTCTTGGTTGGCATTGGCGCTGTCGGCTTGTCCTCTGGAGATATTTCGCTCGCTCAAGAGAAGCGAGGGTACCTCCCAATTCTGGGTCTTGGCCTCCGTTACGACGGGGGCCGGAGCTGGTTTCTCCATCTCGAGGGGACCCGGTACACCTGGAACGGACGTGTCCGTGAGATCACCTTGGGGCTGGGCTACAAGTTCTATTAGCCGGTGTTCGCACCCACACCATCACGGCGCCCGCAACGCGAGGCGCCTTTTTCATGCTAAAATGTGAGCAAGCGGATTCTCCATTCGTATAAAACTTCTTCTATGAACTATCTTGAAAATCTTTCCATTGGTCAGCTCCACAAAAAACTTCCCGATCTCCAAAAGTCTCCCGAGGTGAGTGATGCCGTTGAGAAACACAAGCGTCTCTCGCACGAAAAAGTTTCCAATACTCCAGAAGCTCGTCTCAGAGTCTATATGGAGCGTCTAGAAAAAGTCTTTCTCAATGAAGACGAAGCAACCAGAGAAAGAAACATTGATCTCATGCGCCCCAAGATTCATGAGGCTTTTGTCATTCGTCGGGAAGATGTTCCTGAGAGCTACTTCGAACTCCAGCAAAGGATTGCCAGAGAGCGTGGTCAACCCGTCGAAACTATCCCCGAAGGGACCAGAGAACAAATGAAGAACGTCATCATAGAAGACCAAACCAAAAGTCTCGATGACTGGGTAGACTACCTCGCTTCGGATGATGCGATGTATCCAACTTGGTTCAAGTACTTTGTGTTTCGGAACATCACTAAGCTATCCCAATTCGACAAGGAGCACGGGAGATTCAAAGAACGTACGAAATCAACTACCGCTCCATTCCCTGATATCTACCGAGAGCCGCTGGCCCAGGTCTGCGATGTGTATGAGCGAGTGGCTAAGGGTGATTTGGCGACTTTGAACAATCCAGAATTTCAAACCTTTATCAGTCAGAAGTTTCCGGCTCAGTATGCGATGTTTATTCAAAAGACATTTGAGCAGTCACAAGAGAGTCGAGAGCAAATAGAGGGGCAATGGGTAAAGTACGAGAAGGGCGATATGGAGGGTGCACAGAAGCTCTATGATTCTCTACAAGGCAAGGGAACCGGGTGGTGCACGGCAGGTGAAAGCACAGCTCGACATCAGATTGAATCTGGAGATTTCTATGTTTATTACACGAACGATAAGAGTGGAAATCCTATCCATCCTCGCTTAGCAGTGCGAATGGATGGAAAAAAGATTGGAGAAGTAAGGGGCATTCTGCCTCATCAGGAAGTGGAACCTTTACTTCAGGACGTGCTTGATGAAAAGCTGGCTACTTTTGGGAGCGAAGCAGATACTTACAGAAAAAAGTCATGGCATATGAAGCGATTGACAAATCTTGACGAGAGTATGCGAGTCAATGGTGCAATCTCAGATGCGGATGCTGGTTTTCTTTATGAGATACATGAACCCATTGAAGGCTTTGGCTATGAGAAAGACCCTAGGATACATGAATTGCAGAGTCAAGCGAAAAATATGGTTTCGGATGAGTTTATCTCTGAGGTATTTTCAATAAAGCCAACAGCGATAGCTAGATCTCTTCGAGAAGTTACAGAGAATACGCGCATCTACACTGGCGATCTGGAATTATTTTTAGCTTACAAAGATAAGAACCAAAATCAACTGGATGCTTATTTGGATGAGATTAGATATATTGGAGATTTACTGAGAAAAGACACAGATACCTTAACGGTAGAGGACTTAAAGATACTGTCTGGATTGAGTCATGTATTAAGACATGACTACTCACAGAGTAGTGATACAAATGAGTTTATAGATGTGCCTAAGCTCATTCAAGATAAACTCGGATCATCAGAAGTGATTAACTTTATTTCCAGCGAAGAAAGACTGAGTTCCGTCCTGGGTCTTAAGTTAGAGAAGATATCAGGGACGTTAGAGTCTGTATCAGAAGAAACCGAAGTTTTTGTACCTCACTTGCGTGATTACTTTTTAGCCCACTCGGAATTCGCTTTAGGTATAACGAAAGACACGGAGAATTATTATAGTCAGCGTCTTAAGAATCAATCCGTGATAAACGCTTTGATGGCAAGGAAAGAGATCTCTGTATCAGCGAAAGAGTTAGGCTTTGTCTTTTTTTCTTTAAAGAGGGCCAAGAAGTATTTATTCCCCGGTGTGAAAGTTTCCTCAGATGACCTCATTGAAGCCATTGGAAGTGATCGATTAGTAGAAATTTTTGGATCCGATCTTGGGTTGTTACTCTATAAGCCCGAATCTTTGTCCGTATCACCAGAAACAAGGGTTTCAGTAGAAACGGTTGAGGTTTTAAGTGATGGTAATTTTGGTGTAGTTCTTAGTTTGTTTATATATAGTTTGGAGGATTTGCATTTACTAGAAGAGAGGATGAAGACTATGAATTTATGTTTTGCTGAGTCGGTTGATTCAAGGTATAGAATTTTTGATAAAGATCCAGATCGGAGTGCCCTAGATCCTGGTTCAATAGTTGTCAATAAGGACAGGGGTTTTATTATTGAAAATAAGCCCGGGAGGTTGAGCCGAGCAAGAAGAGGAAGCAAGGAGCTACTCGATATTTTTGAACAAGGGATAAGAGGAGCGCATCTCAAAAAAAATGATTCATTTTCTGCGCTAACGAAGCTTTATATTGCTGTGAAAAATTCGGTATAGAGTGTGAGGCAGAAGGGTAATATTTTTCTATAAGCTAATAGCTATCCAGTATGGCCACTCTTGTCTTTGATATCGAAACCGTAGGAGAAGACTTTGATGCCCTGGATGAAACCAGCCAGGATGCTTTGACGCGCTGGATCAAGCGTGAGAGCGGGAGCGGTGAGGATTATGCAGCAGCGCTCGCCGATCTCAAAAATGGTATGGGATTCTCGCCTCTCACGGGGCAGATCGTGGCGATTGGTATCCGTGATATTGAGCGGAAGAAAGGGGCGGTCTATTTTCAGGCTTCGCCACAAGGAGCCGAGAAGAACTTTGAGGAAGAACACTGCAAGTTCGAGGTGATGACCGAGAAAGAGATGCTCCAGAAATTCTGGGAAGTGATTGAAAAGTACGATACCTTTGTGACTTTTAATGGACGCTCATTCGACGTCCCGTTTCTCATGGTCCGCTCGGCTATCCACGGCATCCGCCCGACCAAAAATCTCCTGGCCAATCGTTACCTGAACTATCATCCGTCGAATGCCCGTCATATTGACCTGATTGATCAGCTGACGTTTTATGGGGCGATGCGCAAGCGGGGGAGTCTCCACCTCTGGTGCCGGGCGTTTGGGATCGAGAGTCCCAAGGCGCAGGGCGTTGACGGTGATGATGTCGGGGCGCTCTTTGCTCATGGTAAGAGTGCTGACATCGCGAGGTACAATGCACGTGACCTCGAGGCGACAGCTGAACTCTATGAGCGCTATGTCACGTACTTCCAATTTTAACGCTTGAGGGTTGCCTGGGGAGCCAAACCTTGCTACACTCGGAGTCATATTCTCTGCTATTGTTTTATGGAAATCCAAGCGGAATTGAAGCAGTTCAAGTCCCGTCTCGATCCTTTGATTGAGCAGTTTTTTGCTTCCATTATCGAGGGCATGAAGAAGGAGGATGATCTGGTGGCGGAAGCCATCGGACACGTGCAGACCATCGTCCTTTCGGGTGGCAAGCGTCTCCGGTCAGCTTTTATGTACTATGGTTACGTCGGAGCGGGTGGGACGGACACCGAGCGGATCCTCCATACGTCTATGAGTATCGAGCTCATCCACTCATTTCTCCTCATTCACGATGATATTATTGACCGGGATGAGATGCGCCATGGTGTGGAGACACTCCACAAGCGCTATGCTGACTTTGGTCGGCGCTATTTCCCCGTAGCGGACGTCGAGCACTTCGGGAACTCGATCGCGCTCGTGATGGGGGATATGCTCTATTCTCATGGCAACAATATCATTTTCCGCTCAGGATTTCCGCTCGAACGCGTGTTTGCAGCACTCTCACGACTCCAGGACATCGTCTCCTATACGGTAGTAGGGCAGGCCCGTGATATCTACATGGAGTACAAGCGTGAGGCGACGGAAAAAGAAATTCTTAACATGTATCGAAACAAGACCGCCAAGTATACGGTGGAGGGACCACTCCACCTTGGTGCCATCCTCGCGGGAGCGAGTGAAGAACATCTCGCTCACCTCACTGCGTATGCGCTACCACTCGGTATTGCATTTCAGATACAGGATGATATCCTAGGTATGTTTGGCAGTGAAGAACGGATTGGCAAACCAGTGGGATCAGACATTGCCGAGGGTAAGCTCACTATCCTCGTCGCACGGGCACTCAAAAATGCTGACCCAGTGAAGCGTACGCGTATCAAAGAAATTCTCGCTCGCGGTGCGGCATTGACCGAAGCGGAACGGCTTGAGTTTTGCGAGATGATAGAGAAGACGGGCGCTCTCGCCGAAGTCAAAGCCCTGGCTGAGGAGTATATCGTCGAGGGGAGGCAGGCACTCCAGGCCCTCAAGGGAGAAGTCACTCCTCTGGCGTATGAATTTCTAGAGGGGATAGCGGAGTATATGACCAAGCGTGAACTCTAAACATCATGGGAGAAATGAGACCACTTGATATATTGCCTCGACACCTCGTCATCATCCCTGATGGGAATAGACGCTGGGCGACTCTGCGTAACCTCGAACCCTGGGAGGGTCATGAGGCTGGGGCAGAAAATACCGAGAAATTGATACGTGAAGCCAGGCGACTTGGTGTCCGTGAGATTTCATTTTGGGGATCGTCACTTGAGAATTTGGCCAAGCGACCACTAGCCGAGAGTAAGGCGCTCCTTCGTATCTATGAAACGTATTTCAAAAAGCTTTTGGGGAGCGAAGATATTCACAAGGACCGGGCCAAGATTCGCTTCATCGGACATTGGGAAGAACAGTTCCCGGCGTCACTCAAAAGCGTCCTCTATGAATGCCTCGAGGCCACCAAGGAGTACGATGACTATTTCCTCAATTTTTTCTTGGCGTATAGTGGGGATGATGAGATGCGTCTCGCCATGGCCAAGGTAGCAGAAACGCTCGAGCCTGGTGCGAAAGTTACCGACGAGATGATCAAAGCAAATCTCATGACCCGGGACATGCCCCCGGTGGACCTCCTCATTCGTACGGGTGGCGAGCCACACCTCTCAGCAGGATTTATGATGTGGGATATGGCTAATGCCCAGCTCTTTTTTTCCGAAAAACTCTATCCAGATTTTGATGAACAAGCCCTAAAAGAGGCGCTCCTCGACTATGGTGAGCGAGGCCGACGCTTCGGAAAGTAGCATCTTTTGGCTGGGGTTTGACAAAATTTAGACTATACCCTACAATACAACCACGTTTTGAAAAACTGCATAGATACAGGAAAAAGAGAGGGTTTGCAAGAAAGCTTCGCTGGAACGAGGATAGAATTGCTTACCGGACAAAAACTTCTCTGTTTTTGTGTTCTCAAGAGCTCTCCCGAGCTCATTTCTCTGTGTTAGTGAAGTCTTCATACAATATATGGCCAACAACAAAGAATTGATTCGCGTCGAAGGAGAGGTCTTGGAGACCTTGCCGAGCACGACTTTTCGTGTACGGCTCGATAACGGTCATGAAGTTTTGGCCCATATCTCTGGTCGCATGAGAGTCCATTACATTCGTCTCCTTCCGGGAGACAAGGTAACGCTCGAAATGAGTCCGTATGATTTGTCCAAGGGGAGAATAGTTCACCGCAATAAATAGTCGTACTATGAAAGTAAGAGCCTCCGTCAAGAAAATCTGCGCGCAGTGCAAGATCGTAAAGCGCAAGGGCGTTCTCTTCGTCATCTGCACGAATCCCAAGCACAAACAGCGTCAGGGCTAATCTCATCTTTTTGTAAACTAAGTCTCCGCTCTATGGTACGTATCGCAGGCATCAACATTCCGGACAACAAAAGAATCGAGGTTGCTTTGACCTACGTGTATGGTATTGGTCTTGCCACCAGCCAAAAAATTCTCAAAGAACTGTCTATCAGTCCCGATACTCGCACCAAGGACCTCTCAGCCGAGGAAGCCAACAAGCTCCGCGACATGATTGAAAAGAAGTATCGCGTCGAGGGCGAGCTCCGTCACATCGTCAAATCAAACATCAAGCGTTTGAAGGAAATCGGCTGCTATCGCGGTACTCGTCATCAGAAGGGTCTCCCAGTACGTGGTCAGCGCACCAAGACCAACACTCGTACGGTGCGTGGTAACGTAAGGAAGACAATGGGCAGCGGTCGCAAGAAGTCTGATGCCAAGACCTAAAAATGTACTCCAGGTTCCGTCCAAAAGATTTTAAGAGAAATTATGACCGAAGAAGTGAAAACAACTGAAGAGACCGTAGCACCGGAAGTCGTGGAGGGCGTCGCTCCCAAGACCGAAGAAGTGGCTGTCAAAAAGGCTAAGAAACTGAAGCGTCAGATTCAAAAGGGCCGAGCCAGTATCCAGTGCACCTACAACAACACCATCGTGACTATCGCTGATATGAATGGTGGCGTCCTCGGTTGGTCTAGCTCAGGACACTTGACCTTCAAGGGTGCCAAGAAGTCCACTCCGTATGCTGCGACTCAGGTGGTCGCTGATGTGACCGAAAAGGTCAAGAAATACGGCGTTCAGGACCTCGAGGTGTTCGTAAAAGGGGTCGGGAGTGGTCGCGAAGCTTCGATTCGGGCCCTCGCCAACAACGGTTTCAATCTCGTGACGATCAAAGATATTACTCCTATTCCGCATAACGGTTGCCGTCCGCGCCGTCCGCGCCGCATCTAACCAAGAGGAACCCCTATGGCAAAAAATCTCGACTCCAAATGTAAGCTCTGCCGTCGTGCCGGCGAAAAACTCTTTTTGAAGGGTGATCGTTGTTTGTCGCCTAAGTGTGCGATGGTACGCCGTCCGTATGCTCCTGGTATCCATGGACACAATCCGTCTCGTGGTGGCAGTGAATTCGGCAAGCAGCTCGCTATGAAGCAGAAGATCAAGCGTCTCTACGGAGTCATGGAGCGCCAGTTCCGCAACCACTTTGACGAGGTGCGCAATGTCCCGGGTGTGACCGGTGATCAGCTCCTCGGTCGTCTCGAGCGTCGTCTCGACAACGTGGTGTACCGTCTCGGCTTTGCCCCGTCTCGTGTCTCGGGGAAGCAGCTCGTTTCTCACAAGATGTTTGAGGTGAACGGCAAGCGTATGAATATCCCGTCGGTAGAGGTAAAAGTTGGGGATGTCATCGCTCTCAAGGCTATCAAAAAAGACAAGACCTATTTCAAGAATATTGCTGAAACTTTGAAAAACAAGAAAGATGTCCCTCATTGGCTCGAGCTCGATGTCGACAAGATGGTCGGCAAGGTAGTCGCCCTCCCCACGCGTGAAGATGTCGGCGTCCACGTCGATGCTCAGATGGTAGTCGAATATTACTCCAAGTAAGCCTAATTTAAATACCCTCATAATTGTTTCCGGTGGACGGTCCATGAACCATAGGTCCGACAGCCCATCCGAAACCCAAAATGGTATGCAGACGATCAATAACCCAGAGAGCCCGAAGTATACCGAACTCGCCCCAAACCACGGGAAGTTCGAAATTCTCGGTTGCTACCCAGGATACGGTACGACGCTTGGTAATGCCCTCCGTCGCGTGGTCCTCTCGTCTCTCGCTGGTGCGGCTGCTCGTTCCGTCAAGATCAAGGGTGTATCCCATGAATTCTCGACCATCGAAGGTGTCATGGAGGATGTCGTACAGATTATCTTGAACCTGAAGCAGGTCCGGTTCAAGCTCCATGGCGATGAAGAGGGTGTCGTCAAGGTATCGCTCAAGAGCAAAGGTGAAGGTCCTGTCACTGCCTCGATGATCAAGACTACTTCGAATGTGGAAATCGTGAACGGGGATCAGGTGATTGCTACCGTGACCGACAAGAAGACCGAACTCGAGATGGAGATCGAAATCGACCGTGGTCTCGGCTACGTACCGGTAGAGAGCCGTGAACGTGATGACGAACGCGAAATCGGAGTCATCGCTATCGACGCCATCTATACCCCCGTCAAGCGTGTGAACTACGAAGTAGAGAACATGCGTGTCGGGAAGCGCACAGACTATGACAAGATTACGCTTGAAATCGTGACTGACGGTAGTGTTACCCCCGAGGAGGCCTTTGAAAAGAGCGTGAGCATTTTGGTTGGTCAGTTTTCTTCTCTCGCGACGAAAGAGGGAGAAGTAGTCGCGCCAGCTGAAGAAGCCACCGTAGAGGCTCCCGAGAAGAAAGCCAAGAAAGTTTCCAAGAAGAAAAAGACCGAAGAAGCAACTGAGTAACCCCTGCTAGCGAGTATACTGTACTATGAAGCATAGACACCAAGGCCGCGTCTTAGGACGTGTCAGGAACCAGCGTAACGCCCTCATCAAGACCCTTATGGGGAGTTTGGTGATGCATGAGCGCATCATGACCACCGAGGCCAAGGCCAAGGAAATCAAGAACTACATCGATCAGGTCGTGAACAAGGCCAAGGTGGCTCGAGGCACCGCTGAGCGTCGGGTAGCGATGATTCGTGAGATTCAGAAGTACGTGCCGATGATGGCTATGAAGAAGCTCCTCGGTGACTTCAGTGTCCGTTTTGAAGCAAGGAAGAGTGGCTATACCCGTGTCACCAAATTGGAACAGCGCAAGAGCGATGGTGCCAAGATGGCTGTGATTGAGTTCGTCTAACTGTATCCCTATGGCAACGAAGAAACAACCTATCGATAGAAAATATCATCTTTTTGATGCCAAAGGGAAAGTGCTTGGCCGTCTCGCGACGGAGATCGCTACGGTCCTTATGGGCAAGAACAAAGTCTCTTACGCGCCTCATATCGATGGTGGTGACTTTGCGGTAGTGATCAATACTGATCTCATCGAAGTGACGGGCAACAAGGCTGAAGACAAGATGTACCACCGCTTTAGTGGCTATCCTGGTGGGATCACCTCAATAAGCTTTGAGGACCAGCTCAAGAAGGATTCACGCAAGGTTCTCCACGCTGCTCTCTACGGGATGCTCCCCAAGAACAAGCTCCGCGATCGGATGCTTACTCGCCTCCATTTGAATAAAGAAGGGGAACACACCGAAAAGATCATTCACGTAACCCACGAGTAGTATGGCAACCACCGAAACAACTGAGACAACAGAAGCCGAGGTCAAGCCGAAGAAAGTTACCAAGAAAAAGGTAGCTACCAAAGCTGTGGCCAAGGTCGCCAAAGATGATACCAAGCGGTACCTCTATGCTGTCGGTCGTCGCAAGACGGCGGTGGCTCAGGTGCGTCTCTACCCGGTCGACAAGACTGAGGGTGTGACTATCAACAAAAAGACCGCTCTTGAATACTTCGGTACCCCAGCGCTCGTCGCTCAGGCTCTCTCCCCGCTCAAGCTCGTTGGTCTCGAGGAAGCTTTCACTGTGACGGTTGTGGTCCGTGGAGGTGGGCTCCATGGTCAGGCTGATGCCGTCAAGCTCGGTGTTGCTCGTTCGCTTATCAAACACGATGTGCTCCTCCGCGCCGCGCTCAAGGCCAGTGGCCACCTCACTCGTGACGCCCGCGCCGTTGAGCGTAAGAAGCCAGGTCTCAAGAAGGCCCGTCGCGCTCCTCAATGGAGTAAGCGCTAGTATCCAAAAGATTATCCAATCCCGCCGAAAGGCGGGATTTTGCTTTTATAAAGACACAATACTCTTATTGACTTTTTCATTAAAAAGGTGTATAATATATGATTGCTGGGAATTCGCCTGGCACACAGATCATTGACAATTTTTGTCCCGTTTTTCAACCCACAATCGGCCCAGGCCGTAGGAGATCACCATGTTCGAGACACAAATGAACCTGACCGCGGCTATCGTCCGCACCTACAACTTCGCCGGCATCAGCGACTTCGTCCAGAAGCTCCTCGATTTCGGTATCCGCCACGTGGTCGTGGAGGTACCGCATGAACAGGACAAGGGTGTCACAAGGCAACTACTCCAAAACCGACTTCTCAACCCATCTCGGGTTCATCTGGTGGAGCGTTCTTTCGAGAAGGGTGGACGGGCTTGGAGTGCCATGCTCAACGCCGGTCTTGACTACATCGAGACCGACCTGGAAGATGACTTCATCGATTACGTGCTCACGGTATCGAATACCGTTTTGCTTGAAGCCGAGCATCTGGCCAAGCTTTACGCCGCGATGACTTCTGGTGTGGTGGTTGCTGGTGCCAGCTTCAAGGGCGTTGGCAATGATGGTGAGGATGTGTCACTCGGGCACTCTTATAACCATCATTTCCGCAACACCCTCGCGTTGTATCAGGTGGGTGTGTTCCAAGGAACGCTTGGGCGCTTTGATGAAACCTTTGATGGCGCTGGCGGGATGGAGGATCTCGCCTGGAAGCTGATGTTCGAGGGGCTGACACCAGTAGATTGTGTCGCCCGCATCCTCGAAAACGTGGTGCAAGTACCACTCGCGGTACATGCTCACCGGACACCGGACCAGCAGGCCGAGTACGAAGCAACGATGGAACGTGGCATCAAGACGGTCGAAGACCATGTCGCCTGGTTCTTCCGCGAGCAAGACTGACCAATGGACTGGCGCTGAACGAAGCGCGCGGTTCAAGAAGCCGGTAGGAGAGAAGTTTTCTCCTACCGGTTTTCAATTTTTATACGAAAAATTAGAGGCCGAGGAAGGTGGTGAATTGGGGCAGGGTGATGCGGAAGACCGTATTGTTGGCTTGGGCCTCGTCCTCTGCGTCTGTGACCACGTAGAGAGTATCAGAGCCAAAGCGTGGGAGGAGCTGGAGGGGAGCGGTACTGAGGGTGAGGAGGTCCGAGAGGTTACGCCTGTCACGGTTGTCGAGCTCGATCATCTTCACGTTTTTGCCGAGCGAGAAGATGACATGCTCGTAGTCTTCGGCCCATTGGACATTGCGTACTGGGGTTGAGAAGCGGGCAATCTGGACGATACTATCAGCTGAGCGGAAGGGCTGAGCCTCCCAGTCACGGTTGAAATACACCGAGATCTCGTTGTCGCTATAGAGGAGGAGTTTTTTGCCGTCGTCTGAGTACTGGATGCTCGTGATACCACGGGCCAGCTCCCTCAGGTGAGTAGGGGCTTTTTCGCTGTAGACACTGAGTGTTCCGGTGGTCTCTTCGATCATCGCGAGCCGGGTATCATCATAGCTGATGAGCGAATAGACCCCATTTGGGGCGAGCGTGAGGGCTGTGTCGGTGATTTGTTTGGGACTCTGATCATTCCCATCACCGTTTATCTCATAGACCAGGCCATCGCGATTGTCGAGATAGAGGAGTTTGTTCCCGGAGAGATCATAGGCCGAGACGTATGGGGAGATGAGGGTGGCACTCGGTGTCTCAGAGCGGGTATCGAGCCGATAGAGGGATTGGCCAGAGAGAAAAAAGAGAAAGTCGCGGGTCGTCGCATCCCAGCGGGGCGCACGGAGGGGAGCCGAGATGCCAGAGAGGGTATCGATAGTCTTGGCGCTTTTCGACTCGATATCGACGATGGTAAAGAACGGGACAGCGTCTTTGATGAGGGGGATGATGAGTTTGTGACTCTCGGGGGACCACTCGATATTGGTCTCGATAGTCGGGAGAAAGCGGGCCTCGGTGGTCGAAAACACCTCTTCGTGCTGTTCGCTGGTTATATCAAGGAGGTCGACCGAATAGCGCTCGCCCTCTCGTTTGACGACAGCAAAGAGACCATTGGGAGCCGGGAACATCTTGATGACACGTTCGGTCCCAGAGACTGCTTCGCGGGGGTAGTTTTCTTCAACCAGAAAGATGTTCCAAAACTCGGTGGTGAGCCCGCTCGCGATGACAAATTTCTTGCCCCAGCTCTGATACCCTGGGGCGCTCACTTCGACAAAGTGCTCCCCGGGATTGAGTCCTGACACCTGGATGGAGTTGTTGAGGATGCCGAGCTTCTTCTCGGGAATTTCCTCATCATCGATGCGTATACTTACCGTTTCTACGTTCGTTTTGAGGGAGAGTGAGCCAGTGTAGACAAAGATGCCACGCTCGATGCTGAAACGGTAGCCATAGGCATAAAAGAGGACCGAAGAGGCAGTCACAAAAAACGAAGCCGTAAAGATAAGAAACAGGATACGGCGGTGGCGGAGGGCAATCATAGGAGAAAGGATAAATATGTCCTTAGTATACCCCAAAACGGGGCTGTCTGGAAAAGAAGGGGAAACGGGCGTATACTAGAGGGGTGATCTTCCGCTGATACGCTCTGTATGGACTTTTTGAACAACTTCCTCGCAACGCTCGCTATTCCCAAGAACCTCGCTGGTGACCTCTCACTCCTCCTCTTGTTTGTGGTCTTGAGTATCGCGTTTGGCTTCATATTTGGCCGTTGGAAGCTCGTCAATATCCTCATCAACGTCTATATCGTCGTCGCCTTTTTGAGCGTCCTCCCCAAGGAAATTCTCGCTTTTTCACCCTATGCCAAGGCAGGGGCTTTTTTGGCCCTCCTCTTTTTCCTCTCTACGGTCGATGACCGACTGTTTGATGTCCATATCACCAGCGCCGGGACCGACTTTTTCTGGCGATTGTTTGTGATGAGTATCCTCGTGACGGGGATGCTCGTGAGCGTCACCCTCGCCTTTCTCCCCAAGTCACTCTCAACGGCGTATATCTCGACCACCGCCTATGGGTATTTTGCTTCACCCTTTGCGCTCATCTTTTGGATGGCCATACCGCTTCTCCTCCTCTTGTTTATCAACAATCGTTTGAAGTAGCTTTGAAAAAAGAAAAGCCACCCGGAGCGCGGTCGCGGGTGGCGGTTGGAGGGTGTTCGAGGTGTTTACCCGGAGCAGAGCCCCCATATCTGGCTGCGAGTTAGGCGTGCCTCAGCGAGCGCCGTCATCATGATGAGCGCCAATGCACTGATGACGAGCTCACCCGAAGTGCTGCACCAAAGGAGCAGCGACATTATCGGGAGCGCGATATAGAACAGCCCGTCTCGTCTGTCATAAGGATTCAAACTACGTTCCTGGTACCAGATGTATCCCAGGATGGCGCACAGGGTGAGGAGGTATGCTCCGAACCACCAGGCCAAGAACGCCTCGGGTGTGGCAACCTGCCCCGTGTACATCGACAGGAAGAAAGTCCAGACGAAAGTAGCCATCGCGGAGGCGGCCATGTAGACCATGGTCGCGCCAAGTGCGAAGAGCCAGTGGCGGGTATTTTCCTTGATGTCCATGATGGTCCCTTCAATGGCCAGGGTTGCAGATGATGATGACGATGGCGCAGAGGCCGAGTGCGGTCCAGCCGACGAGCCCCCAACTCACATCGACGCACTGGAAGGCCGGAAACCATTCGGTGCACGACGCGATGGCACCGATGGCAAGGAGTGCCCAGATGACACAGTACGACTCGACGATGGTAAGCACTGTCCCAAAGGACAGGTAGGGCATCTTGATGCGGAGCGTCATGATGGGGCCTCTGAATGATGCCGTGGTCGTACCAAGATGATCCAGGGAATGGCGCAGCCAATGATGAGGAGCTCGATGATGAGAACTTCATTGCTTACTGCAACTCGCGCGAGAACCCAGGCGAGTAGAGTGGATACAAGCAGTGGCCGCTCGATTTGATGGAACCCTCTCGGCACAGATTGCAGCATCCTCTGGGTTACCATCACCATGAGGCCGAGGAAAGTGGCGGTTGTTCCATCAGCGAGACGATTGACGAACGCTTCTTCTGTCAAGTCGAAAGGGAAAAACAATCCTCCGTAAACGGCGCCGATGAGACCGCTCGTGAATGTGATTGCGATGGACAGGCCCATTGCCTTCACAAACGTAAGCCAAAAACCAAATGTGGATTTTAGGGTAGGCATTTTTTAATGTACCTCCAGGTTGGGGTGTCAAACGAGGCTTCGTTTGAACTTGCCACTATAATACACCAAAAGGGCGAAGTCAAGGGAGAGGAGAGATTTTCTAGGCTTGATTAAGGGATTTTTTTCCTCACAAAAACGCCGAATTTTTGGCCATTTTATGGTATTTTGCAGCGTGTTTGGGGTGGGCTTGACACTCTCTTAAAGCCTGCTATACTAGGTAAGCAATCTAGAAACCCCATGGTAACGGGATTGCTTTTGTTTCTATCTGTTTTTAGAAACGGGTGAGAAATTTCTTTAACAACTGAGAGCCGTCCAGAAATCTTGCGCACGCAAGACTATGGATAAAACAATAATAATCACAATTTTTTGTGGTTAGTTCTTACGGAGAACTCTATTCTAAAAGATAAGAAACTGACTTCGGTCATTTCTTTTCTATCGAATCTGAAATTTTTGCGAGTGATGTATATCGCAAGAAGTTTGAGCAATCAAATGATTCATATACTTCTATTGAGAGTTTGATCCTGGCTCAGGATGAACGCTGGCGGCGTGGATAAGGCATGCAAGTCGAATGGGTTTAGACCCATGGCAAACGGGTTCAGATAACATAGGAATCTACCTTGAAGTCGCGGATAATCTAGAGAAATCTAGGCTAATACGCGATATGTTCTACGGAATAAAGATTTATCGCTTCAAGAGGAGCCTGTGTCCTATCAGCTTGTTGGTGAGGTAATAGCTCACCAAGGCTATGACGGGTAGGGGGTATGAGAGTATGGCCCCCAACATTGGAACTGAGACACTGTCCAAACACCTACGGGTGGCTGCAGTCGAGAATATTCCACAATGGACGAAAGTCTGATGGAGCGACGCCGCGTGCGGGATGAAGGTCTTAGGATTGTAAACCGCTTTTTTCAGGGAGCAATTTCGATGAGAGTACCTGAAGAATAAGAGGTTACTAACTCTGTGCCAGCAGTAGCGGTAATACAGAGACCTCAAGCGTTATCCGGATTTATTGGGCGTAAAGCGTAGGTAGGTTGTCTAGTTAGTCGGATGTCAAAGCTCGGGGCTCAACCCCGAAAAGGCATTCGAAACGGCTAGGCTAGAGGATGTGAGAGATCAGTGGAATTGATGGTGTAGTAGTGAAATGCGTTGATATCATCAAGAACACCCAAGGCGAAGGCAACTGATTGGCACATATCTGACACTGAGCTACGAAAGCGTGGGGAGCGAATGGGATTAGATACCCCAGTAGTCCACGCCCTAAACGATGCATACTAGGTGCAGGGAGAATCGACCCTTTCTGTGCCGTAGCTAACGCGTTAAGTATGCCGCCTGGGAAGTACGAGCGCAAGCTTAAAACTCAAAGGAATAGACGGGGATCCGCACAAGTGGTGGAGCATGTGGTTTAATTCGACGGTAAGCGAGGCACCTCACCAAGGTTTGAAATCTAGCTGCAGAGCCAAGAAATGGGATGTCCTTAGAGGGTGCTAGACCAGGTGCTGCATGGTTGTCGTCAGCTCGTGTCGTAAGATGTTCCGTTCAGTCGGGAAACGAGCGCAACCCCTGTGAAGTGTTATACATGTCACTTCAGACTGCCCTCTCAATCGCGCACAAGGCGCTCTATATTTAAAAGTTTAAATATTTAAATATATGTTCGCTTTGCGAATGATTGAGAGGGAGGAAGGCGGGGATGACGTCAAATCAGCATGGCCCTTTGACACCTTGGGCGACACACGTGCTACAATGGCCGGAATAAAGGGTCGCCAAATCGCAAGATGGAGCCAATCCCAAAAATTCGGTCTCAGTTCGGATTGAAGGCTGCAACTCGCCTTCATGAAGCTGGAATCACTAGTAATCGTGAATCAGCCACGTCACGGTGAATGCGTTCTCGGATCTTGTACTCACCGCCCGTCACACCAAGAGAGCCGGCAATACCAGAAGGCCCCGGGTTAAATCGGGGACGACGGTAGGGTTGGTAATAAGGGTGAAGTCGTAACAAGGCATCCGTAGCGGAAGCTGTGGATGAATCACCTCCTTTCTAGGGAGATAATGGTGTACAAACAAACAGTGTCTTCGGATACTGTGCGTTCAAGAGTTGATGGTCAACATCAAATTCTTAACCAATATGGTCGCTCATTGTATTATTCGGTGCCGACGTTTCGACGGGAGCACTGCTAGCAATGAAACATATATCAGAGTAGAGAACTTCGTACAGAACTAACCACAAAAGGTTTTGATTATTGTTTTAATACAGCATATGAGATGATACGCTCTTTACTGAGCAATCTCCTGCGAAGGGATTTCATCGAGTATTAATCAGGCTCTACGCACGCTACCCCAGGATAAAGGAATTTCCTCAGGGTAGAGGTGTAAGACACGGAACCCGCTCACAAGGCGGGTTTTTTGTTTGACTTTTTTCTTAATTTATGTGATACTTATTTTTCGGTTCTTTGAGTAGATTTCGATTACAAAGTCTCAGCACCAACTTTTTTGAAGGAGGATTCATGGAAGTATATGGTCGGTATCAGATTAGACTCCAAATGACGGTTGACGGTTCTCCAGTTGAAGACGCAACAGGTGACTTTGAGAGCTCTCAGGACCTTGTCGAAGCGATTGGTGGTCGAAGCTGGTCATGGTTGGGCGTACTTATCGATGACCTCATTCAAGCCCCGTCTATCGGCGTAAGACACCCAGACGGAAAGTCTTCCTGGTACTTTGTGGTTCAAGTGAACTACTGGAGCCGAAGAAAATTAGAGTTGGTGAACTCAGTAGGTCTTTTGATTTCTCCTGCTATTCATGGGAAGCGTCGAATTCCTGCAATTAAGTTGAAGAAGAACTCGCCGATCACCATTGCATTTATTACTGCTCACATAAAGAAGCATAAGGCTGATTTCCGCCGGGGAATCTGTGCTCAGCGGTAGTTTGCAACTGGGGAATGCGATGACACTGATGGCTTGCTGCGCTGCGCGCGGTGAGCCTTTTTCTTTTCTAGACAAGGAAATTTTCTCTGTAGTGGTGTAAGCCTGCCCGAAACGCTTCGTATATTGGATGCGGGCGGGACACGGAACCCGCTCACAAGGCGGGTTTTTTGTTTACCACGTCGGCTGTGTCCGACGGTGGTTGACTCTCTTGCCGATTTTTGTTATACTTTTTCCGCTGTTCTTTCGGTGGTTTTCCTTCGAGAGGACTTGCGTTTGGTACGAGTAGTTTATTCGAGAGGCAAACATGTCAGAAACATCTGAGGGTAAATACGGAGTTGTGCAGCGTCTCATCATGGTGATTTTGGAGGGGTACGGGACCCCTGACATGATCAGGCAGCTGGAAGCACACTCTCTCGGTCACGCCCCTGATTGCTCGTCGGGCGCCGCTCCCAGTTGCACGTGTGGCTACAAGGAAGCACGCAACTTCGCAGGCCTTTTAGCGGGCAGGGTGCCGGGGGAACAGCTCTTACGAGGGAGGTTCGGTGCCAATGAGGGCGATAACGAGATCTATCGGCAGTTCACGGATCCCGGGACGCTCCTCCACTCCTGATATCACTGGCGCAGACAGCAGTGCATGACCTACGGGCGTGCACTTTTTCTTTTGTTGACGGAATAGGGTAGGGGCTGTAAGCTCAAAGGTACTATGAAAAAGATACTCTTACTCGATGCGGATGGGGTGGCGATTGTGCCACGGGAACGATATTTCTCGGATCGGTATTCGGAGGAATTTGGTGTGTCCAAAGATGTGATCATGCCGTTTTTCAAGAACGAATTCAATGACTGTCTGGTTGGGAAGCGTGAGGTGAGCGAGGTGTTTGCTGAACAGAACACGCTCGAGAAATGGGGCTGGAAGGGGACACTGCCAGAATTGTTTCAGTATTGGTGGGCCGGTGAGAATACACGCTTCGAAGAAGTGCTGGCATTTGTGCAGGAGCTCCGAGCGCAGGGGGTAAAATGCTATCTCACCACGGACCAAGAAAAGAACCGAGCCGAGTACATCATGCAGGGTATGGGACTAGCTAAGGATCTCGACGGAGCCTTTTTCTCCTATCAGCTGGGAGTCCGGAAGACCGACCCTCTCTACTGGCGCAAGTTGCTAGCGGAGCTTGGCAACCCGAATCCCGCCGATGTTGAATTCTGGGACGATGATGAGGAAAACGTTGCTACAGCCAAAGAGGCCGGCATCGACGCACATTTCTTCACGAGCTTTGAAGACTTCAAAAAATCAGTCCAAGTAGTATGAAAACCGTAACCTGTGTCGACAAAGACGGCAATAGGTTTGAGGTGCCGGTGAATGAACTCACCATGCGACCATCGATCTATGGGGTGATTATCAAAGATGATAAAGTCCTTTTGGTAAAGCAGTGGGATGGGTATGCTTTTCCTGGGGGAGGCGTCGAAGTGGGTGAGGATATGTACGATGCCTTGGTACGAGAAGTTCGAGAGGAAACCGGCCTTGAAGTCACTGTAGGAGAGGTGGTGGCTTGCGAAAACTCATTCTTTAAGTGGATGGGAAAATATTTTCACACTATTCTTATTTTTCGTCATTGTGAGGCGGTGGGAGGGGAACTTTCTATCGATGGACTTGAAGAGATCGAGAAGGGGATTACCAACGGCCTTCCAGAGTGGATTCCGATTGAAAACTTGGAAAAAATAAAGTTCTATACTACGGTTGATAATATCAAAATCATCCGAGCCGCTCTGAAGAAATAGTTTCTACGCCCTTCTCTTTTATTCGGGGTCGTGAAAATAAGAGACAAAGTAAAAACCGCCGGGCTTGCGCGGGGCGGTTTTGTTTTGCTTCGCGTTGCGAAGCGTTGGGGGGGGCTACTTGGCCGGAAGCGCTGGAACTTCATCCAGCGGAACCGGAGAAGGTTCTGCCGGTGGCAACAGGCCAGGACCATCCCAGAGTTTGTCCTCGATCAGGACGTCACGCGGGCCGGATTGCCATGTGACGGCGGGCCCGACGGTCCAGGCGTGCCTTTGGTAGTGGTAGCCATTGCCGGCGTCACCTTCCCAGGTCTGAACTTGGGGTTCTCCCGGCAAAAGCTCGAGCCGGCGCTGGTCGCGCATGGTCTTGGCAACATCCCAGAACATGAAGGGCTTGCCGTAGCGATTCACGGACACCTGTCCTTTGTATCGCCCGACCAGGATGGTTTCGGTGATGCCCAGTTGAGCATTCTCGCCAATCTTCCAGACGACATTGCCCTCGAACACGGAGACTCCTTCATCGGGGGCATAGGCCGCGATTTCATCGCGTTGCTCCTGGGTGAGCGGGAGCGGTACCGGTATGCCGATGACGAAGAAAATCACGAAGAGCCAGAAGGCTCCGACGAGTGAGGCGACGAGCATCAGGCCCGAATACCGAAGAGCGTTGTTCATGGCTTCTCCTATGAGTTGTGTGGGGGGTGAGGAACTGTGGTCAGATTTTGATACTGACTCTATATTATAGCATACTTTATAGATATTTGCAAGAGTGAGGATTTGGCTTTGACTGGCCGGGATGTATTGACTCTGGACGCATTTTTTGCAATACTTTTGCCAGCTCTTTGGAGGGTTCCTGTGATAGGAACCAATTTTTCAACCCCTTGTATGGAGGCGATACATGACAATGAGGAAAGAAACGGCCCGCTCATGGATTGTCCCTGACGGCCAGCTCCCCGGGTGGCAAAACACGGACCAGTTCATGTCCATGTATCCGACACCGAAAGAACGGCGCATTTTCTACGCTCGTCGTGCGCGTTACTACGCGCATGTGAGAGCTGGCACTGCCACGCGTACCCGCGAGGATCTTGACCGCCACATGCGTGGTGAAGTGAGATGAACGATTTTGATTGGGTCATCTTGATCCTGCTGGCCATGGCATTGGGTCTGAATGGCTACCTTGACAAGATCGTGGCCACTCGCGTTCTGCCAGAGGTGCGACTCGTACGGGCGTTGCCCATGTGCCCGCAGCGCGAAGACGTGCTCAATCGAGCGGAGTTCGTGCTCACTCTTGTCTGTTTCTACCAGTGGTTCATCGGTGGGTCGCATGTGCTCATCTTGATCCTCCTGTGGGAACGGGGGAGTTTCTGGTTGATGCTACTTGTGGGGACTTTCTTGGGCCTCAACATGTGGCTTGCTAAGCGGGCATACCGGCATCGTACCCAGATCAATTTTTAGGTATGAACAACGCTTCATCTGAGTGAGTAGCTTCGGCTACTCTTTTTTATTGACTTCCCGGCAGATTTTTGCGATACTGGGCGGAAGTTCTTTGGGCGGTTTTCCTTTTGGGAGACCAATACTCTATCAATTGACGAAGGGAAAAGGATGACGAGCAAACCAACCTTTGCTGAGCGGGTGCAGGCATTCCGTCTCCATAAGGGGCTCACGCAAGAGGGTTTCTGTGAGCAGTATCCAGTACCGATTGCTACGCTTCGCAACTGGGAACAGGGAAGATGTGAAACCTCCAGGATGGCTATCGCATTCTTCACGCTCATTGAACAGGAGACGGCAATTATAAATCATCTCCTAGCCAAGCATTCACTCATCTAGGAGGTAGCCATGTTTGGCTTCAACTGTGTCCATTGTGGGCGTCCGGAGATTCT
>JACCDN010025812.1_pt1 | contig 21623 bp, 17 predicted proteins | sample 7441691 | NCBI WGS metagenome assembly JACCDN01 (sample SAMN15323439, study PRJNA562643) | freshwater metagenome | isolation source: river surface water | place: USA:Blue River Watershed | collected 2017-08-16 | reverse complement strand
GTTGCACCACTCAGATATGCATCTATTTTATCTTGAATCATTTCTTTCGTATAGGTCAATTGTGGGTAAGGAAAGGCTTGATGTAATCTTGTAATAAAATCGCTTGAAGGTGTTTCTAATTGGGCCTTGAAAAGTTTTACAGCGTCTTGGAGTTGAACAGATTGCCAATTATCCATGGATTGAATCAGTTCAAATTCGGGTGAATCTGCAATTTCATGTTTTTCACGAGTATAGGGTTGATTCATTTCATTAAACCATTGGATACGATCTTGAGAACCTAATTCTTCACCTGAATAAGGTTTGGATTTCCAGACCCACGCCTTGGTACGATTCCAAAAACTAGTATTGGGGTCATGTTCGGGTACCTTGACATAGGTTGTTTCTCGATCATCTTTCCAAATCTTATGTACGGCCTTTAGAGCTTGATTAAAAAAGTGTTGTAATCGATTTAGTTCTTCGACGGATCGATCACATTCAGGTTTGTATTCGGCAGGTAAGGAGAGTTGGGTAGAAGAGGTATGATGATCTGGTATGGGAATAGGCTTGACATATTTCAAAGTAGGATCCTTGACTACAATTAAACCTTGAAAATTAATGGGTCGAGTGATTCGTTGTGTTTCAAGATAGGTTTCTTCTTCTTGAGTGGATAAAGGGATACCTGGTGTACGATCGACGATAATGACACGTTGGCGTTTATGATTCATGTTTTTTCTTATAGTCTGCAAAGTTATTATAATGATTGGTAATGATATAACGATCTCCTTCATCAAAATGACTAAAGAAGCATGTAAAGCAGATTTTGCAACATAGGGTCAAACCAAGAATGATAATAAACAATAAGAACATGTTTTCTTTGTTTTTTATTTTTTACTTGCGTTGCATTTCTAGTAAAGCATTAATAGCAGCATCCTTGGCCTTGATTTGTTTTGTTAAATTCTCACGACATTGGGCCTTTTCTAGGGCTCGTTCATTATCCGTCTCTTGAAGTTGAGTGGTTAGCTTCACAATCCTTTGTTGTAGTTCTTTAATCGTTAATTCCTGTTCAGCAATAGATTGACTTTGTTTCAAGGTCAAGGCATTAAAATTATTCTTTTCAATGTCATGAAGTCGAGTCAACTCTTGAATGCGTTGATCATATTTATCCTGTTCAACTTCAGCCGTCTTTTGAGCCACAGAACATTGTTTCAATAGTGCTTCCATAGCAGTCTTGGCAGAAAGAGATTTATGATTAATGACCTTGAGTGATGAAATCTCATTTTGGAGTCGAGTAATATCTTCTAGATAGGAAGCAACTTTTTTACGTTCCTTAGTCAACTCTTCCTTAATACGATCTGAATGTTTATGCACGGCTTCGCTTTCTGCCAATTGTGTCTTGAGTGAAGAGTAATTGGCTTCGACTGTAGTCAACTTGTCCGTAGCCGCTTTGAGATCACTAGCAGCCTTTCTTTCTAAAATGGCAATTTGTTGATCACAATGAACACCGGTTTTGGAAGAAACTAATAGGTTACTACGTAATTGTTCCATTTGAGCACGTAATTGAATGACTTGAGCTGAAGCCTGATCACGTTCAGCTCTCATACGCACCGAGGTTTCATTGGCCTTTTTAGCTTCTTCTTCATAGGTCTTGACCTTGGCATCAGCTGTACTTTTGATACCACGAATAATGGCATCATTGTATTTGGCGACTTGAGCAGTGGCCTTGTATTCATTCTCCTTTTCCTTCATAATATCTGCTTGCATAGCTAGATTTTGTTTGGCGGTAGCAATGTCCTTTTCCAATTCACGGATACGTTTGGTAAGCTTGTCGATATTTTGACTATCTAACCTACGTTGTTCATTCATGGTATCTTGGGCCAGTTTCAATTCAGCTTCTTTACGTCGCAAATTACCTGTTTGCATACGAATCTTTTCTTGATGTTGAGTGGCTTCTTGACGATATTGTTCAAGCTTCTTCATTAGTTTGGTCATGTCATTTTCATGTTTGGCACTAAATTCAGCTTCCAATGCGACTCTCATATGATTATTACGTTCAATTTCATTGGCCTGCATGCGTTCGAATCGTTCTCGGTAGAATTGACTATCCGCCTTGGCCGACTCGAGTTCCTGACGAAGGGCGATGAGGGATGCCTCTTGAGTGCCATGAAGCATTTGTAATTCATTTTGTAGTTTGGCATAGTCATCTTGGAGAGCATTATAGGCTTCAGATCGAGTATTATAGAGGGTTCGTATTTCATTCGCTTCAGCCTTGGCTCGTTTCACAGTTTCTTGCAACGATTTGTTGGCACTATGACTCTGATCCAGCTTGGTAAGATGAACATTGGCTAGTTTTTGTTGCACTTCTTGGTATTGTTTCTTCCATGATTCAGAGAGGGTTTCTGATTTTTGGAGTTCACTACGAAGATTATCGATGATAAGTTTCAAATTGGCCACCGAGACTTGTTCTACACCAATGATATCATTGACTACTTTGGATTCCACATTGGCATTTTTCAAGAGTTTGGTGGTTTCGAATAAACTTTGTTCTAGAAAAGCAATTTGTTTGCGTAATTGGGTTTCATGAGGGGTATTACCACGTTCATTTGCCATTCTCTTGTATTCTTGTTCGACAAGACGTAATCGTTCATCATACTTGACCTTTTTCTGATGCAACTGTCGAATCTCTCTATCTTGTTTTTCAATATCCTTTTCCAAGTTTTCCAAGTTGATACGTTGTTCAGCATTGGTCTTGGCTTCTAATTGTAATTGTTCTTGATACAAGGATAATTGTTTTAGAATGGAATTAATGTAGACGTCGGTACCCTTGGTCAATTGTTTTAGTTTTGATTCTTCATGAACTAGATCATTTGATAATCGAGTCTTTTCTGCTTCAGTACGGGCTTGAATGGCCATGATAGCCTTGATTTGATCCTTGACACCTGCTTGGTTAAACACTTGCATGTAATCAATGTCATCATTTTGTAAAGTGGGGGGTAAAGCAGAGTTGAGTGTCTTGGATAATAAATGTTGTAATAATTGTTTTCGCTTTTCATTAGTTACTACCTTTAAATGTTGTTGTAACAAGGAAATGACTTGACTTTTTTCTTGTTCAGAGAGTTTGGGCAATAAAGGTTCAGCAGAGGCAAGATCATTCCATATAGGTTCGGGTGCAGTAAGAGGATTAAATTGGTTCAAGAGTGCAATGAGTTCAAAAGGCTTATTCATCAAATCAGTTTTTTTTATACTATTCGATGAAATGTTTTACGTAATTTTTCATTCTTCAATTCATAAATTCGGTTCGCCAGATTGTTTTTGTATACTTCATACACTGGTAATGTCAATTTCCGTAAGTTGATAGTAGGTACTTGAAATTCATGGACGGGCATAAAGGCTTCAAAGGTCAAGACTTTTTTGGGTTGTTTTTCTTCTTTTGCTTCTTCTTCCTCGCTTAGTATGGGAGTTGTTGTTGTTGACTCGTTAGCTTCTTTAGCTTCTTCTACGACTTGTTCTTCTTTTGCTTCTTTCTCTTTGCTTAGGGTGGGAGTTGTTGTTGTCGATTCTTGGGTTTCTTCTTCTTTGATAAGGATGGGTATGGACTCTTCTTCTTCAGCTTCTTCAGCTTCTTCAGCTACATTCAAGTCTCGATCGTGGGTTTTTTTTTTAAAAGACTGGGGGGCATAGAGTTGAGTATACCACCATTACGTTTTTTGAAATCTTTGATAGTAGATTCCATGGAGACAATGGGTGTACTGATGTGATCAGTTGTGAGATCATCTTCTTCTTCAATGGTGGATAAATTCCTTTTTTCATTCATCTCTTGCTCATGGGCCTCTCGAAAGACACCAGCAATGCTACTACCAATACTAAAGACGGGGGAGTCGAATATGGTACCCTTGATGTATTGACCTACCTCATCAAAAGAGCTTCGATTGGCTGGACTATTGACAAAATCCTTCATCTTTTCATGCAGATACTTGGTACCAATCTTGTCAATGTGTAGACTCGCGAGAGCGGTAGTGGCGAGAGCCGTAGTGTTGAGTAAGTACCCTTTGACCTTGGTATATTGTTGATCAGATAACAAATCGTCTTGTTGATAAAACTTTCGAATTTCATCAGGGGGCATGTGTCGTTCAATGGTGGTCTTGACAATGGGAGGGAAATTATTCTTTTGTTGTCGATTCATCTTCATATTCTGAAATGTTTCATTTACGGCCAATTGAAGAACATGATCAGGTACAATCTGCATGGATTTAATAGTTTCTTCAATGGTAGTTCGTAATTCATACTCATCTAGCTCTGGTTTGGGTTCATCTACGAGTTGACCAGGCTCAGCAAGACTTTTGGAGCTTTTGCTTTTTACAGATGATTGTTCTGAAGCAAAGGAGGATTCAGAGTCGTGACGACTAGGTTTTCTTTTGGGATGTTTACGGGGAGTAGCACCATCAAGAGTTCTTCGAGTAGACGGAGCTGGTGATTCCATGTCGTCATCAGACACGGCATAACGACCTTTACCAATACGTTTCTTGGATAAAATAACTTGTCGATTATGACTACGCTTTGCAGAGAGTACATTCTGAGGAGCAGATGATTTGACTGGAGCATATTGGGCTAATAAGTTTTGATGTTTGGAAACGGGGGGAGGTGGTGCTGTGGTATTGTCACCATCAATACAATTACGAAAACAAGACTCGTTGCTACTACCACCATCAATTGACATCTCTTTTTTTATTCTGTTTCCCTATATTTTTATTCCAGATCAGTGCGCTTGGCTATTTATTACATGGTGCAGGAAACCGAAAAAAAGATTCATTGTGTTTATCAAAAGAAAAATAAGATGAGTTCGAATGACATTCCTGATCTCATCACATCTCGTGATGAACCGGCTGTACCTAGTGTGACACAAACAGTCATTGTGACACATGTACGCTTTTGGATGTATTTGGGTTTTATTATGGCCTGTTATGCAGCTGTACTAATCTCATGGTCATTCTTCATTAAAAAATTTGTCTATCAAAAGGATTATGATCAAGTAAAATGGTTAGCTCAATCTCATTCACGAATCATAGAACCCTTTCGTTTTGTAAGTAATTCCTTGGGTAATACAGGAATGGTCTTATCCAATGCTGGTCTAGTGTATAATGCTCCCAATCAACAATGGATCTTTTATGATGGAAGAGATCCTCTTGATCATATACCCATGACACTGAGTCAAATTACTGTAAAGAGTGCTGAATTACATGGAGATATCATACCCGCGACCACACGTATTCATAGTTTGGGATCATCCACGCATCAATGGCAAAGTATTTGGGGAGCAAATTATGAGACGTCGGATATACGATTCAAAGACGATATCAAGGCCTGTTCGTTATCATTGGATTTTATTAAACAATTGAATCCTATCGAATATCGAATGAAGGATTCGTCAACACAGGTTCGGTTTGGTGTGAGTGCTCAGAATGTCGATGGTCTTTTGTCTCGCGGAAAAGAGTATGCCATGATTCAACGGGACCAGGATGGTTATTTGAGTGTTAAATATACCGAGCTCATTGCACCCTTGATAAATGCGGTAAAACAATTATCGGAAGAGGTGGATATGTTGAAATCTAGATTGAATGCATTGTAAACGTGGCATATCGCCAGTTAACGAAATTACCAGCTGTATTATTTTGCACACCGGTTTCTTCAGGGGCTGCCCAGTTATCAAATACAATAGCAGCTCTATCGTTTGCATCAAGATAAGCAGCTGCAGATACATGATATTGATAGAAGCCGTTATTATTAATATCCACTGTTTGAGCTGCAAGAAGTATACCAATATCGCTACTCGTGGGGTTTTTGACAATGTTGATGAGAAGTTGTTGATTTAGTGTACCCTTGATTGAGATATCAAAGTCAATACGATACAATCTTGAAGTTGGTACCTTGAAACAGTTATCGACCGTGTAATCAATGCCTTCAGTGCTAGAAATATTGCTCCATGAGCTATCATCATCCATGAAAATACCTTCTGAGTAAACACCAATTTGCCCAGTTGTAAATACAAATGGTCTGTGATTAGACCCACGATCATTGGGGCATGTGTAGATTCTGCCAAGCGTCGAACCATTGTATCCTGTAGCAGTAATAGTTAAATAGGTAGGGTTTATCGTTCTCCCATTCAACGACAGAGTCTTTGTGGAGCTCAATGATCCAATATTGACTTCAGTAGAAGACACTGCTAATGAATTTGCAAATGCATTAACACTTGAATTGGTAATGGAGAAACGAATATTGTTATCTGCAAGATTGTTCATATTTTCATTTCCCCCAGGTGTTTGGAATTCAAAATTGTTGCATCGAAGACGAATACGATCATTGGTGTTTCTTCCTTTTTGAATTAAGAGTTCGCTAACATCATTGGTTACCAAGGTTCGATTTGAAATGACACAATCACCCCAGTCACCATCATTACCAGCCCCACTAAAGTAAAGAGCACACGCACCAGCTGATGCATTACCAAAATAAATGTTACCATTGAATTGGGCATCTGCATTGCTTGTTTTAAAGGTAGCCCAGTTTTGACCATTGTATCCAATATCCATAAACGAAGATGAAGTGTTGATGAACCAATTGTTATTCCATTTTAGATTACCATAGAGTTTCATGTCTGCATTACTCGAGTTAAACGAGGCATAGGTAGTCGTATTGTATCTCACATTTAAATTGGTGGGGGTCGTATTGATATTCCAGGTATCTCTCCATTTCAAATCACCATTCGATTCAATAGAAAACATTTTGGAAGTGTCTTGCAAACAAGTGACAAAGGGTGTCGAATTATTATCTTGCGTGATTTTAATGGCGGGGGCTGTACGAGAGTTGGTGGTATAGGTATGAAGATCTAGAATAGGTTTATCATAGTAGGACTTGTACATATGACTACCATCATTGGTGATACGATACAAAGTGGCTTGATTACACAATATGTTGAGAAATGAACCATTAAAAGGATCGTTTTGTACTTCTGATTGTAGACTTATCATGGGGGTAGTACGTCCTGTATGCAAGTATGACTGCAACGTCATAAATTCATAATCCAGCTTGTGACGAATTTCAAGGGTGGGCTTGTCATTGGTGAATTTTAACAGATTATCACCAATGGAAATTAGTTTGTGTAAATGAAGTGCATCCCATTCCAGAGTGTTGGAGCTTACATCCAGTTTTAAGTCTACAGGTACGACTTGAAGATTGGCATCTAAACCTAACAATTGGTTACCAGTAGGGAATTTCAACTTGAGGGTAGAACAGGTAAGAGATTGGAATTCGACATTATCTCGTGTGCTTAAGAATTGGTCAGATTGACGTAGGATATCATATTGTCGACTTGAGACATCCTTGTTATCAATGGGTCTAAAGAATTCCCAAGAGGCTAATACAGAAGCATAGATGGCTATGATAGCTACAATGAATAATTGATATCGTCCATACATGTTTTCTTTTTTTTATTTAGTTTATTCTAGTCCATCACCCAGATTAAAAATGTGGGTTGAATTATTTTCGTTATTGGTTCCAATGGAATTGTAATTCGTACTCTTCTTTTCAAAAAAGTTGACCTTGCCTATTAATCCTATACTCTGCATCCAAGTAAAACGATTCTTGGCATGAGGATACAATTCGGGTACACCAATGGCTGTTAAGAGAGTATTGGCCACACATTGAATGTATTCACACACATGTTCATAGGGTAACTGAGGTATGGGGTCTTCTGTCTTTAAGAGCTTGGCGGCAAATTCACATTCAAACTCGACGAAATCTTCACATATGGCATGTACCAGAGGCGTGGGTAATCGTTGATTCAATTCTTGGTAGATCATGATCCAATTCATACAATGCTTACCTTCATCCTTCATGATGGCTTCATTGCCTTCGACAAGACCATGACACTTGCTGTTAAATGTGTAGCGTACCATGAGTAGATTCAAAAAAGAAGATGAAAAGAGAATGCCTTCGGTAAAGAGCATCATGACCACACGAATGGGAAAAGGAATATCTCGATTACAGAATTGTTGAGCCCAGTGGAATTTTGGTTGGATAATGGGGTCATGATCCACGGCTGAAAATAATTGATCACGCTCTTTAGGATCGGCTACGAGAGCTTGAATGGCATCATTATAGGTTTCAATGTGGACCAATTCCATAGTGCCAGCGTATTGTAACATGAAGCGAAATTCAGGGACTTGAATCTGTTCCACGAGATCATCACCAAGACTTTCCAGTACCAAATTATCTGCATTGGCGAAAAAGGCCAAGACCTTGGTAATCATGATTTGGACATTTCTAGGTAGGGTGGTGAAATCATGACGGTCCGTATGATACACAATGGAGTCTGCCCGCCATACTGATGCTTCTTGATCCTTGTATTGTTGCCAAGCCTTGGGATATTGAATGGGACGAAGTTGAAAACGTTTGGCATTGAGTAAAGGTTCAATGGTGGGATCGAAATGGTAATTGGGCAACGATGGCTTATTGACATCCTTTCGATGATAAATAAAATTGGACATTACGCTCGTTTTTTATTTTTGTGGTTCAAGTAAAATCTGATCGGGGTTTCGTTTTCGCTTGCGTGCCGGTTTTAATATTCCTTTATCTAATCTTCTTTTTTGATTGTTAATACGATACAAGGTATATTTTTGAACATCATCAGTCTTGACCACTTTGAACTTGTGAACCAATTCTGGAATTCGATATTCCATCATGATATCAAATTGTTGTTGAGCTTTTTGAAGAATGGTTTCATCAGGTGCTTCTGGATCACAATCTCTCCAAAATTTCAACAAGTAATTCAGCAATGTACCTTGTGTAATGACAGGAAGTCTACGTTCAATTTCCAAGGTGACGACAAAATTAGGGGTGACAGCCAAGAGATCTCCTGGTTGTTGAGCAATATGATCAATGATTTGTTGTTCAGGTGCAGTTTTCAATTCTTGTCGCAAAGTTCGTATTTGAGCTTGTAATTCATAGATTTCCAATTGCAATTGACAAAAACGGGCTGGATCCATTTTTATTTTTGGATTGTTTTCTAGTGAGAAAAAAGTCAATATGCGTTTTGTACATTTACAATAGGGTCATGAAAGAAAAACAGAAATGTGTGATGTACTGGTACGAAAGGTATTAGCAGAATTAGCCAACAAGGGTAACACTGAATATGTATTACCACCCATTATCTTTACCACTGATTTGGATTGTAATGGCACTGTGTATACCTCGCATGATCTACAGACCCAACCTACCAGTAATGGTGATGCCATAGAATTGTGTTATTATTCGTATGACTTGTTACAAAATACCAATACACCCATAGCCTCTGCCTTGACTAGTGACAATTTGGATGGTCAAAGTATTTATTTACCACGACGATATTCCGGGGATATTGAAAATAACCCCAAGGATTTCGAAACGTCAAATTTATTAACCTTTAAATCCATTTTGATTCCACCCCAATATCAAGAGATACAGTTAGAAGGTATTACCAGTTTGAATTCCACAGTGATTGCCAATAATGGTGTTCGAAATAGGTTTAGGTATAGTACGAAAGGACCAACCATGATCAGCAATGCTTCATCCTTGAAATATCAAGACATGTATAATTTAGCTGTTTCGTCATCGTCCTATGTCCCTCTACCGTCTTATTATACCAGCGATCTACATAGTAGTATTATAGGTCTGGTCAAACGAGATTTGGTCAAGATGGGGTATCAAACGGTAGGAGGACATTGGGATGATTTGTATCAAAACTATATTTCTAGTACCTCTGATGATACGGTTATTTATTTCCAATACCGTATAAATGTAACACAGCCGGATGATGTCGAGACTCTGATACGTAAATCATGCATGGGAAATCTCTTGTATTATGGTGGAATAGCTATTGATCGATACAAACCACAATCTCCCTTTTGTGATCAATACATGAAACACTATTGCTTGACTCATGTGGATGAAGATGCGTGTGGTTGTTTCAAGGATGAAGCGAGTATTATTGCCAAGTCAGAAGTGGACCAGGTGGCCTTACCAGTGACTTGTTATGGACCGAATTGTTCAAGTAAGAATAGTTACAAGACCTTGGCGATGAAACAAGTGCCCTGTAGTCGAATGTTGTGCAAACAAGTGATCAAAGGAATCAAGGAAGCTGGTGATAATGTCATTACATGTAATGGTCAGTATTTCAATCACAATGGTCAAGTCAAGTTAATAGGGGATTATTATAACTTGGCAGCTCAAGTGGGGGATCCACCCAAATTATCTTCTGAATATGTATCACAAGTCAGTAATGATCGTTTAGAATCAACCATGCCACCACAACCCATTTATGCTTGGATATGTTTGGCCATGGCATTTTTAATGATTATTATTTTTGCCATGTTCTACATGTTTCCTCCGAGCTTCTTTACCACGGTACAGGAAAATGAAAAGTATGTCAAAGGACATTAGTGATCGAATTAAAAGGGCCTTGTCTCAACGCATATTTATCATATCTTCACGGCATGACGATTCCTACCAGGTCTTGGGTAACAGTGATCAAACTTATCGTGTATCGATTAATTGTGCCAACTGGGTAGCCAGTCGATGTACCTGTATGGATTTTCTCAAGAGACATTGTTTATGCAAACATATATTCTATGTATTGATCAAGGTCAAGCATATGAAGAAGCAAGACATTATTGAAGGCTGTTTATCAACGGATCATCGTGCCGTCAAGGAACAGGAAATCGATCCTAGCTTGGTGGGAGAAACATGTTCGATATGTTATGATGAATTTGGTGCCAAGGAAAAAGTGACCTTGTGTGATGAATGTGTCAAGCCATTTCATGTACAATGTATTGGAATTTGGAAAAAGCATTGTCTCAAGAAACATCTTGAAGTAACGTGTCCCCTATGTCGGACAAGACTTGTGGATTGACTATATTGTACGTCTTGGAACATGCATTTACGAACCAAATCTTTTCAATCGCATCTGCTTGGGAAAGGTCGATGACGACACCACCAAATGATTGAATAAACTCTTCTTGTTTGGGTGTAGAAACATGAGGAAACACGACGTTGCGTTGTAAAGAGATGAGATCCTTTTTGATGAGTGAGAATAGAGCCTCGTCGTCTAGATGGTCCTTGACGTATTGTACACGTTGATCATCATCCATGTCCTTGTCATCGATTTGTTGTTGAATATAGTCTTCGAATACCAGCATGAGCCATGATCCCTTTTCAAAGTTTGATGCGATACGTAATCGGTGAAAGGATGACGTTTCTTTAAAACCGACGACTCTCATTCTCGGGATTGGCGTGATGGTAAGAGACGTATCGGAACATAAATAAAATGATTTGTATATGGGCGACGGAATGGCGAGAGGGTAAAACGACACAGCCGTATGAAGTAGTTGATGAAGCCAAGAATCAATCTCGACTCGAATTTCATATCTTGAAAAGTGATATACTAGAGTATTGGCGATTAGTAGAACACTTTCCTTGGGAATCCTATGCTCGATTTCGTGATGGACAATTAGTAAACGAATCCCGTTTTATAAGTCTGGCACAAGAAGCCTCCCAAGTCTCGTTACCAGTGATTGTTACGGAGGAACTGTTTCATGAACTATTACATCCAGCAGGGATATCTGAGATATGTCCAGTAAGTTACCATAACACTCCAGGATGTATAGAATTGTTTTTATTGGCAAAACAAGATGTGTATATTGATCGAGCTTTGAGTGTATCATTGGGAGATCAACATATAAGTCCAGTGATTCCTTCGGTAACATGTCTTGACCCCACTATACAACGGAAAAGAGGAGGTGTGATTATAAGTGATTTCTGTAGTTATACGACTTCGATAGTATTGGGGTTCTTTGCTCGAGGTGCAACGACCATGTTGGCTATTTCGCAACCGAGTGATCATCATACTGTATTTCAATTAAAAAAGTTATATCCCAAGATTACATTATGGTGGGAGGCCAAGGATATTATAGAGCATGAATATCCTACCCATGTGATTATGAATTACAAATTATGGAACGAGTTTGGAAGGGTGGCTACCAGTCGTCAATGGAATCATGTAATTTTAGATGAATGTTATGTCGATAGTGTATTTAATTGTCATTGTTTATGGATCATTGATATTGACGTGACCAAGTTAAGCATGAACAAGTGGCTGGAAATGTATCAATTGCCTGAATTATTGGGTGTACCTTTGAGTGATTTTGCTCACGATGATGTCTTTTCCATGTTTGTATTTTACAATGTCATCTACAAAGGAAGAAAGAAACATGACAAGATTGATCTACAATTATCAAATCGTTTTATTCGGTTTACAGATGATTATCCTGCCATATGGATAAGTAAAGCCCTACGACGAGATGACTTGGACCCTCATGAATTATGTCTTCATTTATTGGATATTGAGAGTCATGAACGTTTCGAATTGTTTCATTTCCTACGCTACTTTTCCAATAATCGTTACACCATGCCCTCCTATCAAAGCCTAACCCAAGTCACCGAGTTTGAAGAAAAAGAGTGTTGTGTATGTCATGATGAAGAAGCAACTGGTTTTGTGATGAATGAAGCATGTCGTCATGTCTTGTGTTATGCTTGTGCTTATATTGTGAACATTTTGTATCAGAAATGTCCCTTGTGTCGAGTGGAATATGGCGAGACCTTTGTGAGAGGTGAGGTGGAACTTAACAATTTTCGTGAGCCTGTATCATGGAAAAGTCCTACCAAGGGTCGTTTTCGAGAGTTGATTTATTTGGTGAGAAAGACTCATACTCAAGGACGAATTGTGATTTGTTCAGGTTTAAGTTATTCGTATTTGCATTACATTGAAGATGTGTTACATATGAGTTTTCCTAATTTGGTCATGGTAGTATGTGACAAGTGGAATATGACTATGATTCACATGGCGGATGTGATACTTATTCATCATCGAGACTTGAGTTATTTGCGACATTATCCTGGAATTCATACCTTGATTGCAATGGATCTAGATATGAGCAAGTGTATTACTCGATGTATGTACCATTATTTCAAGAATTGTCAACACAAATATGTCATTGCACCAGCCCATGGCATAACCGAGGCCATTGTGAATAATATGGAATGGTATAATGAGTATGAACTCTTGGCCGTGTTATAAGTGTGTTTTCCTCCGATCATGAATCAACACTGGACCATATACAAAAAAGCAAACAGAATGAGTCGTACCATCATTGCTAGAACTCCCAAGTCTATTTTGAATGCTGTGAAGAATGGAGCTAAATTGACGGTGGCATCGCAGACCAAGACGTGGACTAATGCTACAGGAAAACAAAGCAAGACTACAGGCACCTTGTGTTTGGACGGACAAGAAGTGGCGTTGGAGTTTGAGGATGTGAGATGTGCAGGTGGTTTGCGATTGGCAACGTTTGAGAATAGTAAGAATTGTGTATCTACAACCTTGTCATGGTCAGATGAGCAAGCTGCTGAATTTCTCGAGTTGGAAAAGTTGATTGTCAAGGATGGATTGTTTGTCACCTATAATGACATTTTGAAAAAGTTCAAGGAGCCAGACAATTTTATGGAGTTCAAATGGACTGGAGCGGTGATGCCTCTAGTACAAGCCAAGGATAAGTCTGGAGAATTAGTCAAGGATAAGTACTATCCTCGTGCCTCATTTGTAGATTGTCCCATGGAGAAGCGTGATGGTGCCACTGTACCCGCCTTCCCCCTCAAGAATGCAGACAATACGGATGTTGCATGTTGGAACAAGTTGGAAAAGGCCAAGATGACGGCAAAAAAGATTCATGTTACTTATGAAATCAGTGTATCGCTCAACTTGGAGAAGAATTTCAAGGTGAAGCTGATATGTCGTTATCTAAAATTGGCGGAAGGAGGCCACGTGACTACCATTAGTGAATCCATGTTGTCGGACAGTGAACCAGTCAAGGAATCAACTCCAGCTGTGGTGGAACCGGATAGCAAAAGACGCAAGATTGAGCCTGTGGTTGCAGCAACCAAGCCACCAGATATGACAGTACCAGCAAAAGTCGAAACCATCAAGGCGAAATAAAAATAAAAGAACAATTATGAAACCTTCTACTATTGCTGCTCTTGCCTGTAGTGGTGCTGTGTTTCTATTATTTATTTATTATGTATGGAAAGAGTATCGACTTAGAAAGGCAGAACATTTACATGCGAGTGAAAAGATTGATTTTAGTCATATTACAGAAGAAGATGAACGAGAATATCCTGATCGTGCCAAGGGTATTGTATTACTCGTGGCTGCAGTAGCAAGTCTTATTGGATTCTTTATTTTCTTTACCGTTCAACAAAAGACTGGATTCTTGAATTCCAAGTCTGATGTACCCACCACAACAGTTTAACCTTTCAATGTCAAACAGGTTAAAAAATACTCATGATATCCAGGGCTTCTTTCGAGGTACTCGCATTTTCCATGACCTTGTTGTAGATTCGTTCATCAGAGGTACCTTTGGATAAGAGGACGTAACAGTGGACGGGTTTTGTTTGACCAATACGATAGGCACGATAAATGGCTTGTTCCATAGGGGCCCAACAGTACCAGGGTTGTAAAAAGATGACGTGATTGGCTTCGGTCAAGTTGAGACCACGATTACCAATGGTCAAGGTACTAAACAACATGAATACTTTGGGATCTGTTCGAAATTGACTATAATAAAGCTCCCGTTGCTCTGGTCTAACATCTTTGCAAATGAATCGATAGGGTTGATCATATTGTGAAGTAGAAGGAGGTAAAGACTTGATTGCCAGTTGTAACGGTTTGATCTTATTGGCAAATATAATGACCTTTTCGCCCTTGTCATAAATCGATTGAAGAATGGAATGTAGACGTTGTAACTTGCTTGATTTGACACCAGCTTCCCCATTAATATCAGCTAGCCATGAGGTAAATTCAAAACCAAAGACAATGGGGGGTAATCCAAGGATTTGTCGATCCAGGTTATTACAGATGTGAGTGGATTCAGTTTGCTTTTCAGGATTGTAAAGAAGATGAGCTGCTACACAAAAGGCTAATTCAGCATCTACGGTTCGTCTCATCTTTTCTACAAAGTCGTGATGTATCTTGCCATAAGAGGTCTTGGCACCATCATAGTTTTTCTTGTGAATATCCATGATTTGAGAGTGTAGAGCAGCTTCCATGGGGTGCATGGGAATGATTTCGACGTGGGTATGCTTGGCGGGTAGTAGAGAGGGGTCAATACAAGAATAGTCACGTAGTACCAAATGAGGTAATAGGTATTCTTTGAAAAAGGGTACGGTTACAGTTTTACTTTGCTTGACTTCAGGTGGTACTTGGAAGCCACAAAAGAGTAATTGATGGTATACGTCACGTAAATGATTATGAATAGGTGTACCCGTCATACAAATACGTCGACTCGATTTCAGTTGCATTACAGCTTTAAATGATTGAGTCTTTTCATTTCGAATATCTTGACTTTCATCGAGAATGATACGATACCAGAGCTGTTGGGTGAATAAACTATTTTGTCGTCTTATTTGACTTGAGACAGTAGTATAGCTAACAATCATGACGTCTATATTCTCTACATTGATAATAGAACCTGTTTGCATATAATTCTTGTGATAGATGGCTACGGTGACTTGACCGCCCAAGAATTTATGAAACTCGCGAAATACAGTACCAATTAAATTGGCTGGACAGACATACAAGGTGGGTAATTGTAGGGATCGTTGTTGTTCCAGGGTCATCATCATCAGGTAGGCCATGACCAGTGTTTTACCAAGACCCATGAGCATGGCGATGATGCCTCCAGAGATGCCTGGTGTGAAATAAGGGACGACGGTGGGGTTACGTTCTCGTGCTAATAACCAATTGACGATTTCTAATTGGTAGGGAAAGATGGCATAGGGAACTACAAGACGTATATTCTGTGCATCAGGAGGCATTAGGACAAGTTTGGAAAAGTCGGGTAGCATGAGAGCCTTCTTGGTCTTGGAAGATGATTTCAATTGTAAATACGCACGATCATGACGTTGCTGATGTAATTGTTGCTTGGAAAAGCTGGTATTGGTAAAGAGACTGAAACGAGAGTCGGTCTTGGGTTGTTTTGTGGGTCGACAAGTCAAGCTATCTATCCCATTAATCAAGAGATCAGATTCATAAGAGTTGAGATCTTGGCCATCAGGTAATGATAATTCGGTTTCTTCACTGGATAATTCAGCATGTCTGCGCTTGGTGGTAATGAGATCGACTTCGCCCATATCAGTAAAAATAGGAAATTGATCATAAATGGACATTTTTCTTACTTTATTTTATTGGTTCATGTGGTTGTTACAATTGCGTACCTATGTTCAATTCTTACATATGAATGATCAGCAGCCCTATTTAGTACCCATTTATGACCGTGTTTTTCAAAAGCTACCCCTGATGGATACCCAATGGTACATTTCCTTTATCATGACTCTATTCTATGGTTGTGCCGTCTATGATATCTACAAGCATCGACACAATTGGATCATGATTTCAGATCACTATTTTATTTTGATTTCCATCCGAATGATTATGATGTCTCTACTACCCTTGAAGGCGTCGAGTGATATGATAAGAGCAAGTGATGTGTGGGATGTGTATACAGGGTCATTACTGCATGATTTGTTCTTCTCAGGTCACGTTAGTTTAATAACTCTATTTTATTTTCAATTTGAAGAACGATGGTCTGGTTATGTAATCATGGCATTAGGGGTTTCCATGGCCATGTTACTTTGTCGAATGCATTATACGATCGATATCCTAGTGGCGCCCTTTATCAGCTTTGGAGTGGTTCATTTTAGGCGCCATGTTTTAGACTGGTTTCAAGCTCACTGAGATCTGAGGAGAATTTCAAGAGTTTTTGGTTAAACATCTTGGCGGGTCCTGGTTCCATGGCGGGTATACACAAGTGGAAAAATTCAATAAAGGATCTTGATTTAAGCTTGGTATATAATTTGGAACCCAATATACGGGGATCTGAATGAAGTGTTTGAATAGAAGAATTGGCGAAATCTTTAATGGTCCAGTTCATGATACGGAAATGGATGACATTACTTAAATGGGGTGATCCAAAATCAATGGCTACTAGATAGTTTTCATTTTCCATGGTTTGGAAGCGAGATTGTTTATAGACATCATCTAGTGAGAGGATCATTTCGGTATCAAAGACTTGATTTTGACCCTTGTAAATGGTAAATCGTTTCATCTCCAAGGAGAAATCCTTTTCACAAACATTCTTATAGGCAAAGAGTCGACTAATGACCTTGGACATGATCAAGCGAGGATCCATACCAATGACGACCATGAGTACATAGGGCTCGCTATGAATGGTAGCAAAACGTTGGAAGCTTCTCAAGGCATCCATTTCATCATTTTGTTCTTCAATGATCTTGGGTTTTTCTTTGGGTTTTTCTTCAGGTGTCATCTTCTTTTCAAGGGCATCTAATCTCTTTTGAAGAGCTTGTTGATGTTTACGATTGTCTTCAGCCAATTCACTGGAACCTACTAGTTTGGTAGTACCATCTGCTTGAAGAAGACGTTTACTCTTGGCCAAACTAGTACCAAATAAATCTTGGAATTTGACCATTTGTTCACGTTTCTGTTGTAATCGCAAAGCATCCTCTCTTGTATTAAGGTTCAATTGTTCTAGACGTCTCTTGACTACATCACTAATGATCTTGTCATCGTCCTCTTCATTGTCCAATTGTATCACCAAGTTTTTTTTTTCATCCTCTTTGGGTGGAGAAGATGCTTTGGGTGATGAATTCCCAGCGAGGTCACGAGAAGGTGATGAATTCCCAGCGATGTCGCGAGAAGGTGGTATCATGGATTCGGTTTTGGATGGTGTCGAAGATTCAACCTTGGATGGTATCGTAGATTCAGGTTCAGTTTTGGAGGAGGCGATTAATTCGGGTTTGATACGACCAACGGCTTCTAAAAGACTATTATGCTTGACCTTGAGTTTTTCCAATTCTTCATTGGGTACGGGAATCTTTGAGTTGATTAGCTCAGAAATCTTTTCTTGGGTTTGTTTGATACCCTTGACAATAAATCGTAGACCATTCACCGTATTGACAGTTGATGTCTTGAGTTGAGCCGCCAATTGGTCTTGGGCTTGAGATATAGCCTTGACATTTAACTTGCCCAATTGATCTTGTAATTCAGTCTTGAGATGGCCATCCAATCGTTTGACTCGATCATTAATTTGTTCCAGTTCATGCATTTCTACATCCCCCTGTTTCTTGATGAGAGCTTCAATTTGACCAGCAGGTGTGGATTGAGAAGTAATGATCGAGGTTATACGTTCGCGAGCAGCACTACACTTGTTACTCATGACACCAACGACCTCTTCTAGGATGGTGGAGGGTAACACTGAATTATTTTGTTCAATATTGTGTAGCGCGTTATCATGAGCCGTCTTGAGTTGAATCATGGTTTGTGTTACGGTATGAATGATTTGTTGTCGCGCCCAAGCCTGATCATGAGGATGTTGAAAACGAATAGGTACTTGAGCCACAGCCATATCACCTGTATCCTTCATATGCTTTTCCAATAACTTGGTTGATTTTTCAAGTTTGGAAATCCAATGTGATTTATCAGGTGCCTTGAGCTCAATTTGCTTTTCCAATTCATGAATCCTAGTTTGTAATGCCTTGGTCTCTCTTTCATTTTCCAAAAATCGAGCTTGATGACGTTTCAATAAAGCAAATTCTTCAGCTTCCAATTCCTTCTTGTGCTTCATATTTTCATACATTTTCAACAATTCATCATGACGGCGTTGTGATTCACTTATACGATCTTCTAGCTCTTTATTCATACTCAAGGCTTTGTGAAGTTGGTCTGTACGACTCTCGGCTGTCTTGTGTCGCGATTCCAGGTTTATAATTTGTTGAGCTTGAACGGATTGCTTGCGTTGACAAAGGTCCAACTCACCACGAATCATCATCATATCTTGATTAATCTTATTTACCTCTTCTTCCTTCTTACAATACTTCATTTGTGATTTAAACTCTTCATATTCTTGTTCCAATTGTTGCTTACGATATTCCAATGATTTAGAGATTTCCAATTGCTTTTCAATGTCGCTCTGAAGCTTCTTGTTATGGGCATTACAAGTCTTGAGTTCGGCTACAAGTTTCTGGTTATCACTGGCCATGTTTTGTAAACGTTCCAATTCCAGAGCTTGATTATCAAAGACGGCTCGCTTCAATGACAATTCACCTTCCATTTGTAATCGCTTCTCTTGCAGAGCTCTGATTTCTTCCTGACGTACAGCCAATTCTCGTTCCATATTGGCTCTCTCTGTAGTGAGTTCATTGACACGAGGATTACCATTTTGCATACATACGTCCAATTCGCGACGTAGTAGAGCATAATCATCCTTGAGACGACGAAACTCTAGGTCATGTTGGTTAACATCCTTGATGGTGTCTTCCAGAGCCTTTTCCGTCTCGAGAATTTCAGTCTTGACTTCTTTTTGGGATTGAGCAATTTCCTTGGTGATTTGCTTGGTGGTAATGGGAGGGACTTGAGTGGGTTGAGCATTGTCTTGTAATTGTTGTAGACGAGCAATGGTTTCATTAATGGGAATGGAAATGGGGTCATCTGGACGAATAGACTTGGCTTGAGCTACAAGTGATTTCATATAATCAGCAAAGGCTTGACTTTTGGAAATACAATGTTCACTGACATCATGAGCAAACCCTACACGTTGTTCTAATGTCTTGTATTGAGAATTAAGATCATCCCAACGTTTCTTCCATTCAGCCTCTTTTTGAACCCAATTGTTTTCCTTGATTTTCCATGATTCATCCACTTCTCGTAGCACGGTTTCCTTGTCTTTTTGAGCAGTGGTTAGATTTTCAGTTAGTTGCTTGATACGATTTTCCAGTTCCAAGAATTTGGATTTGGTATCTGCTACAGCTTTCTTGTCTACGGGACCAGTGGACATGGTACCAATCACCTTGAGTAAATCATTCGTATCATCCATTGTCTTTTGCAAAATGACATGTTGATCCTTATACTCGTTACCTTGATCTTCAATTTGACCACTGACTAATTTTAGACGCGCCAACTTGTTTTGGTTATAGTTAAAACGTTCATTGGCTACGGCTATCTTTATCATAATCTTATTACCTTCACTGACGGCCTTTTCAATCTCGCCACGCTTAGCTTCCTCACAATTACGTTCTTGATTGCAACGAACTAGATCTTCCTTGAGTTTGTTCTTGAGCTGTACAAGCTTGGACATTTCCTGATTATAGGTGGCAATATTGGATTTGGCTTCGGTCATGTCCTTGGTTAAATCCACCAGAATGTCACTATACTGTTGACTAATCTTCTTATTCATCTCTAGTCCTTCCTTTAGCTTATTGTTATGTTGAACAAGCTTATCACGGATCTTGGTGAGTTCATTCATTTGTTTTTCTTTGTAGGAAATTTGCTTTTTTTTTTACGAGTGTGGAATGAAAAAAGGAAATGAGTAGTGAACGGATAGAAGAGGAATGGCTGAATCAAATAGATACTATACAAAAAGCGCTAGTCACCGAAACCAAAACCTGGCGAAAAATTTATTTGTATCAACGATTTTTTGAATACTTTTCACGATTACGTCTTCGTTTCAATACCTATATCATTCCTCATATCAATTGTCAAAATCCCAAACGAATTCGTGGTGGATATAGTCAAATTGGTAGTCGTATCAACATGGAAGATAAACCTGATTACATCAACATCTTGTCAGCCCTAGGTAATTGGAGAGATGAACCTACCAATGATATCTTTGTGTGCGAAGTTCAACAATCCATATTCAAATGGGTTGGTTTCATGGCAAAACAGAGTCACATCTATATGGAAGACTATCGAAAACTACGTAAACAATTGATTCGAGACTTTTTAATGAATCCAGATCAATTCAAGGAAAAGACACATATTTATGAATTGGTCATGTTTTCGAATGTCTTGTGGTGTGATCGTGATGATGAAACGTCGGTATCGAGATTAGAGTACGACAAAGGACAGCCCTATTCCAAAGGTCATGAAGATATTACATTTATGTTGAAAGAGGTGAGAGAGTTTTGTGCACGATGCAAGTTTACTCGACCTCAACCCCCTATCGATGTGTCAAAACTATCCATTTGTGAACAATGGAATGAATTGGTCATGTATTTATTGTCCTTGCTTGAACTAGGACATCGAGGTGATGTATTCACGTATGATTCCATGGATTGGGCTGGAAAATACTCTTACAAGGAGATCATGACCATTTTGGAGTTTCCCGAATTTTGGTTAAAAAAGAGATTTGGTACGGAAAACCCTATTGAAGTGAAATTTGATTATCATGCTTGGGTATTACAAGACAATAGTAGCTTGACTTCATTACCCAATCTCAAGAGCATAGAAGATCCGCTTTACCGACAAGCCAATCAGTTACTCTCGGCCATTTCCGTTGCCTTATGGATTATCTCCCGATTGTCCCGATTCATCCACAATTATTCATAAGAGGACGAAAACAACAAGATGGATAAACTCAAGGCATGGTTGTTACAAGGCTCCAATGTATCTTCTTCTTCTTCATCTGTTGCTCCTGTTGCTTCGTCTTCTTCATCATCAT
>JACCDN010234846.1_pt1 | contig 21626 bp, 21 predicted proteins | sample 7441691 | NCBI WGS metagenome assembly JACCDN01 (sample SAMN15323439, study PRJNA562643) | freshwater metagenome | isolation source: river surface water | place: USA:Blue River Watershed | collected 2017-08-16 | reverse complement strand
TAGTTGTCGATTTTAATTTCCGTTTCTCTACTGAAAATACTGCTGACAAACTAAAAGAGAAACTTGAGGCGATCCTCAAGAAACATCAATTGAACTTCACGATTGAATGGAATCTCAGTGGTGAACCATTTTTAACCCCACCTGGTGACTTATCTGAAGCTATGCAAGCGTCAATTCAGGCCGAAACAAATGTGACAGCTGAGCTTTCCACAACAGGTGGAACAAGCGACGCTCGCTTCATTGCCAAGATCTGCCCTCAAGTAGTTGAATTTGGCCCACGCAATGCCACCATTCATCAAATCAATGAACGGGTTGAGTTAGCTGACATAGAACCTCTTAAAAATATTTACAAAGGTGTTTTAGAAAAGTTAATTGCTTAAGCATTTAACCAATTCAACACATTTATGAATACTGAAATAACTTTAGAAGTTTTTTGGCAACAACTAACCGAGAAGCTAGACTCTGCTGGCTTGAGTTACGGTCATGGTGCCATTGATGCTCAAAGTGAAGCTCTATGGATGATTGCAAGCGCATTAGGATTTCCTCCCGAGGATGCAATTGAGTCTTTAGACACTCCTATTTCTTCAGAATTACAAACACAAGCTCACCAATGGGCTGATACGCGCATCAAAACGCGTCAGCCGCTAGCCTATATATTAGGAGAAGCTTGGTTAATGGGCGTTCCTTTTTATTCTGATGAAAGAAGCATCGTTCCTCGTTCATTTATTGCAGAATTGATTGTTGATGGTCACCTAGAAGCATGGCTTCCACCTAATGCCAAAGTTTTAGATTTGTGTACCGGTAATGGTTCACTAGCGATTTTGATGGCACTTTCATGCCCTGATGTTGAAGTGAGTGCAGCAGATATCAGCATGCAAGCCCTATCCTTGGCTGCAAAAAATTTAGATCGTCACAACCTGAGTGAGCAGGTGGAAGTATTTCATGGTGATTTATTTGAAGCGATCCCCACCAGAAATGATGAGGATAAATTCGATTTAATTATTTGCAATCCACCCTATGTGAATGCTCAGTCAATGGCTAATCTACCGCCTGAATATCATGCTGAACCAGAAATCTCTCTTGCTGGTGGGCAAGATGGCATGGATCTGGTTCGAAAAATCATTCACGGTGCCAAAGATTTCCTGAAGCCTGAAGGCGCATTGGTCTTAGAAATTGGCAATGAAGCCAAAAACTTCTTAGCTGCATTCCCAGAAATTCCAGTGACTTGGTTGGATGTTTCAGCAGGCGATGATCAGGTACTCCTGATACAAGCGGAAGATATCTAATTTAACTGCTTAATCTAAGTTTCTAGCAGCCTGAATGGCTTGGTCGATGCGATCGACTGCAATAATTTCCATCCCTGGAATTTTGCTCTTAGGAGCATTAGCCTTAGGCACGATCGCCTGGGTAAAGCCCAGCTTAGCTGCTTCTTTTAAGCGCTCTTGCCCCCTTGGACACGGCCTAATTTCTCCAGCTAAACCAACTTCCCCGAACACAATAAGGGTTTTAGGTAGAGCCTTGTTCTTCATCGATGATTGAATGGCTAGCAATATCGCAAGGTCAGCAGCCGGCTCACTAATTTTGACGCCACCAACAGCATTTAAAAAGACGTCTTGATCAAAGCATGCAATCCCAGCATGTCTGTGCAATACAGCTAGCAACATAGCCAAACGATGTTGCTCAAGACCCAATGCCAAACGACGAGGATTAGGAACGTGGGCTGTATCTACAAGTGCTTGGATTTCAACCAATAATGGTCGACTACCCTCTTGAGTCACTAATACACATGATCCAGGAACGGTTTGATCATGCTGAGATAAAAATAAAGCCGAAGGATTAGCAACACCTTTGAGGCCTTTATCAGTCATCGCAAAAACACCTAATTCGTTAACTGCACCAAAACGATTTTTAAATGCTCGAACCAATCTAAATGATGAGTGTGTATCACCTTCAAAATACAAGACGGTATCAACAATATGCTCAAGTACACGTGGGCCAGCCAAGTTACCCTCTTTAGTAACGTGCCCAACCATGATCATGCAAACACCTGTTGCCTTAGCAAGTCGAGTTAACTGAGCCGCACACTCTTTGACTTGCGCAACCGAGCCAGGCGCTGAACTAAGTGCCTCTGAATAGATAGTTTGAATAGAATCAACAACAACAACCGTTGGTCTTGTTGATTCAATCGTAGCTAATAGTTTCTCAAGTTGTATTTCTGCTAAAACTTCAAGATCTGGAGCTTGAATACCAAGTCTCTTAGCGCGTAAAGCAATCTGAGAACCTGATTCTTCACCACTCACATAAAGTACAGAATCACCTCTTGCGCTCATAACAGCTAGGGCCTGTAAAAGTAAGGTGGATTTACCAATACCTGGATCACCGCCAATCAGTGCGACCCCGCCAGTCACTAGACCGCCACCAAGGACACGATCAAATTCATCAATGCCTGTGCTCAATCGTGGTAAATCTTCAGCTTCAATGATGGCTAGACGTTGTTTAGGCGCAGCTTTAGCCAGACTTTGAAAGCGGCTGTTAGAGGCTTTCTCTTCTACGGATTCCTCCATAGAGTTCCATGCTTCACAATTAGGGCACTGGCCTTGCCATTTCGCTGACATACCGCCACAAGACTGGCAAACATAAACAGACTTCACTTTAGCCATTAGAAAGGTGTGGCTTTCTTATTTTCTTTAGCGCGGTTTTCAGAATCTGCGCGCCTTTTTTCGAGGTCAGCTTGACGTTTAGCTTCATCTTTTTGCTTTTGCTCAAAAGCTCTGGCGTTGTCAGCGCGTTTTTCAGCTTTAGCAGCATCCTCACGCTCAGAGATTCTTTGCGCATCACGCTCATCTTTTAAGATAGCTTTGAGTGCCCTTTCACGATCATGCATCGGGACTTCTTGAGCACGAATCTCTTTAATTTCTTGACGGTGTAGCAGACGGGCCTTTTCCAAGCAACGACTGGTAAAGAACTTGTCGTAACAATCATGCTGACTTTTTTCTAAGCGGTATTTAGCCCAATCTCGCTTGAGATTCAGCTGCTCTTGTCGAGCAGCAATGTCATCCAATTCAGACTGTTCACTCGGACCAGCCCATACTGAGGAAACAATTGAAAAGAAGATCGTCAATAGAAGACTTTTTGAAATCATAGGCTCTAGGATAAGCTATTCATCAAACAGGAGTTAAAACCCCTGTTATTTATCAAATTTCAATTTTGGCACCCAACTCTACAACCCTATTAGTAGGGATCTGAAAGAAGTCGGAAGGTTTAGCGGCATTCTGGAACATCCAGGCAAATAAACGCTCTCTCCATAAAGCCATGCCCGGCAATTTAGAAGGTACAACCGTGTCTCTTGCTAAGAAGAAAGATGTTTCCATCAAATCAAATTTAATCTGATACTGAGCCTCGATTAGGGCAAGTACTTTATTGATATCTGGTGTCTCTTTAAATCCATGCACCGCACGAACCAAGTAAATTTGCCCCCCCATATCTTTCATGGTGAGACGCTCGTTGTCATTCACATAAGGCACATCCCAAGTACTTAACTTCAAAAAGAAGACTCTTTCATGAAGAACTCGGTTGTGTTTTAAGTTATGTAACATCGCAACTGGAACATAGTCCACATGCGCTGTTAAGAAAATACCCGTGCCCTCAACACGATGAGGTGGGTGACCTAAGAGACCTTGAACAAATGGCTCTAATGGAATTGAATCCTTAACAATACGTTCTCTTAATAATTTGCGGCCTTTGTACCAAGTCATGAGACAAAGGAAACAAACCAAACCAAGCATTAAGGGATACCAACCGCCATCCTTAATCTTAATTAAGTTAGCTGTCCAAAATGACAAATCTAAAACCAAGAATGAAAGAATTAAACAAACAATCACAATTGGATTGAGATGCCACTCTCGTCTCATCACGATACTTAACAAGATAGTGGTGATCAGCATGGTTGTTGTCACTGAGATGCCATATGCAGCGGCCAAGTTACCTGACTCTCTAAATTCAATCACAGTAAAAATAACCATCACTAACAAAGACCAGTTCACCACTGGAATATAAATCTGACCTCTTTCATCGTCAGAAGTGTGACGAATACCCATTCTAGGAAGGAAGCCTAATAGAATCGCTTGATTAGCCAATGAGTAGGCGCCAGAAATAACAGCCTGAGATGCAATTACAGTGGCAGCAGTCGCCAACGCAACCATCGGCCACAAAGCCCACTCCGGAACCATAAGATAAAACGGGTTTTTAATAGCTTCTGGGTTAGCTAAAAGCAAAGCACCTTGACCAAAGTAGTTAATTAGCAAGCTTGGTAAAACAAAAAATAACCAGGCAAATCTCACTGGCTTTTTACCAAAATGGCCCATGTCTAAGTAGAGTGCCTCAACACCGGTGACAACCAACACAACTGAGCCCATCACAATATAAGCCATCAAGGTGTGTTCAGAGATGAAGTTGATAGCGTAGATTGGATTAACCGCTGCAAAAATTTCAGGGTTATCTAAAACGTTATAAACACCCAAAGCTGCAAGTGAAATAAACCAAACTAAAGTAATGGGGCCGAAAAATTTGCCCACGGCGGCAGTACCATATTTCTGAATAACAAATAAGGCAATCAAAATTGTCAGAGTAATAGGAATAACAAATCGCTTTAATTCCGGCGTGGCGATTTCTAGACCCTCAACGGCCGATAAAACCGAAATAGCTGGCGTGATAACAGATTCACCGTAAAGCATGCATGCGCCAAACATACCTAGCATCATGACGGTCAAATAAGATGTGCTGCCATTCTTAAGTGATCGCAAAGCCAAAGCCATGAGAGAAAGAACGCCACCCTCACCCTTATTATCTGCACGCATCACAAACAACACATATTTAAATGTAACAACTAAGAGAATGGCCCAAAACATCATAGAAATGATGCCAAAAACAGCGGCCTCACTGAATGGGATGCCGTGCTCAGGACTAAAACATTCTTTTAAAGCGTAAAGTGGGCTAGTACCAATATCACCGAAAACAACGCCAATTGCAGCAAGCACCAAGGCAGCCATACTGCCTTTCTTATGGTGGTCATGGCCATGAAGTTCTACTGGCTTTAACAACGATGATTGCGAATAGATTGGGTCGCTGATGGTCACCGGGTACTCCCTTTAAAAACATGATTTTGATTATATGCCTAGCTTATTGCAATGCAATATAAAGATAAGGCTTTAATCAATTAAACAACAAGTCCTTCATTGTCCCTAAGAACAAGGCACTTCTTCAAGTATTTCAGAAAGCCAAAACACCGTAACTGGAATGCAAAATTGCTCTAATGGCGCCTCTATTCAAGCTGTTAGATGAATTAAGGCTCGGATAGGCAGCAATTTGGGATTCACCTTGCTATTTAGGGTTTTACCTGATATAGTTTAATTCTTCAGACGCGGGGTGGAGCAGTCTGGCAGCTCGTCGGGCTCATAACCCGAAGGTCATAGGTTCAAATCCTATCCCCGCAACCAACAACCTCTTGATTTTCAAGGGGTTTTTTGTTTTATGGGTTTTAAAAAGTATCAAAGTAAAAAGTTTGATACTCTTTAGATCTCTCAAATTATGAAATTCAGTCATTTCAAATATCCAAAAAAACAGCTCTAATCATAAAAATTAGATCAATATAAAAGGCATTTCTTAAGATGAGTGAAATTGTTTATGTTCTTATTAATGAGGCTATGGATGGCTTAGTCAAAATAGGACGAACCACCACCAGTGTTGAACAAAGAATCAAAGAATTAGATAACACTAGTATGCCCTTACCTTTTCAATGTTTTTATGCTGGCGAAGTTGCAAATTCTGCTCTTGTAGAAGGAAAACTTCACAAAATATTTGCCGATAAAAGAATCCGTAGCAACAGAGAGTTTTTTAGGGTGGATGCAAATCAAGTGAGAGAGGCCATTCAACTCGCTGAAATAAAGGAAGTAACACCTCGAACAGATATTGTTGTTGATGCATCTGATGTACAAGCACTTAGAAATGCTGTTGCATCCGAGGAGCGCAGATCTCGCTTGAGATTCACCGAGCTTAAGATTCCCAATGGCGCCACCCTAACCTTTGCAAAGGATAGAAACATTACCAGTCAGGTAGTTGCAGATGGAAAAATTAATTTTGAAGGAACAGTTATGTCCCCAAGTGCAGCTGCTCTAATTGCAGTTCGAAGACTAGGCTATGAGTGGGCAGCAGTTAGTGGCAGTGACTACTGGGAGTACGAAGGTGAAACATTAACCGCCCGTCGATTGAGGCTGGAAGACGAACAATCTTAGGATTAATCTCCAAACATTATGTCTTTTAGTTCAATAAATCAAAACTCTTCTCGGTGAGAGGATGGTAGCTCTAAAAACTTATTCTTAATATTTTTCTGGCCTTGTAAAGATTTTCATTGGTTTGAAATACTATATTAATAGGCCCCTTTTCAATGCGTGTTCTAGACCCTGAACCTACGAGAGTTGCTGCTCTATTGCCTTCAACGATGATGGTTACTACCAGTAACAAATCGTAATCAATATGAATTAGACTGCTAAGAAATATTCTTTGTAGGTTAACTATGACTTTCAACCCTAATGAAGTTTTCGCATACACCCCAGAAAAACTTCGATCAATGACATATAGAGAAGTAAAAAGTATTCGAGATAAGTCTCAAGAAAGAGGCCTAACGAAGCTATGCGAATGGTGTCAATTCGAAATAACGAGACGAGAACCACCCCCTTTTGAAAAGCACGCTCCCTGTGTTTTTGATAATGAAATAGCTTTTAGTGACTTTCAGAAGCAAATTTGCGAGAAGGTTATTGCCTTTGCCTTTGCACTACAAGAAAAGTTTGATTTTTCAGAAGAAACTGCTAATGAATATTCAAAACCGAAATTTTCCAACTTCAGAGCTCACAAACTATTAGGTACAAATAATGAACCTAAAACAGGAGGTGGAACTCGAGATGGCAGTTACAAAATGGATAGATATATTTCTTGGCGATATCTCGATAGCATTTATTCTTTGACAATTTTGTTACCTAAAGATGCTCCTGTATCAGAAGCTGTTTATCACGTTTATGCACCGCAAGAATTAATTGGAGAGAATTACAAAGCTGTGGCTAACCTCCGCTCTAAATTGGACGAGAACGATGAATTGGGTCTAGTAAAGGGTGGCGCAGTCTATAAAACATTAAACGAAGCTATGGATGTATTTGAAAAAATTATGTATCAAGTTGCACCGCGAAAGTGATCACACTTCGATCACTTTTAGCTCAACAAATCCATTTTCCTCAAGATGAAACGATGGAAGCTCTAAAAATTCATTCTCAATATATTTTTTAGCATCATTCAAACTTGCCATAGGTTTAAAGTATTTAATTAAACGCCCTTTTCCGTTGGGTTTTCCAGACCTTGTATCTACAAGAGCTCCTATTCCGGCTTCTTCAACGGTGATGGTTATTTTTTCGTTGCCACAGGTATAAAAGCCTCTATAGCCAACATAAATCTCTACCTTTTTTGTGTATGGGGAAAGAATCATATTTACCTCTAAACAAAAGTTGATACTGTCGAGTGCGACATCTGAATTCCATATTCTTTACCAAGCCATTTTGAAATTCTCCTAAGACTCATCCCTCTTCGTTTCATATCTTTCATTAATTTGATAATTTCTTGCTCTTTTGGATTCTTCTCTAGCTTTTCATCAACGACCCTGTAACCAAAGCGTGTAAAGCCTCCAAGGAATTTGCCTTCTGCTTTTTGAACTTGCTTAACTTCACGTATACGCGTTGCTATACGCTCTCGCTCAAAGGTTGCAAATGCACTTAGGATCGTAAAAATTACAGAACCAATTCCATCATTCGTGACGTCACCACCAAGATCAATAAAATGAACAGAAACGCCCCGCTCCTTTAATTCGTGAAGCGTATTTAAAGCATTTCTAGTGTTTCTAAAAGCTCTATCCAGTTTTGAAAAAATCAGAATATCGCCCGCTACAAGCTGGTTAAAAAGCTCAGAGCCCTTTGGACGCTTTTCAAACTCCAAACTTCCACTAACGCCCTTTTCGGTTATGAAATTCTCTGGTGGAATCTCAAAACCCTTCAAAATGGAATAAGACTGAATCTGCTTTAGTTGGGTGTCTAGACTTTCACCCTCGTTAGCTTGCTGAAGAGTCGAAACTCGAATGTAACCAAAAATTCCCATAAAATCTCCTAAATGTATGATTTATATGGTAATTTTGTTCTTAATATGAATTTAAGGCAAGTAAATCAATAACTTAGGTGCTGTTTAGTAAAGACCGTTTGATAACGGTCTTTACTGTCGTTCGATTCGCTACAGCGAGTCGAACAAAGGCTTTAACTAAATTCAATTAACTTTGGAAGCGAATCAATTATTTTCAAAGTTTCAATACTGACTGTAACCATCCGCTTTAATAAATTTAATGAGTATTGCGGATCACCAACAGTCAAATTACTCCAATCATTCACATCATTAACGATTCCGCTGTCTTTATCAGTCTTGACCGACTGCCGATCAACAATCCAATCAATCGCTGGCTTTCCATTAACAACGTATTTATAAGCCTCTAAAGGGATGCCAGTTACCACAATATTGTCGTTGTAATAAACGGTCGTTAGATCTTTATCTTTCCCCGTCTTGCCATACTTCATTTTTTCAACTCTAAATGACTCGGTTTCGGGACTACCTCTCAAAAATTTAACATCGAGAGGATAAGGGGTGACTGACTCATAATTTACGTGTAAATCCGCCAACAACTTTCCGGACTTTGAAAAAGCCCAAAAATCGTCCTTAGATTTAACTCTTGGAATGCGAGGCAGTTCCTTGTTAAAGTTATCAGCGAATAGAGCTTTGTATTCTTCTGAGTGAAGAATTCCATACACATAGTAAAAAATATCTTCCTTATTGATTTTTTTATCTTTATAAAAATCAACAAAATGCTTTAACCCCTCATCTGTAAGAGCGTATTCTTTCGTGTTAGCGTCATCTTCATTCTCCGCAGAATCAAAAAGTCCTCCTTGATCATTCTTCTCAGACTCATCATTTGCCTTATAAATGTATAAAGGGAAACACTGAGTACCCCCATCAGATTGAAGCTCCATTATTTTGTCAACCATTAAAGCCAGTTGCCCCTCGCCAGACCAACGCTGCTTAATCACAATGACTCTATTCTCCGCAGCGGAATTTGGAAAAATTCTAGGTATCTGAAGAACCATTTCATTGAATTGTCGATTGAAATAGAGCCATTGCTTTGTGAACGGTCTATAAACACTAGTTGTCAAACAACTTGGGTCAAATTCAAACTTCTTCCCTTTTACCAACTCTTTTTTCAACCCTCTAGTCCAACTTATATTTTTGGGGTCAGCATTTACAAAATCATCTACCTTACCTTCAAGTTGTTTTTTATTATCTAGAGGGAACTGAGTGTGAAATCTACTGGTTTCTTGATTGTAAAAATCAATCATTTTGGTCATATTTTGCTCAACCTTATTTTTACTAAAGTTGTAGCACCAAGCATCACGATTAGTAACTAAGCCTAGAGAAAAATTACTAAAGAGTTTTAGTTGATTTTCTTTCTTGTCCCCAATCACGATAAATTTTTGGAAATCTTCATTTCTTTGCTTCAACCAATCGCCGTGGTCATTTGGCACAACCTTGTTCCATAATTTTTTCTTTGTAATCCCCTGAATACTTCCGAATGAGCTGATTTTTTCTAACTTATCTTCTCTACTTAAGTAGTCGCCGATGTCATAAAAGTAAATCTCGCCCCGTTTTTTAGATTCAGGATTTTTAACAAAAATCGATATGGCGACGCCAGTCATAATGTCAAATATGTTTTTGCCTTCTCGTTTTGCGGCATCGCCAGATTTACCTCTAATCGAACCCCTAAGATGGAAGATATACATACTTGTAAACTCTTCAGCCAATGACTTCCTTAATCCGTCAGCAGAGTTCGAGTCAATAAAACCAGCATTCGTAACATATCCAATTACACCTTTATCCCCAATTCGGTCACTAGCCCATCTAATTGCTCTGACGTAGCTGTCATATAGCCCTTTAGATAAAGCAGCGCTAGATTTTTCAACATATGTTTCTGTAATGCGACTATCCAAAAACTCATATTCAATGTTTTTGTTGTTATCGTTTGCGCTTGCTTGACCAACGGAGTAAGGGGGATTTCCAATGATTACCTGAATTGGATTTTCCATTTGCCGCTTAACTCGCTTATTGTTCTCTGGGAACATTTTCTCTTCGAGCTCGCCCTTCCTTTCATTAATTTGAAAGGTGTCTGCTAAAACAATTCCGTCAAATGGCACATAAGCGTGTGCCTCATTCAAATCGTGGAATGTCTCTTCAATATTGATTGCGGCAATGTAATAAGCCAACAGAACAATTTCATTGGCGTGTAAGGAATTAAGGTATTTGTATTCTAGGTCTTCGGGCTTTATATGTCCGCTTTGTAAAAGCCTGACCATAAATGTTCCAGTCCCCGTAAATGGATCGAGAATATGAACATTTCTATCTGATAGGCTATTTCCAAATTCGTTCTTAAGAATTACATCAGCACTATTAATTACGAAATCAACGACTTCAATTGGCGTATACACAATACCCAATCTTTCAGCCATTCTCGGGAACGCTAGATTAAAGAACTTGTCATATAACTCTTTAATAATCGTCTGCTTCGATGCGGCATTATCAATACCCCCAACTTTTCTTCTGACGCTTTCATAAAACTCGTCGAGTTTTTTCTGATCCTTTTCAAATGTACGGTCTTCTAGTAGCTCAATCATCTTTCTAAAAGATTTCGAAACAGGATTATTTTTAGCAAACTCATAACCCTCAAACAAAGCATCAAATACAGGCTTTGTGATTAGATGCTGAGCAAGCATCTCAATCGCATCTTCTTCAGTTACAGATGGATTAAGGTTCTTTCTTAAGCCTTTAACAAATTGGTCAAAGGCTTTTTGATGCTCTTGATCTGAGCCACGCAACAATAACTTAATACGGTCAATATGACTCTCAGCAATAACTGAAACGTCTTTTGCCCAGTTCTCCCAATAGTCCCTTGATCCACATTTCTTGGCGATCTTTCCAAGAATGGCGTTCTGCCAAGTTTCAGCCGTTGGTAAATCCAGCTTTAATTGCGTTACTGATGGAGCGGCAATATCGGGCTTTTTATTTGGATCAACCTTCGAATCTTGAGGATCTTTACCAGCGACTTTACCTTCGCCAATAATGGTGACATCAATTTGGTCTGGCTTATTTACGTTGAATTTAATTTTATTAACAGTTGCTTCAAAGCGATCATCGTGGGCACGTAACGCCTGACATACATCCCACACTACCTTGTATCGCTTGTTGTCGTTTAATGCCTTTTCAGGATCTACGTCGGCAGGAATAGAAATGGGAATAATGATGTATCCATATTTCTTGCCGTCGGCTTTACGCATCGCCCTACCGACAGACTGAACTACATCAACCATTGAATTTCGAGGATTTAAAAATAAAACCGCATCAAGAGTAGGAACGTCAACACCCTCTGAAAGACATTTGGCATTTGAAAGAATGCGGCATACATTACCATCGGCTGAAGTATCCGCTTTTAGCCACTTTAATTTTGCTTGACGCTCTAAAGAAGTCATCTTTCCGTCAACGTGATCTACTTCACACTCAAGCAAATCACCTTCTTGACCTGACTGCTCAACAAATCGTTTTACAGTTCTTGAGAATAAAGCGCTGAAGTTTTTACTATCTTTGATTGACCGCGAGAAGGCAACAGCTCTTCTCATTGGATTACCTTCGTTTTGTCCTTCAATTAACTTCTTGGAGAGTCCGTTCCAGCAACCAATGATTTTGATTTCATCATCATCGATCTGTAATTCATTATCTTGCTGAAGAAATTTACTTGCGTACTCCTCTTCTACTCCAAGTACCATTACCTTGTAATCTGATAACAAGCCTTTTTCAACAGCCTCACCAAACCCCAATCTATGAAACTCAGGTCCATATAAAGACTCGTCATCCATAGAGAAAACTTCAGCGTCCTCTTGGTTGGCTTTTGAAACCATTGAATCAGCGTAGATCTTTGGTGTCGCTGTCATATATAAGCGACGCTTTGTTTTTAGTAGCTCCTCGTTATGAACTCGAGTGAAATGGCTATCCTCACGATCTGACAAGGTAACGCCAGTTGTTCTGTGGGCTTCGTCGCAAACCACTAAATCAAACTCAGGCAATCCACGCTCTTGAGCATCAATTACAACTTGAATAGATTGATAAGTACAGAAAATAACATTCAGCTTATCTTTCTGAAATTCAACTGAAGCAACCTTTGCCAATACATCAGGATCCGTAGTTGGTGGGCAAGCCAAATCATATGTGTGAATGTCATCACTTTCTTCAGCTTTGATAGAGATATCTGAACAGACAATAATGCTACTTACAGGGGTATTTGATTGATTAATCCACTCATTAAATGTCTGGCTAACTAATGAAATAGATGGGGCCAAGAATAATATTGTCCCGCCTATCTGCTCTGCTATTTTTAAACTAGTGAAAGTCTTGCCCGTCCCACAAGCCATTATCAGCTTACCACGCTCGCTCGTCTCGAACCCTTTAATTACATTTTCTAAAGCCTTCTTTTGATGCTCTCTTATTCCATTTTTTCTACGTTGAGGGGCAGTAAATGATTCGGTGTTAAATTGCTTCCAATCAATGGAGCCATTTTCCATATCATCAGTTGTCATCCTATTAATTGGAATCCTCTGATTTTTTAAGGCATCTTCAGCGTGCTTTGTCCAATTATCGGTTGTGGCGAATATTAAACGACTGGTGTAGATATCTTTACCAGATGCAGTAAAGAAACTATCAATATTGGATTTATCAACGGTTGTTTTATCGCCATAAAATTTACATTGAATGGCGCAATAGCCTTCGGAATATTTTTCTTTAGCCACAAGATCGATACCAGTATCAACCTTGCCTTCATTTTCAGGAAATTTATTCCAGATCCACACATTCGAGAAACGATCTGAAAATCTTGAATCATTTTCGAGAAAAAATTTAGTTAAACGCTCAAATTTATCGCCCTTATCTCGCTCATTTTTTGCTGTTTTTCGATAATGATCTAGTAGATCTTCTAAAGCCGACATATTGAACCCTAATTGAATTAATTCTTACAAAAGATATTACTTAATAATAACCAATATTAGAGGCAAGAATCTATACAAATAAACCTTTTCCTGTATTTTCGATATACCCTTCCACCCTCTTCAAATACCTCGAAACGATAATTGTTAGCCTACGTTTTTTATCCACAATTTCAGCGTGAGTGTCTCCTTTCTTAATTTTTTGAACTTTCAAAACGCTTGGGATAATATTCCCGACTTCCCACAACTTTAAATGTGGGTTCGCCTGAACGTAGTCATATACCTCTAACCCTAAAGCCAGTGATTTGACGTTTGGCTGTCCATTTATGCGGTATTTCAGGCTGTTTTGTTTAGCATATTGATAACCGCGTTTACCTGAATGAGTACTCTTGACTAAAGCATCTTTGAATTTAGTTACCAAAAATTCTTTAGGAAGGCCTAATGGCGCAACCACTGTTATGAAGCCTTCGGTCGCTTCGACTTTCTCTCCAAAAGGAACTACCCTAAAAATCTCCTCTTTTGGTTTTTCGGCAAAAAGATTTGCACCTCTATTTCCAGTAAGCCACCAACTTTTGAAGTTATCTGAGCGCACATCCCCGAAATCGTTGTAAAGAGAGCTTAGCTCACCTCTACCCCCATTTTCACAACAAGCTAGGTACTTTTGGTTGCGCTTTAAATAGGCCCACCACCAGTAATAAACACTCTTTTTCCAAGCAGACTCATTCTTAGGATTTTTAACTGTCCCAAAATTTGGATTGGTATAGGGGAAATGCTGTCTGTGAGGTATTTTTTTAATTGATTCCATTTAGAAATACTATCATTTTAAATAATTTAATGATGTGAGTTTTTACGTTAATTCAAATATCGGTTAATTTTATATATCGACAGAAATTGTTCAAAAGACAATTTTTAACGATATTTATAAACGTTAACCTAAAAGGAATTAATAAATGAATACTATCACTTTAAATTTAAAAAATTTAGTAACAGAATCAGCAACCGAGGGCTATATTGCTAGTTTTAAAGCTGCTTTTTCAAAGACCGCCAAAAGCGTTCTAGAAATCGGGCGAATTGTCTATCAGGCGAAATCCAACTTGAAATCGGAGCAATACGAGCTTTTTGCCATTCAAATTGGTTTTAAGTCTAGCTCTTCTACGCTCCAAAAACTAATCACCATTGGAAGCAAATACGACCTTCTTATTGAAAATGTAGAGCTTCTTCCAGCAAATTGGACGACCCTATATGACGTTGCACAACTTCCCACAGATAAATTTGAGCAATGCGTAGATCAAGGCTTAATTCAACCTAATCTTAAGGGAAAAGAAATTAAGCCCTTGTTACCAAATTACAACCCAAGCAAACAAAAGTTGATTAAAACTTCTATTCCATATAGAAGTGAATCATCTTCAAGTCAATATAAGTTAGCATTATTTCTCGGTAGCTCTCCCGATCAAGAAACAGTAGAAAAACTTAAAAAGATTATTAAAGAATGCAAAACAATTAAGTTTGCTGAGCTTGATATCAGCACTCTTGAAGAATTTCTTCAACCTGAAATCATCGAAGCTCAAGTAGCCTGAGGAGATCCTGATGACAAATGGAACTCAACCTCAAGATTGGGCTATTAAATATCGCCCAAGATCGATGGCCGACGTCATATTACCCAACCACCTGGAAAGTAGATTCAGAACCATTGCTTCCAATAATGGCGGTATTTCATTGCTATTGAAAGGTCCGCCTGGTTGCGGTAAGACTACGGTTGCTATGCTAATTAACTCTGAAGATACTTATTTTGTGAACTGTAACTTCCAAAATAGGCTTGAAGATATCAGGTCATTAGAAAGAGTTTGCTCAAATCATTCATTGATTGGCAAAAAACGCTTAATCCTATTGGACGAGGCAGACTCACTAAAGCCTGAAAGCATTAAGGCTCTTAGAGCATTCACTGAAATTTATGGAAATGTGAATGATTTTGTGATGACGACAAATCATCCTGAGCGAATGCCTGAGGCTATTTCTTCAAGGTTTTTACACATTGACTTTAGTTACCCCGAAACGGAAGAGCTAAAACTAAAACTTATGAAGTTCCTAAGTAAGGTGGCAATTGACGAAGGTTATGAAGCACCTGACCCAGCCCTGTTAAGGTCAATCATTAAACGCTCATTTCCTGACATCAGAAATATGTTGAAGCAACTTCAATTTGAATTACTAGGACAGGAGGTATCACTATGATCTTTTTAAGTCATCCAGTCTTTTCCAAGAAATGTGGTAAGGAAGCAGAAAGAAGGTTGCTGAACTTTGCAGATCAGGTCGCCTTTTTGGAGTACACATTATCCGAAACGGGATATGAGCCAATTAGATTTGACCTTGGCAGAGATGATTCTTACCAGTTCTTCATTTTCACATTGGGTAACCATTCAGTGGAAGCTGGAACTTTGCTGGAAGAAAAACTAGAGGCGGTAATTCGTAGAAATAAGCTTGATTTAATCAATAAGGTTTATTCCTACAAATGTTCTCGATGCGAAAACCTACATCTCATTTTTTATATTAAATCGCTTTCCAAAAAGAACCCTTTTAAAGGTGGCGAATTTGAAGATATCTTTTACGCGTGCGATGCCAACACATCATTTTTTATTAATTAAGGAAAAACTATGAGCGCAATTCAAACCCCGCAAAACGAGTTATTTGCTGAACAAATCTATCATAAGATATTTGCAATTCAAGATGAATTATCTGAATACATAAAGGCAAACGTCTCGAAAAATATTAACAATGTTTACCCGTTTGCATCCAATAAGATAAGGAATGATGACCTTTTTGATTTCACACCATTTCAAGAAATTTTTATCCTTATCTTCATCGTCATAAACCAAGAACGATTTATCAGAGACTTCAAAGAGATTAAGACTATTTCCAAGTCTTTAATAAAGGCGGATTTGATTTAATGCCAATCAATACCTACTTTACCTAATTCAAAGGGCGACTAAGTCGCCCTTTGAATTAAAAGAGAGAATTTTTGGTTTTACAGAAGTTTTTTGATGACTAAATAGATATGTAGCAATTGAAAAAAGCCCCAAAGGTTTAGCCTCTACAACGGACTGACAGAAATTAAGGACCAGGTCGTTTTAAGCAAAAACTAATAAGGCACCAAAATTATGAGGAGCACCAAATACAGACTGGGTGCTTAGTCAAATAAACATTTCTGTAACGACGAGGGAATACACCCTCACGCTTTTATAGGTTGCTTTACCTAGCCTATAAATTACGCCCGTTGGATTACTAGACAGAGCATAAAAGGAGATCGGCCAACCGCCCTTGCCTAATACTGAAGGTTGCTCTAGGTAAAGCATTGATAGGATGCACTATACGCAAGTATGGTTAGGTCTACCCCTAAGGCTAAATGTTCCTTCATTTAGCAGTTAGGGGTAAACATATCTAGAAAACACTACCGCAAAAAGAAATATTAATTAACTACTTCAAGTAACACGAGCGAAGCGAGTTTCGGGCGTTAGCCCGAATCTGAGTAGCCGTTAGGTCTTTATGAGACCTTCGTTCTAGTAATACAGAAAGAAAACCTGCCTAAATACAGTTAGTTACTTAAAGGAGCATTAGATCAATGAATAGAAAACAAATCTTAGGTGTTAGAGCTACTGATGAGTTTGTAAAGAAATTTGATGGACTTTGTGAACGATTGGGTCATAACCGATCAGAAGTCATTAGATATTGCCTGAAGAGATTCTTAAATGAGCATTGGAACAGTCCAGAGAACTTCCAGCGAGTACGTAAAGAGATGTTTTAGGGACGGTGAATGAATGCCAAGAAAACCAGTCCAAAGCTTTATCAGATGGTCTAGTCAAATGGATCTATCAAAACCCAATAAAAAGGATAAAAAGAATGAGCAATCATCTAGTAAAAGAAGTTCAGAAATCAGGTATGCTGATTTCCAAGGAAAAACTGATCGAAATGATCAGAAAATCATCTCAAACGACGTTCTCTATCTTGCAGAGCCCTAATTCAAAGGAAAAAACAGTTGTTATCTAGCCATTTTTCTTGCCGCTGGCTTTTTTGCAGCAACTTTTTTTGCCACCCTTTTTGAAGCTGGCTTTTTTGAAGCTACTTTACGATTTACATCTCTATGAATTCGCTCCAAAGCCTGAACCGTTGGATTTTTGGGACTCAAAGATCTCTTTGCATCTTCAATAATTTCAGATAAGTTGTCAGGGATTTGTCCCTTCTCAAGTGTTTTTCTTAGTACCGATTCGACTTCTTTCTTTTTAACACCAGACTCTAATAAGTTTTTAATTAGCTTCAGAACGTTAACCGAAATATCATAAACATCTTTGACTGAGCCCATTTACATAAACCTCAATATTGAGTTAGAAATCGAATAACAACTATTTAATCTGATCAAGTTCTATTTCTCTGAGCTCAGCAAGAGCAGACTGAAACTCTAAAATCTTTTCACCCTTGATTGGATCAATCATCCAGTTTGAATTTAAAAGATCCACCTCATTAAAAATTAATCGCCACTCATCTAAATACTCAAACTGCTCTGCACTGTACTTACTAATTGGCATAAAGGTAACTGTTTTACGTTTTTCGTCGTAGATGGTTTGACTTATCTTAGCTAACTTCTTTCTGTCAGCGTCATCTTTGTTCTTAAGCCAATATTCGATAGTAAGCTTAATATCCTCAAAATATTCTCTTGCTTTTGCTCGAAGCTCTTGTTGTTTTCTTTTTGCTTTTTTATAGACAAAAAAAGCATAAATCAATACTGCTATAACAATTACTAAAAAAGTATTCATTTTTTCTCTCAAACTTAATTGAAGATCAATAGCTCAAAATTTGTCTAATTATGGGGTTAACAATATCCCCTCTTATCTTTTCTTTAAGCCTTAAACGGTTCTTCTCGAAATCTAATTTAGTCATTTATCAACTACTTCTTAAGAACTGGAAGGTTTTTGATTGCTTCAAATTGTTCTTTAGGAAATTTATCCTTGATAGGCTTAGGATTTTCAAGGGGCTTAATTCTTGACCTAATTTCATCAAAATTTGAATTATTCTGTGTCACTTCAGATTGCTTATCTTCTTTTTTTGTCTTCATAAAACTCCGACCGTCATAGCTTAAGTTTATAAAAAAGTTTTTTTGATTTATATCGCATTACTCTAAAAATCTATTGACATTGAGCCAATCGATTTGTTATTAAGTTCCTTTTAGGAGAGTTTATGTCAACAATGGGTCATATCTATCATCAGTGTCCAAAATGCAGTAAAACACTGGTCAGTTTTACAGAATTGAGTTATTTTGAGGCAGCTGGAACCCCAAAATTTTCTGATGGCATATATGAATACTTCGCTCTTTGGAATTCTGGGTACTTAAAAGAGTGTCCAGAGTGCAAACATATTGATATTCCTAGCAATTTTCGAATTCCCGATGACGCAAATTTTGATTATCAATCTGCTGATCCGGGATTTCTTAACAGCTTAAGGTCAGTGTGCTCCTCAAGAAAAATTGACAATTGGCTGGCTAACAACAAAGTTTCCCAAAAAATCGAGTTCAACATCAGGTTCTCAGCTTACAACAGAGAAAGAGTCAAAGATGTCGAGATAAAGCGTGAAATGCTCAATAGGCAAAAAAACTCAAAAAGACTGTTTGAGATTGCATTTTCATCTTCAAACCCCGAATTACTGTTTCAGACAACTGAAATATGTCGCGGCTCAAGTTTGGTGTCAGAAGCTATCCGCCTGATAACAAAACTTGAAAGTGAGTTTCCAGACTGGAATCCTAATTTAGTCAAAGAAGTTAAAAACCTTATTGGGCAATCTAATACCGCCCCCAAAATGATTAAAAAAATTGGCAACGAAATAGGATTGGCAGATATTTAATGAAACTTAACCCCAACAAGTACGGCTTGAATGAAGGTTTATTTCCCTGTAATTCTATAAATGGTGAAATTTCAATTAACTTACCAATAAGCTCACTAAAAAATACTATTTCCATAATTCAATCTAGGAAAATTTTTTCAGAGCAAAATTTTGGCGCAATCAGCGGTGGAGCATTGATTGGTTTTGTTGTTTCATTAATCATTGGATTTACCTTTTTTAAAACTACTGATAGTGCCTTAGCAATATCGCTTGTTGGTTTAATAATTGGTGCGTTCGTTATTCAACAAAAAAGATCAAGCGCTCAAGAAAATATTGATTATCAAATTGCCCAGAGTATTTCCCTACCAAGTGACAGCGAAGATCTAATTCAAGCAAGATCGAAATTGATTTCTTATGACTGGAGTAAGTTCTGCTCATTTTTTGATGAAATTCAAAACCAAATAGACGGACTTGAAGAGATTGGAGTGAAATGGTGGCTATCTAGGACCAGCTACAAACTAGAAAATGCAGTTGCCAATATGTTTAACAGACGTGGGTTTAAGTCTAGAGTTACTCCTGGCTCAGGAGATGGTGGAATTGATGTTATTGTTGAAAATTTTGAAAATCAAAATTTATACATTCAATGTAAGGGTTGGAATAATAAAGCTGGTCCACAAATTGTTAGAGAGTTAGTAGGATCCTTAAATGTGATCAGCGATTCAAAAGCACAGGGAGTTGTTTATTGCTCTAAAGGGTTCACACAAGGAGCTATCGATTATGCAAATCAATGCAATATTCTCCTTTGGGGACCCGAAAATTTAGCAAGGATTGCTGAACTTCATCAACATATTAATCTTAACTAGATTTTAAAAATTTTTATGTAAACGTATCGTATGGGAAATAGATCAACAATAATTTTTGGCAATGGTGTTGGAATGGCTTTAGATCCAGATTATTTTCAGTTAAAAACTGGTTTAAAGACAGTTTGGGATAACTCTAATCTTTTGAGTGTTTCACACAAAAAGTTAATTCAATCCGCATTACCAAGCACTATAGAAGAGGCTTATCCAGATGCTGAAGAAAGTCTAGGAAAACTTCAAGACGCAATTTCAGCAGCTCAACTTTTAAAAGAATTTGATAATGAAGATATATCTTGGCTTAATGATCACTCAAGAGATGTCATTTTTGCCTTTAAGAAATACATACATCAAGTTGGAATCTATTTTCAAAGCTCAGGGTACACCCTGCCACAAAATTTTGTTGATGCCCTCTCGATATTTATCAATCAAACAAAATCTCATATAGCAGTTTTAAACTATGACAATTTGCTTTATGACGCTTTGTGTAGAAACCATACACTAAGTGGTTATTCTGGCGATTTGCTTGATGGGTTTCGTCGAGATGGTTTTAATCCCTCATTTATGGATCGAGTAGATATAAATAGATTTGGCTTTTATCTAAATTTACACGGATCACCATTATTTGTCGGAAACAAAAAAATGTACTCTGCTGGTAGAGATTTTTTAGAGGCTAATGCTGAATCACATATTGTGCTTACACACATAAGTCACAAAATTTCAATAATTAAATCTTCACACATACTCAATGAGTACTGGTCGAGGTTAGTCACTGCTTTCAACGAATCTGACAGCATTATTCTTTTTGGGTACTCGGGGTTAGATTCTCACCTTAATGCGTTAATTGGAAAGTACAGTAAAAAGCGACGAATAATAGTTATTGAATGGGGCAATGATGAGAGCACAAAGAGATCAGACTACTGGAATGAAACTTTATATTTTCCATCTGAATTAAATGTAATACCACTTACAAATATCCTTGAATTTGAAGATTGGAAAAATTACTAACTAATACTGATATTTTTAATCCTGATTAAAGTTATCATCAGTGGGATCTATATTTTCTTCTGGCTCTTTTTTCTTAGTCTTTTTAGCAGGTAAATAAGAATGTAGCTGACGACGGGCGTGATCAGTCGTTAAGTGTGAACCATAGAACTGCTCTATCACCCCCTGAGAAGTTCTTGCGTTCTTTGCCAGAATCAAACTATCTACGTTCGATCGCATCAGCCTAAACATAATAGCTGTGTGACGAAGGCTATAAAGCTGAATATTCTTGCCAGTGAGTTCTTTAAGTTTTGATTCTTTTAAAACTTCTCTAAACAACCTGCCCCAAATTGCCATCATCGTTGTGCGATTTTGATATTCTGGGAAGAAAACGTAGTCATCGGGTTTTAAATAAGGTGAATCTATAAGGGCGTCTAAAGCCTTTTGCCTTTTATCCGCACCGTATTTGTCTTTACCTGTGATGGCTTTAGCTTCTTCTAGCTTTCTTTGGTGCTCTTTCTTTCGAAAAGCTATAAGGCTTTCATAAGCTGGAACAATCTTTGGCATTGCTTGAACTGGATGGGCTGTGGTCTTTGTTGCTGGGTGCTTTAGAACTAACCACTCTACTTTTCTGCCGTTCTCATCGGTTTCTGATTTGCGCTGAATATGTTTATGCTTAAGAACCTTTATGTCTGTCGGTCTTAAAAAGGCGTTGATCATAAATTTATTGAGCCACTTTAGCTCTTCAGTCACAGCGATGCCCCTG
>JACCDN010228127.1_pt1 | contig 21627 bp, 21 predicted proteins | sample 7441691 | NCBI WGS metagenome assembly JACCDN01 (sample SAMN15323439, study PRJNA562643) | freshwater metagenome | isolation source: river surface water | place: USA:Blue River Watershed | collected 2017-08-16 | reverse complement strand
TCTCTCTTTGTGAACCCCAAGTAGTGCTGTGGAACTATCTACAAGTGAAACCCCATGCTTGTCGATTAAATCCAAAAAACCTTCATGTAAATCAAGGTAATATTCTGGAAATGGCATAACGCGATCTAGTTCTATATCGGTAATAAATCCACGATTACGTCCTTTTATAAGGAGATCCCAGATAGCTTCTAGGGTCGGCTCAACAATAGGTTGGTGCACCACCTGAGCAGGTGTGTTTTTGGTTTTTTTAACAAGCGAACTCTTAGGAGTTTTTTTTATTTTTTTAATCGCTGAAGTTTTGGGAACAACTTTTTTAGAAACTTTTTTCTTAACGGAAGCTTGCGTTTTGGGTTTATTTTTTAGCGATTTACTATTTTTTAAAACAGTATGCTTGCTAGGTTTTTTAGAGGTCTTTTTTGCAGGCATGGAGAGTGGATTAAGCTTTTATAAAGATTGTAAATAATGTAAAAGCCGCGTTGTTTCGGTCACATTTTTTTCTTTTTCCGATTTTTTCAGTGAAAATTCAATAAACTTACGCCTCTTTTTGGTCCATTCAAGACTAATACGTTGAAGTAGTTTAGCAAGCTCCTCAGCTGCATCTTTACTTGTGATTTCCTCGTATTCTTTGTCGGCTAGCATAAGCAAAAAATCGGTCATATCCTCAAGATTTGCCTGTAAAAAGCCTAAAGAGACGTCTTTTATGGTGAACGCAGGTTTATTATAGTACCTTTGCCAAATCTCGTAAAGGGACTTGAGGGTTGTTTCCTCAAAATACTCTGCCCGTATATCTTTTTGAAACGAAGCATAAAGTGTGGGAAATTTACACAAAAGCGACCAAAACATTTGCACCAAAAATGTATAACTATCTGTTACATCCGGCTTTTTTAAAACCACAGCTTTGTTATTTCGGTCATTGTAATGGGTCTGTTGTTTTGGCTTATTTCTAATTTTCACTAGTTCTTCTCGAAGAATACTAGCATCAATAAAAATAAGTTGGGCTAATTTTTCCAACCAATGCTCTTGTTCAACAACATGAGGTATTCGCGCAATGTGCCCCAACAAAAACTCACTCGCTTTTTGTTTGCTTCGAGGATCGTTACTATTCAAATGATTCGTGGCAACATCAAAATACCAATCCATACTATCAACCGCATGTTCAACACAGTCAAACCATTTCTTTTTATCTTTTTTAATACACTCATCAGCATCCTTTCCCAAACCAGCAGGTATTTTAACTACCTTTACATGCATTCCTTCTTCCACAGCCACCTCTATCCCCCTTTTACCAGCATTTTCTCCCGCATTGTCACCGTCAAAAGCCATTATAATTTCAGTTGTATAGCGTTTTAATAGTCGCACTTGCTCGCCCGTTAAGGCCGTTCCTGAAGCTGCTACCACATAACCCATCCCTTCTTGATGAGACGTTACCACATCCATTTGACCTTCCACAATCAAGACTTTATTGTGTATCTTTATGTTAGTTTTTGCTTTATGCAAACCATATAACATTCTAGATTTATCATAGAGCATGGTTTGTGGCGAATTGATATATTTTCCCCCTGTATCTGGTTTTTCAACCAATATGCGCCCAGTAAAGCCAATTACATTTCCATGCACATCACTTAAAGGAAACATTATCCGACCTCGGAAACGATCGTAGTATCGAACAGATCCGGAATGTTCATCCTGTTTTTTTATAGTTAAACCAGCATCTACCAAATCATTGATCAAAAATCCATGCTTTACCAAATATTTTGTTAAAAGATCCCATTGATCTGGGCTAAAACCAATCTGCCAATCTATAATTGTTCCTGGTTTTAAACCACGTTGTTCTAAATAATCTCGAGCAGGTTTATTAGCTGGAACTTCTAATAAAAAATTGTGAAAAAAATATGCTGCTTTTTTAGTTATTTCTAGCAATCTATTTCGTTGACTATTTTTTATCTCTGAATTTTTTACATCAATTTTTACACCCGCACGGTCTGCCAACATTTTTAAAGTTTCGGGAAAACCAAGCCCCTCCATTTCTTGAACAAATGTAAAAATATCACCACCCTTACTACAACCAAAACAATGCCAAATTTGTTTTTCTGGATGCACCATGAAAGAAGGAGATTTTTCTTGATGAAACGGACAATTTGCCTTCCAATTTGCCCCGGTTTTTTTTAAAGGCAAATATTCTTGAATGAATTGCACCAAGTCTATGCGATCTTTGATTGTTTGAGTATCGGTCATACGAAATAAATCTAACACTCCCGTACTATTAGGGCAAGAGGTAGGGTTTTACTCTCTTCTTAAGGCATCAATAGGGCTAAGTAGCGAAGCCTTGCGTGCTGGATATAGTCCAAAAACGAGTCCAATAATTGCAGAAAACCCAACAGATAAAACAATTGATGACAACGTAACTTCGTACACCCACGCAAAACCGCTTGAAACAGCTAGTGCATAAACAGCCAGTGCAAGCAAAGCCCCAACCAGAACTCCAATTATACCCCCACCCACTGTCATCACTATTGCTTCTAATAAAAATTGCCATACGATATCTTTTCTTTTGGCACCAAGAGATTTGCGCAAACCAATCTCAAAGGTTCTTTCGGCTACGGAAACGTACATAATGTTCATAATTCCAACACCACCAACAACAAGTGAAATACCAACCAAAGCAACCAGTAATAAGGTAATTCCACTGGCAACATTGGCTATTAAACCGGCCGCTTCAGCCATAGTACTTACCTCAAAATCATCTCGATTTGGATCACTAATAGAATGATTTTCTCTTAAAATTTCAACTATATCTTCTTTAGTGCGAATAGATTCGGAAGCGTTTTTCATTTTAGCATTCACTGTACTTACATAATCAATGCCAAGTAATTTTTTTTGCATTGTTTTGGTGGGGATTATAAGAATGTTGTCCATATCAAAGAAAAGTGCGGAACCGCGCGGAGCCAACACTCCAATCACTCGAAATGTTTTCCCGCGTATATACATTATTTGACCAACCGCTTCTTGTTGTCCAAACAGTTTTTCTTTTGCCGCAGAACCCAAAACAACCACATTATTTAAAGAATTTTCGTCATCTTGTGTAAAAAAATTGCCACTAGTAAACGTTATTTTTTCAATATCACTAGCACGAGCCCCCTCACCCATTACGAATACTTTTTTAATCTGACCATTATAACTCACTGCTTCTTGGCTTATAATTGAACCATAAGCCGCACTAATATTTGGTAAACGCTCAATTTGTTGAATATCTTTATCTTTTAAACTTGTAATGGTAATGCCCACATCTCCACTACCAGAACTTTTATTTGGTGGCCGAGCAGTAATGCTAATAGTATCCGCACCATATACATCAAGCTGACCCATAATTAACCGTTCAATGCCTTTTCCCGCAGCCATAATTACAATAACAATAGCAATACCGATACTAATGGCGAGCATTGTTAAAACAGTACGGCTTTTTTGCCTTTTCAGTGAATCAAAAACTAGTTGTAAGTATGTGGAAAACATAATGTTGTGTGTGTGCAAGGCTTACTTATTCATACCTCAAAGCTTCGATAGGGCTAAGTGAACTAGCACGGCGTGCTGGGTTAATACCAAATAATAAGCCAATAAAAACAGAAACTCCGCAGCCAACTATACTAGAAAGAGGAGAAATAACTAAGTCCCAGCTATATTCCATCGATTGAGCAATTTTAGCAGTCGCAACTGAAATTATAATTCCGAGCCCAATACCAATAACACCACCTGTAAAAGTAATAAAAATTGTTTCTATTAAAAATTGAAGAGTAATTTGTGAGCTTCTGGCACCAAGTGCTTTACGCAAACCAATCTCTTTGGTTCGCTCTTGTACAGCTGCTAACATTATATTCATAATGCCAATTCCACCCACCACCAATGATACTGCTGCAATAGCCGCCAAGAAAAAACGTAGAGCATTAGTAATAGAAGTTAATACATCCAAACCTTCATTTGTCGAACGAACAGTAAAATCATCGTTATCAGCATTAGAAATATTATGACGATCACGTAAAGTATTTTTAATATACTCAACTGCCGAATCTACCTGATCGGCACGAGCAATTTTAACACGTAAAAAACTTACATGGTTAATACCGAGCAACAATTTTTGAGCTGTTGTTATGGGTACAAAAACTTGGTTATCTTGATTTTGAAAACCACTCACTCCACGTGAACGCATTACTCCAACAACCGTAAAATTTTGTTTTTTTATTTTAATAATTTCTCCAAGAGCTGAATTGTCTCCAAATAAATTCTTGGCTACATCACTACCAATTACAACTACCCGACTCAAGCTTCGCTCTTCATCTTCACTAAAAAAACGACCCTGAGCAACTTTAGTGTCTTCAACTTCCAAATAACCAGCATTAGTTCCCACAAATGTTGTGTCCGTCTTATTTTCTTGCCAGGTTACCAAATCTGCGCCTCGCACATAGGCAGCCATTGCTTCTATTGCAGGAAATTCTCCATTCATTAGCGCTTTTCCATCTTCATACGTTAACGAAGTAATTACTACTCCAAATACCGCAACTGGCGGGCCTTTATCATCAGATTTTCCTGGAAGCACCCCAACTAAATTTGAACCCAGACTTTTAACTTGATTTAAAATAAGGCTTTGTGCTCCAGCGCCAACAGAGAGGATGACAATCATGGACATAACACCAATGATAATGCCAAGCATGGTTAAAAAAGAGCGTATTTTATTACGGCGCAAAATTTCCCAGGCATTTTTAATATTTTCGAAGAAATTCATACCTCTATAAACAATATTTCTGTTTATTTGCTTTAATTTTAGCCGAAAATTGGCTTTTTACTATTAACAAGAGTGGTAGGGTAGCTTATAGTATTTTGTTCCTCCACGGTGAGGACGTATCAAGGAGCAATTCAATGAATACAGTCAAACTACCGACCGTCAACCCGCTCTTCAGACCCGGAACCATTGAGGCTCTGGAGCAGGAGATGGCTACGTATCTCGACCTCCTCAGGAGTGGCAAGATCCAAGCCGCGATCGCTGAGCTCCCACAGGCCGCGCAGGACACCGCCCGAAAGGCGCTGCAGGGCGGGAGGGTCCAGTTCATCCGTGAAGAAATGGACGGTTTCATGGGGAATGTGTTCAGGCACACGAACCTGCCGGAAGCCAAGGCTTTCTACAAGGACCTGGCGGACGAGCACGGCTAACCCCATCACGAAGGCCATCTGGCCGGCGATTTAATGAACAGTCAACTGTTCAAAGAATCGTCGGCTTCTTTATTTTAAGAAAATTATTTTTTTAATTCTTCCTTATCTTTAGCAATTTGTCGATGAACAACTTTTTCATCTTTAATAAGCACCCCATCTTTCATTTCTAAAATTCTTTTAGCATGTTCAGCAGTAGAGCGCTCATGTGTAACCAATACAATGGTATGTCCATCATCGTTTAAACCTTGCAAAATTTTCATCACCTGTAAACCAGATTTTGAGTCAAGATTACCGGTAGGCTCATCGGCAAAAATAATTTGAGGATTATTTACCAAAGCACGAGCAATAGCCACACGTTGTTTTTCTCCTCCAGACAATTTATTTGGTGAATATTCTAAGCGGTGCGACAATCCAACTGCTTCTAATAAATCTTTGGCTATTTTATTTCGGTTTTCTTTAGGAACTTTGCTATACAAAAGCGGTAAAGCCACATTTTCTAAAGCACTAGAACGAGCTAGCAAATTAAAGGCCTGAAATACAAATCCAACTTTTTCATTGCGCATAAGCGCTAACTCATCATCGGTTAATGTGCTTACATCTTTGCCATCAAATAAATACGTACCACTACTCAACACATCTAAAAAACCCAAAATATGCATTAAGGTTGATTTTCCTGAACCACTTGGCCCCATTATAGAGACAAACTCCCCTTTTTGAATAGAAAAATTAAGACCTTTTAACACAGGTGTAACAACCTCAGCAATTTCGTAGTTTTTTTCTACATTTTTAATCTCAATAAGAGTTGCCATAAAAAATGATTTTTTACGCTGTTTTCTTACTCAAAACTACCTGCTGACCTTCGTTTACACCCTCAACAATTTCTTGCTTACCTTCATCGGCTCGTAAACCAATTTTAACCACATAATCATGTTCTACACCATTTTCAAGCACCGTAACATATCGTTCACCATCCGAATTAACCTTAACACTTCGAGCTGGTACAAATAAAACGTTTTGTTTTTGATTGGTGGTAATAGTGATATTAGCCGTCATTCCAGATTTTACCTCCAGAGTTGAAGTAGAATCATCTAAAGAAATGCGTACTTTATAATAAACCACGTCTTGAATAATAGTAGGACCGGAATCAATGAGTAAAACTTTACCTGAAAATTTATTTTCTTGACCAAACGCATCAAGCGTTACAGAAACAGTATCTTGTAATTTTGTTTTGTGTACATCTACTTCAGAAATATCAACTTTGATTTCATAGTGAGGAGATAAAATACTCATCATCGAATCAACTGAAGAAACGAGTTCACCGGGTTTTTTAGCAATAGTAGCAATCACGCCATCAATCGGAGCCCGAATAATAGCCCTATCTCTACTAGCTACTGCTTGCGCGAGAGCAGCACGGTAAGAAGCTACATCCACATCACGCGGTGGATTAACTTTTGATTGGTAGGTTGCCAAAGATTGATCGTATATTGCCTGCTTTAATTTTATAGAAGTATCCGCATTAGCCTGTACTTGAGCCAAATCATTCAAGGCCTTGCTATAAGCAATAGTGTAAGTTGTTAAGCTATTTTTAGCATTAGAAATAGCTTGTTTTTGAGTGATAACACTGGAATATTCTGTATTTACTGAAGTCCGTGTGGCATCGATAACACTTTTTTTAGCATCCAGACTTGTTTGCGTAAGCGAACCAATAGCAGGAGTGGCTATAAGAGTTTCACCCACATTTGCTAAAAGAATATTTGCTTTTGCAAGAGCATCTTCAGTTGTTAAAAGCGCAGTATCCACATCAGCACGAGCACTAGAATTGCTAAGAATTGAAACTTGTTGCTTAGCCTGATTTTTAGCTTGTTTTGTTTCCAAATAGCTCGCTTTAGCCGCAGCTAATTTATTCGGATCGGTAATTGATAAATAATTTTTGATATCACCATTAGCAATAGTATTATCCATTCCTAAAATAGTATCAGCTTGTGAAAGAGCTTCATCTAACTTTGTCATGCTTGCACTTAAACGTGAAAGCGCTGTTTGATACGCCTGAACCACAATCTGACTCTGATCGTCACCCTCTGCTAACTTTAAATTATTTTTAGCACTAGCTACGTTTGCTTCGGCAGTAGCAACATTATTTTGTGCGTCAATTTTAGCCTGTTCAAGCGAGACTTTTGCTGAGGTCATGGCTGCTTCATAATAACGACGATCTTCATTTGTTGCGCCAGCTAATTGTTTATCTAAATTTGCTTTTGCCTGAGAAACAGCTGCGTTAAGCTCACCTAACTTAAGGGTAGCTAAAACAGTACCTTGTTTAACAGATTGACCGTCCTTTACCATTACCGACCCAACAGTTCCTGGTATTTCAAAACGTAACGCTAAATCATCCACTGCTTCAATTTTTCCCGTAGCCTGAACTGTTTGCACTAAGTTACCGCGTGAAACCGCAACGGTTTCATATGTAGGGGGCTGGTGTGATTTTTTATAACTACGGTATACAAAAAACAAAATGATAAGCACGATAATAAACGGGATATAAAACTTCTTTTTTTTGATAAATGCTAATTTCATAAAATAGGAATTAAGATAAATGTTTAGTAATTTCTTTAATTATGTCGCGCATGTTTTTTTCTGGTATAAAAATAAGTTTACCAAAATGCTCAATAACTAAAAACTGGTCTCCATTTTTTAAATTTAACCTACTGCGCGCATCTTTGGGAATAACGATTTGACCACGTGGCCCAACTGTAGCTGTTCCACATACCGTACCCAAAGTTTGGTCAATTTTTTTGGTCATAAAATAATAAAAGTATGATTATTCATATTTATCATACTTTGACTATTTTGTCAAATAAAAGCGCTATATTAAGCCTTTTCCCACGCTGCAATGTTTTTTAAAAAAGAGTCTTTTATTGAGGCAAAATATTCAAAAGCCGGGTCGTGATCATTGGGCACCACACCGTTCAAAATTGCCTCCTCAATGGCTTTTTTAATTTTTCCTACCGTTGGCCCTGGTTTGAGACCACAAACTGCCATAATTTCCTCGCCCCGCACCGGTGATTGGAATGCGCGGAGCTTATCTTTTTCAATTACTTCCGCTACTCGTGTTTCAAGCCAATCATAATTCTTTAAACGATTTTCTTTTTTAAATGGGTTGCCGGTGGTAATGTCGCTGCGACCCAAAACTAACAAATCTTCAATCTCCTCACCCACATTTACAATCAATCGGCGCACCGCAGAATCGGTAATTCCTTTATCCATTAAGCTAATAGGTTGCATGTGCCAACGAATGAGTTTTGACAAGTAATCAGTTTTATCATTTGCCAAACGCAATCGTTTACCAATCACGCGCATCATTTTTCTTCCCACAAATTCATGGGCATGGAAGGTCCAGCCGATTTTGGGTAGAAATTTTTTGGTAGGCGGTTTGCCAATGTCATGAAAAAAACCAGCCAAACGCAACCACACGTTATTCGAGCGCTCCGCAATGTTGTCTACAACTTTGAACGTATGGGTTAAATTGTTTTTGTGCGAATGGCCGTACACATCCTCTACTCCATCAAGAGCAGAAATTTCGGGCAAGATTATGTCCATCAGTTGGGTTTGGAATAAAAGTACCAAGCCAATAGATGGTTGAGCGCATGAAAATAGTTTTAGTAATTCTTCTTGCACGCGCTCCATGGACACAATTTTTATTCGCTCACGATTTTGGTAAATTGATTCCAAGGTTTTTAATTCAATAGAAAAATTTAGCTGTGCCGCAAAACGAATAGCACGAAACATGCGCAGCGGGTCTTCTTTAAAAGTAACGTCAGGGTCAAGTGGAGTTCGTAAAATCTTTTCAGCCAAATCTTTTTGCCCATCAAATGGGTCGATGAGATGTTTTTGGAATGTTTCTATCGATGATTTACCAGACAACATTTTTTCCAACACATCTATTGGCAAAGCCATGGCATTGACGGTAAAATCACGACGCTTCAAATCTTCGTCCAAGGTAGTTTGTTCTACTTTTGGCTTTCTTGAATCCGGCGAATATGACTCGGTGCGCGCTCCGGCAAATTCTAGCTCTACCCTATCCTCGCCTTCCCCAATTAAATAACGCGCAGTATCAAAGTCCGGGAACTCTATTAAACTCCCCGCTTGCTTTAAGGTTTCATCCAATTTTTTGGCAAATTCCAGCCCGCTGCCGAGCACGACAAAATCCAGATCTTTTTTCTGCAAACGCTGTAATAAAAAATCCCGCACGTACCCACCAACGATGTACACAGGAGTTTTCTCTTTTTTGGAGAGTGTGGTGATTTTTTTGAGGATGGTAGATAAGGAGGAAGACACAACGCAAAAATTAATAACTCTTAATTTAAGATACTCTATCATATCATTTTTGGCTTGAAAAGCCGGTTTTAATATGATAGACTTGCTGGGAAAATAAAGTTTTTAAAACGGAATCTATGAATTTGACTAAAAATACAAAAAAACATTCTATTATCATTTCAGTTCTATTGATTATGTTAATATTAACTGCGGGCGAAAACTTCAGAGCCGGATATGAAGCAGATATAAAAAATATGAATGGTTGTCAAACAAACCTTTTGGGTTGCTGGGGTTTCCCTATAACACTACTAATCTTGGCAGCATTAATTATTTACGTAACTATTTTGTTTATCATTAAGACACAAAATAAAAATCAGGTTTTAAAAAAATAAATTTTGCCTATTTTAATGTGATACGTAGTATTCTTCATGTTCTATAGAAAGACATACCGGGCTGTAGCGAAGTTGGCTATCGCGCTTGCATGGGCGCCGCCCAGAGGGCTCTGCCCGGAGGGGTGCAATAAGATTCTTTGGTTATTATAGTCTAAATGAGCTCAACGAATTCATCCTCTATAGGACGCCTTCATACTGGCTGCTCTGCCCGGCGGGCGCCGCCCAGAGGGCTCTGCCTAAGAGGGCGCCGCCCAGAGGGCTCTGCCCGGCGGGGTGCAAAAAAAATATGGCATACGTTTATTTGCTCAAAAGTTTAAAGGATCTTAAAAACTACATCGGCTCAACCCCGGATGTATTTGCCCGTTTTAAATTACATGAAAATGGAAAAGTTGAATCAACAAAATATCGAAGACCGCTCAAGCTGATTGGTTACCGCGAGACAGAGTCTTTGGGAGAAGCACGAGTAATTGAGCATAAATATAAACGAAGTCATGGTGCATTGGAAAGAGATATTAAAAATGGTTTTTTCAAAATTATAGATGAAAATATTAACATCGGGCTGTAGCGAAGTTGGCTATCGCGCTTGCATGGGGTGCAAGAGATCGCAGGTTCAAGTCCTGTCAGCCCGACGGATCAAAAAATATTGATTTACAAACAAAAATACCACATTAATTGTGGTATTTTTGTTTTTGCACATGGTCCTCGTTATGGCTACAATATTTTATAACTATAACGAGTAGAGGCCATGTGCAAGCGCCCCCACCCGCTTGTTTGTAGGCGGTGGTTCGCGCTTACTTTTGGCGAGCTAGGCTCGCCAGCGCGGCGCTGATGGCCTGGTCATATTGATCCTGCCAGTAGTGGCAGAACTCACTCCCGATCTGACGCTCAGAATCACAAAGTTGCATTTCCACCACTTTCTGGGTCCTTTTCCCATTGACGCCGAAGTCAACGACGCCGTCTGTACCACGGTCGGAAAAATTCACCTCTTGACCCCCCGCCGACTTGACCCAGATCGACAGCACTTTTGCCACCGTACCACCCTCAGCATACCAGAGGGTGTACTTCTTACCTCCATTGTGGAAAACCATCTGGTAGTCTCCACCTCGGTCGCGGTGTTTCTTCACCAGCATCACCACCCGAGCCACATCGGCCTGAGTGGCGGCATGGGCGCGAGGGGCGCTGAAGAAGGTGAGAACAGCCAGGATGAGAGCGCCAATGAATGAACGCATGTTTCGGAAACCTTTCTACCGATTTTATCGGCATTGATGTATTACCAGATAACGTTACTTTCACAAGTAAATTCGCTAATTACAACGAACATAATTGTTAAAATAACATCTAATTTTAGTACAAATTTGATGATTTGTCAAGGCCGTTTTTGGCTTGGAAAAACTGACTTTTTGTCTTTCAAGACCAGGTTTCGCGTCAGTGCGTGAGCAAATTCGCTTTTTTGTTCAGTGGTTGATGACTAAGGTTGGCGGAGATGCTGATGGTGGTAAAACACCATACCTAGCTATTTGGCTAATTTTAGCCACAGATCAAGGTTGACAAAGCTGTAATTTTGTGATATGTTGTCTAGTTCTTTAAAGTGAAATACCTCCTTATGTAAACGGGTGATTCAAGTCTTTGGAAAAGACTGGAACCACCCGTAATACCAATTGGAGGAATAAACATGACCACGACGGATGCTACTACCCACCCCATTTCTCGTAACCCCGAGCCAAACTTCAAAGAGCTGGGAGGCTTTTCCTACTGGATCTACCATTACGAAAACAACCATTCCATGAAAGTCAGAAAGGACGATTCTCCGGCAAAACCCATCCAGGGCGTCCAGATCGTGCCCACCAAGAGAGGTATCCGTGTGGATTATGCTGAGTTCACAGGGAGGTACTTCCCCGATGTCCGCGATGTCAACATTGTTGGTGGTAAGCCGCTCTATGTTGCCAAGCTCCCTGGTGACGAGACTGACTACTTCACCAACAACGTGGTGGTCTACGGCACGACCGAGTATGGTGGCCCAGAATTCGTTCGGAAGATCGTTGGCATCTCTGGCGGGCACCCCCTCTTCATCGGGATGACCAATGAAGATAATGATCAGGTGTGGGGGGCCGTGCATGGCGGGCGTCACATGCTCCACTGGGATTGTGTTAACCCGGAGAGCGCCCGTATCTACTCGGGCGTGCTCGTCTATGCCGCAGGGGAGCAGAACTACGAGACAGGCGATGAGGGCACCTTCGAATGGTACTGCGTTATCGACCAGACCAAGTTTGGTCCATTCGACAACGAGCCGTCCTTCAGGTGCACCTCATGGGCGGAGCCGATGTACGACGCGGACGGTCACGAGATGGCCAAAGAGCTGCTCATCTGTGGTGAGCGTGGTGGAAAGCAAGGCTCTATGACTATCAACATCCGCGAACTGCTCGGCAAGACGCCATAGCCATCTCCTACCAAACGCACGTATTCGTGCCGTGAATCCCCCGACGCTACACGTGACAACTTCGGGGCAACAAAAAAGCAGTCAGTTTAACACCGACTGCTTTTTTATGCCGTAATAAAACAGCACCTCGAGGGAGGCGCTTAAATGCGAACAGAACGGACCGAGCAGAATGCTCTTATGGCCGCGAGTAAATGAAGTTACCTCCGTAAATCGCGACATTGAGCAGGTGACTGTCGCCAGTTGTGAGATTGGTGTACTCCACTTCCACCAACTCAAACTGGAATGTCGTTCCCTCAACCCCGTTCGGATCTGGGATGACGTGGAAGTACATGTCCAACATTCCATTGCCCAAATGAGCCAGATGCCCAGGCTGAGCATCGACTTTGTTGTTGGTGACAATTCCGCTCGATGCAAATGATCCACCCCCCGAATCTTGCTGCCAAGCCATGCCATTACTATTGGCAGTGCCATCGACGATAAGCTTCAATCGGGTAACCCTCACACCACACTTTGGGTCACCAGAGCCTTGAAATGTGCTTTTCAAAGCAACAAAACCCGGTTCACCTGGTTGAACCAAACGCCCCACCGGATTGCCAGTCTCAGCCACCACAACCTTAAGGTCTGGGCAGCTTGGAAGTTTCTGCCCCATATCCACCTGTTGCACAGGTAGGGATTTTTCAACCGGACCACATCCAACAGTGATCAGCAAACCCACAAAAGCCAGAGCCATCAGTTTCATCATTCGAGCACTCTCCCTTGCTACTATCCGCTACAAAGCGGCTTTGTGCCAAGTTTTACCTTGGCGTTGATAGGAGCAATTATTGTGTCACCAGACACTCATTTCGTCAAGAGTATGACAAAAAAGCCATGATTTTCAAAAAACTACCCTACCTCACAAAAAACCATCTAATATTTTACTCAAAATATTGCTGCCAATAAGACAAACTGCTACTATCTAACGGAGAAGGTTGTTCAAATAAAAAACTAGAATATGCCACGCAAAATCTACAACAAATTAATCCGCGATAAAATCCCAGAAATAATCACAAACAACAACGCTACACCAAAAATTTCTGTGTTAAGCACTGAGGAATTTAGAATTGCTCTCAATAAAAAATTGACCGAGGAAGCGCATGAACTCGCGGAAGCAAAATCTAACGAAGAAATTCTTAACGAATTAGCAGATATTTTGGAAGTAATTGAAACGATTGCTAAAAATAGCAATATAACTTCTCGGGAAATTATCAAACGAAAAGAAGAGAAAAAACAAGAGCGCGGCGCTTTTGAAAAAAGACTTTTTTTGGAATATACAGATGAAGAATGATTCAACGATATATATTTTAAAATGTATCTCAATAATTAACATAGGCATAATCAAATTTCTTCAAGCTCCACTCTATATATATAAACAACAATCCATCTTGACAGAAATTCAAAAATACTATATATTTCCAAACTCTTTGCGAAGCTCAAGCACACAAACAGAAGAGGAGGATACCATGAAAAATCTCATGAAAATTTTTCGGGTGCTGATTGGTATCGGAGCCATACTTGTGTTGTACAAACTTGATCGCTATTGTTATCAAGAAGAAGAGCGCGAAAGAATTTTTCGTAGTGAAGAACAGACTAAGGAATATGAAAATTTTAAGACATGCCTCCTCAATGATAATTGTGCGGCGATTGTAGATTTTTATGCTCGAAATTGCTTTCGGGGCAAAATCGAAAAAGCGTGCGAGTATTTTGATCAAATGTACCAAAAAATAAAAAGCCGTAGAGGGGTTGAGTTTAACACATCAAACTTGCCGAATACTGGCTGTCACCATGGCTTCCAAATAGCCTGCAAAGATTCATATCAAAAGAAAAGATAGGCACCTGTCTCACCAGGTGCCTTCGTATCCTAAAAAAATTACAGGTTATTTAAATAATTTTTCTTAATGTTGACAATCACAATAAACTTGTTTAGTCTGAAATAGTTCTTTTAAGCCCACACATAACTGTTTGTTGGAATATAATAGATTGTTATACTTTTGAAAATCAAAAATAGAACCATCTGTTATATTAAACAGAAAAAAGGAGAAACAGATGACCGGCGTAAAAGGTTCAGACTTAAAAACATTTGATTTTTATTATACTTCCTGTTGTGGCATTAATGAAACGGACTGTAATCAACAAATCAGAGATATGGTTAGAAAATTTGGTATAGAAAATCCAACCTTTACAGTTCTTGAAATTGAAATAGAACGAGATTATAAAAGCGGATATAATTGGTCTTACCGCGCAACTATCCAAATTCAATACACACTAAACCCAGTAACTACCGAGCACAAATAGACCCAAAAATCTTAAATATGTGAACTCCCGGTGCCACACATGAAAACTCCGGGGACAAAAAAACATCTTGATTATATCGAGATGTTTTTTTATTTAATTCAGCGCGGTTTTACCACCATTCCCCGGCAATTCTTTACAAAACACGGAGGTTATGATAGTTTTTAGGGCTTTTAATTGCAAAAAGCAAGGAGTGGTACATGAAAACGATCTTTTCAGCAGGCAGAAAAAATAGCACAATTTTCCTAATTTTGGCACTAATATTTTGTGCTTTAATTGGATATTGTTCACACAACAACAAAAAGCATGGTGGTAAACTTGTCGCACTTTCCAATTCTTGCGAACGTAAGCCCCAAAATTGTGGCGAGATGATATATGCTTATACAGCAGAATGCTTTGAGAAAAAACTTGGCTACTACTGCTTTAAACTAAGCGAACATGCAGAAAAAAAAGATATCTACTTCAATGGAATAAAACAGAGTGGCATAAGCTTGCGTACTTTAGGGTGCGCTTATGGATATAAGGTATCCTGTTCGTCGGATTTTTATTTTCAAATGGATATTAGACAACTAGAAGATCACCAGAAATGCCTTGATGATAACAGTAAATGCCAAGAAATAAAGAACTTCTTGCAAGATCAATGTAGTGCCAATATCAGTGGATCATGCTATGAATTGGCTTTGCTCATGAAAGAAGCAAAATTAGGCGAAGTTTCGTTTAGAAACAATAAAATTGCCGATCCCCAAGAACTTTTAAGGCAATCTTGCTTCCTAGGAAACAAGCTTAGCTGTGATAATTGGAAAAAGTAGAAAATCAACCATGTATTTTTCGGCACTTCTGATCGAAGTGTCTTTATATTTTAAGAATATTTCTTTTTCCTCAAAATCCACTTCGCTAATTCCAAAACTGGCGCAACACTAAAGGCGAGAAGTAGAATAATCACCCAATCTTTTACCGGCAAACTGTATGTACCAAATGGTTTGTGTAAAAATGGTACATAAATAACCAACAACAAAAGGAGTAATTCCCAAAGCACCGCGCGGTTCAACCATTTATTGGCAAAAAAACCACGGAAGACCGATTTGTGATCAGAACGGAAGTTGTAAGCTTTGATAAACTGAACCATAACTAACGAAACGAACACCATGGTCATTGTTTCGGCAGTGGTACGACCAGAATTTTTAGCCCAGATAAATAAAAATATATTTATTAACGTCGACCAAATTCCACCTGTTAGCATCAAAATCACAACCGGACGAGAAAAAATATTTGCACTTGTTTTGCGTGGTTGGTGTTTCATAATATCATTCTCCGGTGGGTCCACAGCAAGCGCTAATGCCGGCAAGCCATCAGTTGCCAAATTCACATACAGAATTTGTACAGCACTAAGTGGTAGCGGCAAGCCCAAAATTGTCGAACCAACCATCAGACCGATTTCTCCAATGTTAGATGAAAGCAAATACATTAAATATTTTTTGATGTTGCTAAAAATAATTCTCCCCTCTTCGATTGCGGAAACAATCGAGGTAAAATTATCATCTATCAAAGTCATTGCGGCCGCTTCTTTGCTTACATCTGTTCCCGTAATTCCCATTGCAATACCGATATCTGCTTTTTTCAATGCTGGCGCGTCATTCACTCCGTCACCCGTCATGGCCACAACCTGACCCTGTTCTTGCAAAGCTTTCACGATACGGAGTTTGTGAGCCGGAGTCACACGTGCGCAGACATCAACATGTTCCAATTCTTTGGCAAAATCAGTATCACTAATTTTATCTATCTCTACACCGGTTAAAACTTTTTTACCTTCATGCAAAATTCCCAATTCCCTCGCGATTGCTTCAGCGGTAATTGGATGGTCTCCCGTAATCATCAAAACGCGAATGCCTGCACTTTTGCATTTTTCAATCGCCTCTTTAGCTTCTAAGCGTGGTGGATCGATCATTCCTACAAAACCAAGGAAAACCATTTCTTTTTCAACACTTTCCAAAACTGCATCGGGCTTAGAAGAAATACCAATAACCCGCAAAGCTTCTTTGGCAAAAGTATGCGCCTGAGCCAAAATAGTATTCCGCATTTCATCCGTAAGATTTTCGATCCCATTTTCCGTAGCAAATTTAGTACATGAAGACAAAATTACTTCTACAGCTCCTTTGCTATAGGCAACTTGTTTATCTCCCACTGCTTTATGAATCGTGGTCATTCTTTTGGTTTCAGAACTAAAGGGAATTTCTGCTACCCGAGGAGATTCTTCATCCATCACTTCCTTGTTTATTTTAGATTTTAACCCCAATACTACCAACGCCCCTTCAGTGGGGTCACCTTTTACATCCCACGAACCATTATTTTCAATAATAGTCGCATCAGAGCAAAGCACACCTGCTTTCAAAAAATCTAATAGCAATTTGCTGGGGTTAAAATTTTGTTGATTCAAAGTAAAACTTCCAACTGGTTCATACCCAGAACCACCAATTTCCAGAATCAGATTACCTGCCGGCAAATATACTTTACGCACAGTCATTTCATCTTTTGTTAATGTACCTGTTTTATCGGTACAAATAACTGTAGTACTACCTAATGTTTCAACAGCCGGCAAACGACGCACCAGCGCATTGCGTTTCACCATGCGCTGCACACCTATAGCTAGAGAAATAGTAACTACCGCTGGCAGCGCCTCCGGCACAACTGCCACAGCAAGCGCGATTCCAAAAATAAATAACTCCAAAAATGGTTGGCCGCGGAATAAACCAATAGCGACGATTATAGAAATAATAACCATTGCAGCAACGGCCAAATTTTTACCCACCTTATCTAAGTTTTTTTGCAAGGGGGTTTCACTACTTTCTACAGATTGAAGCATGCCCGCGATTTTTCCAAACTCGGTATCGTTGCCAGTACCGGTGACCACAGCCCTGGCACGTCCATAGGTAGCACTCGTGCCCGCATACACCATATTTTTTCTATCGCCCAGCGGAATTTCATTTCCATTTATAATATGATCATGTTTTTCTGCAGAGAGTGATTCCCCTGTTAAAGATGCCTCATCAACTTTCAAATTTATACTTTCTATCAACCTTGCATCAGCTGGAATTTTATCTCCAGTCACAATAACCACGATATCTCCTACCACTACCTCTGACGCCGGAATTTCCATCTCTTTTCCATCACGAATTACGTTGGCTGTCGGTGAAGCCATTTTACTAAGCGCCTCCATGGCCCTCTCTGCTCTAAACTCTTGTACAAACCCCAGAATCACCGCAAAAAGCACAATAACTGCAATAGCCACTGCCTCAGTAACATGACCGAGAAATCCGGAAAGTACGCTAGCAAAAAGCAATATTAAAATCAAAATATTTTTAAACTGGTTTAGAAGCAACACCATCCAAGAAATGGTTTTCGTGGCAGTCAGCATATTTGGACCAAAAGTAGCCCATCGCTTTGCCGCTTCTTCACTTTTTAAACCCACTGTCTTATCGGTAAGCAGATGCTTCATAACATCATCGACTTCAAATCCATACCACGGTTCATTCATTAATTGTTTGGAAAGAATTTTTTCCTCCATATAAGTAAAAATTATCAACTTTATTAGACTAAAATTACTATTAAAATTCTAACTGCGTAAAATCACCGAGAATAAATCGATGAAAAACATCAACGTCGTTTTTAAAAATTTTTGTGTTTTCACCAATAATGCTATCCGCTATTTTTAGCGGTGCTTCAATAGTACAATTACCAAAAATAATCGACTCCTTAATTTCCGCTTCAGAAATTTTAGTTTTATTTCCAATAGTTACGTAGGGCCCTACAGTACAATTTTCCAAAACACAGTCATCCCCAATCATAACCGGAGCTAGTAATACTACATCTTTATATAAATTTACATTTTTTCCGAATTTAATATTATCTACCCATTCTATCTCTTTTTTTATTTCCGGATTTTTTTCAATGTTTTCTTTTTTAAACTCATCCAGTAATAATTTGTTTGCAAGCAATAAATCATTCGGCTTACCTGTATCTTTCCACCAGCCAGTAATTTCTTTGTACCCAACTTTAAAGTTATTTTTTAAAAAAAATGAATGAATGTCAGAAATTTCGTATTCTCCGCGAGATGATTTTTGTATATGATCAAATGCTTTAAAAAAATTGACATTATATAAATAGATTCCGGTCACTGCCAAGCTACTAGTTGGGTTACGTGGTTTTTCAAACACGTCCACCAAATTTCCATTGACATCAAACTGAGGCACTCCAAAACGTTCAGGATCAGGAACTTCGGCCAAAGCCAACATACAATCTAATTCTTTCTTCTCAAAATTTTCTACAAGCGAAGTTATACTCCCCAAAATAATGTTATCGGATAAATAAAAAATAAATGGATCGGTACCCATAAATTTCTCTGCACATTTTACAACATGTGCAATACCTTGTGGTCCTCCAGTCTGTTCAAAGTAAGTAATGCGCACACCCCACTTTTCTCCGCTTCCAACAGTGTCTTGAATTTGTGTTTCTCCTGGGTTAGTGTTAATAAAAATTTCTTCCACTCCTGCCTCAACAACTTTTTCAATGGCATGCACAATCATAGGTTTGCCAGCCAATGGAATGAGATGTTTATTTATGGTCGTGGTAATCGGACGCAAACGTGTCGCTCTTCCTCCACCTGTTAGGAGTGCTTTTTTAACTTTAAACATAAAATGATACTACCAAAAAATAAACTTTTTAATTAAGAATCCATACAATCGAAGTAATGGATTTGCAACATATACAAGTAATGGGCTGTTCATATCTTCCTTTTCTCCAAACACCACATCTGTAACTGTAGTATTCAATAAATTTTTGTCAGACACTACCCTGAAACTCTGAATTTGTTTTCTTTTTGAAAGCCAAAAGAGCCAATTTTTGGGACGCAACCAATAAAAATATAATTTCATTTTTTCTTTAAACCAACCATTTCTTACAAAGAAATACAACAAACCAATTTCCATCACAATAAGCATTGGCATCAAAAGTAGAATAGTTTTCCATTTATAATACATGATAATAAGGGCATATCGATTACGTTCCATGTAATAAAATTTACTGCTGTTTCGATTAAAAATATACTTATGAAAAAAAATAGCTTTATGGATCACAACCACCAAATAACCCGCCAATTTAAGTCGTAATGAATATTCTACATCTTCATGATAAGCAAAAAAACTTTCTTCTAGTAATCCAAATTTCTTTAGCAGTGAAACACGCATAATCAATGAAGCACCAGTAGCATATCCCGTTTCTTCAACAGAATCCTGGAGAGGCTGATCCGTTAATTTTTTACCAAAATTTCTAATATGACCAAAACCAAGATAATGATAAGAATTTCCGGTACTGTTAATGAGTGTTGTATCGGGATGTAGCATAACCACTGATTGTGCGCATCCAATTTTGGAATCTTTTTCTAAAGCTTCAACTAAATTTTTTAAACAATCGGGGGCCATGAATCCATCTTGATTATGCAAATAAGCATACTCAAACCCATGCTCCATTGCCCAAACTAACCCTACATTATTACCACCACAAAAGCCTTTGTTTTCACTTTGTGGCAAATATGATATTTTTGGTAAATCCTTTTGAGAGCGCGGCAATACAAATTGTTCAATATAAGTTTGTGACAAACCCAATTCTGGATGTGGGTTATCGACAATAATAAATTCAATATATTCTTTAGGGTAGGAACTTTTTTGAAGTGCCTGAAGAGCATCGTCAATGTATGACTGATCGTGATAATACGTTAGATAAATAATAGCTACTTTAGGATAATTTTCCATAAAAACGATGACTGGCTTTCCATTTCCACATATATTTAAACCAGCTTACCAAGTGAATTCGCGCCAATTTATTTTTTAATAAAGCCCGTAAAAGCCCAGGAATTTTGGCCGACTCACGAGTATGTCGGTGCTTGATAACAATATCGTGAACATAGTATACGGGCCAACCTTTTTCCCACATTGTTTTACACCAATCACAATCTTCTAAATACATGAAATAACGCTCATCAAACCAACCAATCATCTCAACTACTTCATGGCGCACTACCATAGCAGCTCCAAGAACCCAATCTACTGGCAAAGTTTCATTATGATCAAAATCATTCATCATCAATCGATCAGTATGTTTTTTTACCCATTTATATTTTTTATCCCAACTAATTTGCTTTAATGGTTTTATAAGTATTGAAGACAAATCGAAACGAAAACATGAATGTTGCAAAGTACCATCCATATGAACCAGTTTCGGCCCAACACATCCGATTTTAGGATTTTTATCCATAAACTCAATCAACCGATCAAATGTTTTACTTCCGGATATAACAACAGTATCTCGATTTAAAGCAAAATAATACCGAGCAGGAACTGCTTTAAACCCCACAGCATTGCCTTGTCCAAAACCTATATTTCCACCTGAATCAATATACTGAACATGAGAACCATATTTTTCTAAACCTTGCTTAATTCCATCTTTGTTTGAAGAATTGTCAACCACGGTTATCTGAATACTAAAAACTGATGTAGAAATTTCAAATAATGTTGATTCAATAGCCTGAAAAATATCATCTTTACAAAAATGATTGAGAAAAACTATATTTAGATCTTTTTTTTTAACTACTTCTTGTTCCACCATATTCTAATTTCTTTCCATTTTTTTTGACGTGAATAAATGATTTCTTTGCGCTTATTTTTCAACAAAAAAGCATTTCGGTATACATATAGTAGACTCGCTAATACAAGCCTATCAAATAGCAAGAAATAAGCAAATTTTTTCAATTCATACCAAAAAATCCAGGGCAAGTCAAAAACAACATTTTGCCAATACTCATTTTTAATCAAAACCATTAAGTGATTTCGATAACTCAACGAACGGATCATTTTATTTTGTTTCTTTTTGTTTAAAACAGCAGAAATATCACCAAGAGATCTTGTGCCT
>JACCDN010170411.1_pt1 | contig 21640 bp, 20 predicted proteins | sample 7441691 | NCBI WGS metagenome assembly JACCDN01 (sample SAMN15323439, study PRJNA562643) | freshwater metagenome | isolation source: river surface water | place: USA:Blue River Watershed | collected 2017-08-16 | reverse complement strand
TTTGGGATGTATCAAAGCAGCCCCTGAAGTCCAATTTACGTGATGCACTGGCTTTTGCTCAATACGGACTCAGAGTGACGGATTGTAAATTCGTGATTGATCTTTGCCTCGCCGATTCGGGCCTGAAAGCGATTATTGACAGCGAGCGCGTGGGAATCGCAGGCCATTCTTATGGGGCTCTGACGGTGCAATCGATCGCAGGTCAGTCCAAAGGTACCAGTCAGGCAGATCCGCGCATCAAGGCAGCGATTGCGTTTTCTCCAACTGCGATGTCTGCCGCAGCAGCCAATTCCATGAAAACCGTCAAAATCCCGTTCTTTTGCATCACCGGCGATCACGACAATCACGTCACATTCAAAAATGAGGTCGATTCAATGCGACTGGGTGTGGAGCTCAGCAAAAGAAAATACGTCTACAAAGGCCTGCCGCCCGGTAAACGCGAGCAACTGATTCTCGCCAATGCCGATCACATGAGCTTTGCCGGTGAAAATCTGCACGGCACGCCCGTCAGATTTAGTCGGGATATCAACGCGACTCCCGAGCAGGAGCAACACACATGGGAAAAAATCAGTCGAATAACGTCCCTGTTCTGGCAGACTCATCTACGCAAAAATACGACTGAGGTAGATCTGAAAATATATCGGGACGCGGTGAGGCAAAAGCTAGAAAAAGGAGACGAATATACCGTGGATTAGAAGACGCTGACGGCCAACTGATGAGTGAACCGCAATGCTGCACTGTCGCAGAACAAGCATCGCATTAACGCAGCCGAACCTACGCCATCGCGATGTTGTCAGCACCCTACTAATTTTCCGAAACGCAGTAGTCGCCAACCGGTGTAAAAGTTTTGGGACAGGTCATCGCTGCACGCCGAATCGCCAACTTGGCGCCCGGGCCGGCAAGGCAATAGCTACCATCTGCTTCGTAATCCGTGGGGCAGTCACCGCTTTTCAAGACAGCAAATTTCGCATCTTTTGCAGGTTCGCACTCATTGCCCTTCGCCACATAACTCGAGGGGCAATTGCCATTTTTAGGTAATGCACCAGGCACAGGAAGGCCAGCGACTGCGGCCAGTGAGATAGAAGCAAGGATGAGGGTAATTAGTTTGTATTTCATGATGCTGCCGACGATTGAAAGCGAGAGATTTTAGCGCATTCTAAAAGGCCGGAAATTTCGAGCACAAAGTCGACCGAAAAAAAACGGAGACGCAACAATGCCAAACTTAATGGAAAACACGTTCTGGCTAATCAGCCCGAATGAGAAAATGTAGACCCGGAAAATCAAAGACACTTCACATTTTCCGGGCACTCACATCTCAAGCCATAGCAGAGCGTCGTTCCCTGCCAGCGGGCCATCACTGGCCGCTCTAGGATAATGCAGGCAACAAGCGCGGCAAAACAGACGTCGCAAAAACTGCCGGGCTAGTTTGTGTCAAATTTCAGAAGCCAGTAACTTTGGGAGCCCCGCACTTGTCAAAATTCACATTGAATTGAAAGGCTTTAAATTCCCATTTCTGATTACCACCCAAGCCGGACACGTTGGCCATAGCATCTCCGACCTTGGTACCGTCGCTCTTCAACAAAGGGATCATCACCTGGACGTAGCTATAGTCCTTGGATTTTGTATTGTGAACAACGCCCGTAGGTTGGTCACTGCACTCCCAACTTATAACCTTTAATGTTGCGAATGCGCTGTTGGAAATCATCGAAAGAAAGAATGCAGCGGCGAAAAATTTTTTGGTATTCATTTTTTATCCTAAAGGGCGATATAAAAATAAGCGTTGAAATATATTCGATTTTTTACACAGCATGGGCGGTCGTTGCTCTGACCTTGGAGCGACATAATTGCCATAAATGAAAGCAATTCGATATGCGAGCCTAAGCTTCGCTAAACCAATGAGTGCATTTAATTACCGGATAGAATTTATACTAATTTTTAAACCGTGTGAATAGCTGATTCATAATTAAAAAGTTAATCTATCAGCATCATTTCTATTTCCATGGCATGACACGATGTGTTCGACTATCTTCCAGCTATATCTGCCTCTTCCACAGATATAGGGGCCAGCCTCAAAGATTGACTTTGGAGGCGCTAAATATTAGATTGAAAAAGATTTTGGTAATTTATAAATGAACCCAGAGTAGACGTTCGCTGCAACCGGGTGCTGACATTCTACAAATGCGCTTCGACCACCTGTAGATCGAATGCGGTATTGATTTAACTTATTTCAGGACTGGTTTTTCAATGATCAAAATAATTAAAAATGTAGTGTTAGTTGCGGGCATTTCCGCATTATCGCAAGCAGCGGTGGCCGGCACATATCAAGAATGCATCTCCACTGCCAACGAAATCAACCAGACTTCGCCTCAGCAAATCGATAAAGTTACCCTCCTGCTTAATGCCACTTGCAAGGAAGAAGGCAAAAAAGTCATCCTCAGTTACAGCTATATGCTTGAAACTGAAAACCCGATAACCAAGGAAGCCATCGAATCCATGAGGCCAAACCGTAGACTTCCCCGTCAAGTAGACAAGTTAAAAGTAGAGATATCCGCGTTAATCACCCTCGGCAGATACGCCAGCGGCGTCTTCTTACCGAGGGACTCATGAGAGCGCACCGTGTTGTATTCGATGCGCCAACTTTCTAGAATCTGCTGCGCCTGAGCCAATGAATCAAACAGCCAGGCATTGAGCACTTCCTGACGAACACTACGGTTAAACCGCTCAATAAAGGCATTCTGATTTGGCTTACCCGGCTGGATAAATCGCAGTGCAATCCCGTGCCGCTCCGCCCAGCTAACGAACTTCGCTGATGTCATCTCCGGTCCGTTATCCATGCGAATCGCTTGGGGCTTGCCATAAAATTCAATCAATTCATCCATCACCCGCAGCAGCCGAGATGATGGAATCGAACTCCCGCATTCGATCCGCAGTGCTTCCCGGTTGCCCTCATCAATCACATTCAATAACCGGAACTTGCGGCCGTCGTACAGCGTGTCATGCATGAAGTCCAATGCCCACATCTGATTGACAGTGTCCGGAGCCACCAGCGGCTGGCGTTCGCGGGTCATCACCCGTTTCTTCGTCCGGCGCGGCAGGTTCAGCTTCATGCTGCAGTACACCCGATGCACACGTTTGTGATTCCACGCATGGCCCTGATCGCGTAGTCGCTGGAAGCACTTCCAGAAACCCCAGCGCCCATGCCGCTCGACGGTTTCATTGAGCGCCTGCACCACAGGCGCATCACGCTCGATCCGATCCGTTGATTCTCGATACAGCGCCGCCCGCGACAGGCCTGCAATACGGCAGGCCTTGGCTCTCGAGAGTCGATGTTCTTGCACCATCATCTCGACTGCCGATCGCTTCGCCGACGGCGCTAGAGCTTTCGGGAGAGGACGTCCTTGATCGCTGTGTTCTCCAACGCCAACTCGGCATACATCCGTTTGAGCTTGGCATTCTCAGCCTCCAGTTCCTTGACCCGCTTGAGCTCAGGCAGCGACATGCCGGCGTATTTGCTCTTCCACTGGTAATACGTCGGGGAACTGATGCCGTGCTTGCGGCACACCTCGGCGACTGGAATTCCTGAGCCGCCTTCGGTCAGAATTGCCAGGATCTGGCTCTCCGTAAATCGTGATTTCTTCACTGCTTGACCTCCCTAATGGCCGGAAGTCTCTATTTATACCTTGTCTCAGATTTGGGGAAGTCTACGAAACCAGATCAATGCTGTATGCACGGATCCGAGCCTGAAATCTGTACTCGATGTGGTTGTGATGGAGTTTTCATATTCAGGCCGGGACAGAAAATTCATCGGCGCAAACCGCATCAGTAAAAAAGACTGCCGACAGGTACGATAAATTATCCATGCGAGATGTTCCGGCTCAGACTGCCGCCGGAACAAGCGACCAGAATCCAGCCTAATCAGGTTGCAAAGTTGTAACCGCTAGGGTGCAGCCGCGATTTAACGCGGGAACCTGAAGGCTGCGCGCTATCAAAATCCAAGAAAGCGATCCTCTACTTGTACTTGTCAGGAGTCGTGTTCTTTTTCTTGTGAGCGGCACGCGCCACAACCTCACATGCCGCTTTCTCTCTGTAGATCGTACCGCGTTGGCCTTGGTACGAAAATGTAAGCTGAGTAACTTTACCGCCCGCCTTCTTTTCGGAAACTATGGTTGCCAGTCCAAACTTGACCGCTTCCAAGACTTGAACTGCGCTCATTGTTTCTATGCACTCCCCGGTCGTCAAAACGCCTGCGACCGCCTCAACCGCATACCATGGCGGTGGTTCGGGTTCCCCCTCCTCGGATTGAGCCGCCACAGAAAAATTTACGCTTGCAAACACAACCGCACCTAATATTTTTAATTTCCAGTTCTTATTTTGCATATCGAACGCCTTTCGAACATTGATCCGCGAAACTCTGATTGCAGGAAATTACCAGCAGAACTGCAATGGATTTCAATCTCATCTTGATCGCCTTTGATTTAAGTGAAGTATTATTTTTTTATTCGATCGATTCGAAATTTCTTGATCAACTCAGGTTTCGTATATATTTTTCATGAGCCTGACCATCAACCAGAGCATAATTTTGCCAAGCTTATTGACGAATACGTGTCATTGCCAATTTAAATAGATCACCTTAAGCTACCGAATTACAAAATCATCCTGAAAAAATACTTCCGTACTTCAAACGCAGATCACTCTTTTGCACCTTCCCGGTTCCACCTACTGGCAAAGACTCCACAAAGATCACCTCATCAGGAACCCACCATTTCGCTACACGCTCGGAAAGAAAATCAATAATTTCCTGCTTCTCAAGAGTGGTGTCTGGCTTGGGCACGATCAAGAGCAATGGCCTTTCATCCCACTTCGGATGCTTTACGCCTATGACGGCAGCCATGGCCACACCAGGATGGGCTGCGGCTGCATTCTCTAGGTCTATGGAACTAATCCACTCACCACCCGACTTGATAACGTCCTTGGTACGATCCCGTATTTGCATCACGCCATCGGGGCTAATGCTTGCGATGTCACCTGTTGGAAACCAGCCATCAACTAGGGCTGTTTTATCGGCCTTGTGGTACCGCTCAACGATCCACTGCCCTCTTACCATTAACTCGCCTTGTGAGCTTCCATCTCGGGGGAGCGATTTTCCATCCTCATCGATAATTTTTAGTTCAATACCAAATACGGATTTTCCCTGCTTCGCAATCAGCTCATGACGCTGATCTGCAGGCCACGCTATTTCGATATCATTCAGATTACTCATGGTCGCAACGGCGGTTGTTTCTGTCATACCCCACCCGTGCCGTACATCGACGTTATAAACATTATTGAACTTAGCAATGAGTGCTCTTGGCATGGCAGAGCCACCCACACCCGTTCTGCGCATGGTTGTAAACGACAGATTATTTTGTTCCAAGTGCTGAACAAGCCCCATCCAAATCGTTGGAACACCCGCACTGATCGTGACTTTTTCTGATTCCATTAAATCGTACAAGCTAGCTCCATCCAGCTTTGGGCCGGGCAACACCAATTTTGCGCCGGCCATCAGAGCTGCATAGGGCAAGCACCATCCATTGATATGAAACATGGGGACTACAGGTAGCACCGCTTCTTGTGAGGAAATGCTCAGCACATTAGGCAGGCACGCAGATAAAGCGCTCAGTGCGATGGCTCTGTGAGAGTAAAGCACGCCTTTAGGGTTACCAGTGGTACCGGAGGTATAGCAAAGGGCTGCGCCTGATTTCTCATCCAGATCTGGCCAATGAAACACTGAGGCATGCGGAGCAATCAGGTCTTCGTAATTTTTAATATCCACGCCCTCAACATGGGGCGCATTCGCCTTGTCACTGAGACAGATCCAATGATTCACCTTTGGACAATGGGGAGCGACAGCTTTGACCAGTGGCGCAAAGCTACTATCAAACAGTATCACCTCATCATCCGCATGATTGATGATGTAAGCAAGTTGATCAGGATGCAGACGTGGATTGCAGGTATGCATAATCATGCCGCTACCCGATACAGCGTAATAAGACTCTAGATGTCTGTAGTTATTCCAAGCGATCGTACCAACCACACTACCCATTTTAAGACCAAGGCCGCCTAGAGCATTCGCCAATTGTTTTGATCGACCCGCCATCTCGGCAAAGGTATACCGATGTAAGGACCCATGCGTCTCACGACTAATGATGCGTTGTTGGCCAAATTGACCAGCGCCGTGCTCAAGAATGGCTGAAATCAATAATGGACGGTCCATCATTTTTCCGATTGCTTGCATGGCTTATCCCTCTTTTTTTACTTATTATGATTGCTAACGCTACACGGGCTATGTTTTGAAGTCTTTTCAATGGCAAATAAAAAAATTAAAAATCTAATAATGATCTGACTATTTGCATCGCTTGTACTTTTTGCCGTCCAGATTGATGGAATTTTTTTCCGATATCGCTAGCGCCACATTGATTAATTTGGATCGCCGAATATCAGCCTCATCCACTAATGACTGTCGAAATTAATATAGTTCGGATTATAGTAGCCCTTTGTATACCCATTAGTTAATTCTCGTTGTTGGCAATAGATTAACTTCCGACTATCCATCACTATTAGACATGATCGGGAAAAGACAGTGTGGCGGTTACCTTCATTTACTTTGCCAAAGCGGCTATCGGGTTTTGAGGCAGGACAATTGCTGACCCAACGGCCTCAGAAATTTTGAAAAATCTTTCCACGGCATGTCCGCTTCATCAAGCGCGCGTGCAACATGCGGAAGCAAATCCTCAATGGCGAAACCCTGTTCAGAAATCGCGTAGCCAAATAGATCTTTCTGCTCTGCCACAATTTCAAAAATATCGAACCCCCTCCACGCCTTTTTTTAAGTTGCTGTTACGCTTTTTTCTGAGCCAATACTTTCCACTGAGGTGAATCGTTCGATATAAGCATTTTGCTGCGGCTGACCGGGCTGAATGTATTCAAGCCGGATACCGTGTTTACTTGCCCATATCTGCACAGCACCACTGACGTTTTCTGGGCTGTTATCGCACCGTATAACGTTTGGCTTCCCGCGCCAGCTGATGATCTGCTCCAGCGCCCGGATCAATCGCTCTGCAGGCAATGAGAAGTCCGCTTCGATACCCAGCGCTTCCCGGTTGAAGTCATCAATCACGTTCAGCAGCCGGATTGGCCGTCGATCTGTCAGCTGATCGTGCATAAAATCCAGCGACCAGACATCATTAATCCCTTCAGGGACATTCAAGGTTTCAGGCTTTTCCCTGCAAAGCCGCTTTTTCGGCTTGATCCGTAAATTCAGCTCTAATTCTTTGTAAATCCGGTAAACCCGCTTGTGATTCCAAAGATAGCCCTTCACGTTGCGCAGATACAGGAAGCACAAACCAAAGCCCCAATTCCGACGATTATCTGTCAACCTGATCAGCCAGTCGGCAATGACTTCATTCTCTGCCTTACGCTTGGGCTGGCACCGATAACAAGTCTCGCTCACCTGGAAGGCCTGACATGCCACCTTGATGGAAACCCCTTTCCCCCAATACCGCTGCCAGCTCTCGCAAGCTTGCCTGCGTGGGTATGCTTTCACCCATAAGCCACTTGCGTGCAGCATGCACACTGATTGCAAGCTCGGGGTTTCGTGCATTAAATGCTCGTTGCAGCTCGGTGGCACTCACAGGCATGCCCCGTGCCACCAATGCAGCTTGAACACGTTTGGCAAACTGCGCTCGTTCCACGTGCTCTGGTTGTTTAGCCTGTGGCTTCATCACTCACCACCGTCACGATTTTTACGGTTCTCATTATCTGCCGACTAGTACCCTGCTAGCGTCGCCGATTAGTTGCGGCTGTTGCGCCCTGTTCATCATGCCTGCCTGCCTAGACACCGTCTCTGCCAAGTAAGCTTGCATCTCACCTGCAGTAATTTTTCCATCTCCGTTGGCGTCAGCATCGCCCTCCATGCCTCGCATCAAGTAGTAGCTGAAGATGCCGTGTTTGAGATCGGGGCTGCTACTTGAAATCTGGTCGGCTTGGCTAGCTGTAATCACAGTAAAGTTTTCGGGAAACAGCTGCTTTTCAGTTTTCAACGCAACTGGTCTAGCACTGGCGATCAAGGTTTCTCCTGACCTCGTCTGTCCGCTGTAGCAGCTATCCAAAAACACGGTGACCGATCTAGGCTTAGCGGCTTGTATTGCTGCATTGATCTCTGATTGTGTTATGGCAGTTTTATCGATGAAGTCTCTGTGGGCTCGCTGAGGTAATAAGTAAAGCCCCTGCCCGTCTGCTGTGGGTAAGCCATGTCCGCTGTAGTACACATACACATCTGTGCTAGCTCGAACCCTGCTAGGCAGCCAAGTTTTGAAGGCTTGATAAATCCCTATGTCGTCTGCATCCGCATCCACCAACAATTTGATGTTTTCTGGCTTTACCCCAAGTGCACGAATGGCGTAGTCATAAAATACTCGGGCATCGTCATTGGCGAAGTCGGCACGCGGCAAGTTCTTATAATCGGCGATACCAATAATAATTGCTACAGCATCTTTGCTTTGTTGGAATTTAACTATTGCCGGATTAAGCTCTGCGTATTTGATTGAATCTGATACGGCGAGTTGTCTTGTTATGGAAATTATTTTGTTGTCACTATTACCAAAAACATCAGTAGCCGATATTTTATACGATGAAGTTTGCCCCGCTCTTGCAACTCGCTTAATCAAGTAATTACCATCTTGCTTCCCACCCTCTTCAACACCATCTATTTGCAAAGATGCGGTATCAGCGTTTGTTTGAACTTGAATAAAGAATTCACCATCTGAATTAGGCTGTGTGTTTGAAATTTGGAGATTGATTACTTTTTTGTTTTTGGCTTGCTGACGAGGCAAGCTCTCTTTTTCTAACTTTTTCTGATTTTCCTCAAGATTTTTATGATTTTTATCGAGGACATTTGTTTTTAGTGAATCCTTATTTTTATTTTCAACTATTTTCTTGTCGGCTACCTCGTCGGCTTCTGCATTGTTTTTATCGATTGAGTTCGCGATACCTGATGAAGCAGATCGACTCTCCCATCCCAAAAAAAGTTTATCATTTACAACTTTCCATTCTGAAATAACTAGCTCGCAATTACAACCAAAAGATTTACATTTGCGAATTGCATCATCATCTCGCAATGGTTTATTAAATGATGAAAATGTTGCGCAATGACTATCATTGATATTAGAAATCCCTATAGCTCTACATGCAGACTCTGTCGAAACTGCTATAGAAACGCATTCTGATTTTTTTACAAAGTCTATGACTTTTTTTTCAGAATTTATTAGATTTTCTTGGGCAATCGGATAATCAGACAAACAAATTTTTTTAGATTTCGAAAGTTCAAAAGTCAGCTTGGCAGGACAATGAGTATTTTCTGCTGCATTCGCGCTAGCGATTAAGATAACAAAGCCAAAAATTAATTTAATGAACTGCATCTTGTTTCGGTAGTTAGATTTAATAATTACAAAAAATAAATTAGATCTTATTGAACAAAATTTAGACTTTGATTTTTAATTATATATTTGAAAATAAATATTAATTGGCGTCAATTTATAGGCTCAGTTTTATTTTACCTACCAAAATATCATTTATTTCAATTTTCAAATACTTTCGGTTTCATTTTGAAAAGTTCTCAAGTTAGTCACCCAACCGCTATCTCATGCGCCATGCGCCTGAGCTCCACTTTCCATCTCGGTCGGCATCGGCGTCGCCCTCCATGCCCCGCATCAAGTAGTAGCTGAAGATGCCATGTTTTTCCATATCTAAGTACGCATTTGTACATCCTTTCTTTCACAATTAGCCTGGAATGTATACGCCTGCCATTAACTCTCGGACTCTTCAACTTCCTCAGCCTTCGCCTTCGACATTGAACCAAAAACTATTGCGAGGATATTGAATATTGTTGGAACAAAAGGAATAAAACCAAGAACAATATCAAAAACCCCACCTACTGCAGGAAAAGCGATCAGAAATTTCCTGTTATTGGCACTACCCCTTCTGTAAGCGGCATACATCATTACGGCATACGAGATTGCTAAAAGTACGTAGGTTGTAGTTCCCATCGCACTTATTGCAGCGTCGGAACTCTTGCTATCGTCCATCGCTGCACCGATTGCACCAGCAGCAAAAATCCAACGCCAAACATAGGTTGGAAGCATGAAAATCAAGTAGATGAACAGAAATTTTCCAGCAGACATGGGCTTTCCTTTTTTTCTTGAGTTTGAGGACAATTTTTTTATGATTAATATGACACCCAAAATTAAAGCAACAATAACTATCAATATTATCCAGTGATAAATGGAAAATGACCCCATGCCACCGCCTGCAACTTTTTCGCCGCTTCTTTCTTTGTCTTTTTCTGGGATGTTTTCTTTTACTTCCGATACAACGCTATCGGAATTACTCTTACTAATATTTGCATTACTATTTTCACTGGCAGTACTGGGTGGCGTCGCTGTTGGCGTATCTTTTAACGTATTTTGTTCAGATTTTGAATTTACAATCGAAGAATATGTTTCAGGGTCAATGCGTTCCATTTCCCATTTGACGTTTTTTTCACCCTCAAACAGAAGCTTTCCATCTGGATCTAGAGTGGCTTTGACCTTGTGAAATTTTCCATCTTTATATACATTCTCACCAACAAAAGAATTTTTCCCGACTGCAGTCAGCCTGACTATTTCTTGCCCAACTTTAAAGTTCGGGCTATTCGTCGCAAATGCAACGCCTTTGCCGTTGCTGAGCGAATACCCATATTTCCACTTAAAGCTATACCAATCGCCATCAAGTTGACTGATGTCATTGGCTGAGGCAACTGAATTAACTAGCAGCAGCGCCAGAGCAAACTGTTTTAGCTTGAGCCACATAAACTTTCCTCCACTTTTTGTAGGTGTGTTTTTGTTTTTTGAATCAATCTTTTAATGTTTAGTATTTTGGTTGTATCAGAAATATCTTATTTTTGGTTTTGGCAACGACATTGCAAATGTAATAATCAAGCTAACCCACCAGCAATCTCATGTGCCATGCGCCTGAGCTCCACATGCCCGTAGTGCTGCTCGATCATGGCAACACTGGTACCCAAGTGTCGTGCCAATGTGCACACGGTCATTCGGTTATAGGTCTGCGCCATGTTGGTGTAGTAGTGGCACAGGCTATACATAGCGCGTTGCTTGCCGATTCTGGTATCGTGAAGCAGATTTAATCGCCCAAGCAAGCGAGTAAACATTTTCCCGCAAGCGGTGTTCATGTCTTTGCTCGAAACTTGGAACACCTAATCCGTCGATCAGTTGTCCCTGCTAAAACTGCTCATCGACATTTTTTGTCAGCAAAATTGCTACCCGCAGCGCAAGATTATTTGATTTTTTGTGCAACGACTGTGCAACGCTAGAAGCAAGAAAAAACGCCTTTCCAAGCATGGAACACTTGAAAAGGCGCATGGATACTGGTGCCCGAGACCGGAATCGAACCGGTACGCCCCCTCTCGGGTAAGCGGCGGATTTTAAGAAGACCGCGTCCGTCTCAAACACCAGCTCTATCAATGCTTTAAAGCCCTTCAAGAAACCGTGATCAACGGATTGATCAACGACATCTTGATTGCTAGAAAAGCAATTAAAACTCATTTGTCGTGTAGAACGACACCTTACTCTAGCGTAAAAAAATCGCTCAGCAATATGGTTCTGATCTAAAGTACATAAGCAAAAATTAACCAAGCCGCCTCAATGCGGCTAACACACAACAAAGAGAACAATGAAATCTGTCTATCGGTACAAGGTATACGACATCAACAGCGACACCGAAAAGATGTCCGCCAACTACGGCACAGAAAATTTCATCAAAAATATAGAAGGCGCGAAGATTCTTTTTGAAACAGAGATTCAAGTACAAGATCACCAGATTGACGGCGATGGAAAACTACTGGATTAAAAATGAAAAAATATCTCCTGACCAATATTTGCTTCTATTTTGGTTGCCTTACATTGTTCTCAGCTTTTGCCCCACCCATTGGAAGATATCTAGACAACGGAATCACTGGTTTAGTAATAATACTGTGTGCCAAATCATACAAATCAGCAAAAATGCGCCAAAATGGTGATAGGGAAAACTCAAAAGTTAGAACGGCATTGGAAATCGTAGCTGTTATTTCTTCATTCTTACTCATCGCATTGCAAAAAGATTTGAATTATCTGATTGCTACACAACCAGTGCAAAACTTTATAATCCCAGTGCTTTCAATCGCACCAAACATCTATATAAGATTCAAAAAAACTGATACTCACAAGATACAAGATAGCGATTTTTTGTAAATAATTGACGAGACAAAAGCGAAAATGAATGACGACGGCGACGAAAAATTACTTGAATACACCTTCTTATCCTTGCTGAATCTGCGCGCCAGATTTGAGGCGAATGAAGTCATCATGAATGCTCTACTGCACACGATCGTAGAACATGCACCCGAACTAATAGAGCCATTAAAAGAGAGAATTTCTGGCATAGCGGAATTGAAAGATCTCCAAATACGAAACTCATTTACCTCTGGCGAACCAGAAATATTCAATGCTCATATAAAGCAAAGCCTACTGATGTTTCAATTGATTGAAGAAGGTTCGCAATTCATTGACAAAAAAATTAGTTTTGAAGAAAAAGGCAATTAGTTAGTCCGCCGCTTCCTAATCTCAGCCCATTTAAGTTTATTATTAACTGCTTCTTCATACTCACGATCTATACGCTTCTGCTCAGCTTCAAAGTCACTCTGCGCTGCTCTTAGGTCGTCAATCGTAGGTGTCACATGCAGTGCATTTCGCTTCATTTGATTGACTAGTGCTTTCTTAGCGAGGCTGTGGGTGTAGGCGTTTGGAAGAATTCTTGGGGCAGGCTTTGAGGCTTGTGGTGGCGCAGTTCTATTCGTACCAGTCTCTTTAAGATCACTTTCAGAGACTTTACTGACTGAGACCACACTATCGTCGCCATACATCAGACTTAGTAGGTTTCTAGCTTGTGTGGCATTCTCAGCGTGGATGATGGTCTTGGCTGTTGCTGTGGTCTTTCCACGCTTTATTCTGACTGTCGCCACATAAAAGTGAATGCCGTTTACTATTTCTGTGATCTTCATTTATTATCTTAATTACAAAACTTGAAATCAAAGGATTTCAATTTTATTTATCAAAATACAAATCTTTGTAAACGACACTTTTCATAGATGTCGCCAATGTATATTGGCGGGGTACGCCCGTAAGTTGCAGCCAAAATATGGTTCATGTCGCTAAAGTCACATAATTATTCCCTCTGCTGATATTCGTGAAGCGTTTAAATGATCAACATACACACTAAATACATGACCAAAAGTACATTCATTTCTCTTGTCATAACTTGCTTAGTTTGTGGATGCGGGGCAACAGTTGAGCGTGGCGTAAATGACAGCATTGTTGTCACAACAAAGGGTGACAGCGCAGACGCTGCTTTGAGGAAAGCTCAAGATGAAGCAGATAAAATTTGCCGTCCCAATAATCAGATAGCAATCAACATCAAAGGTACAACTAAGGCTCAATGGGACTTTAAAACATATTTCGTAGCAGAAATGGTTTACCAGTGCGGACAAGACACAAAGAAGCTGTTAGCTGAAAACACGGAAAAATGTCAAGCCGAAGCAAACATTCCAGAATTAGAGATTCTTAAAGGCAAAGTTCAATTTGACGGAAGATTGGCACCCTCCGCATCAATGATTTCAAACGAAACCTACCCGAACAACGACGAAAAAATAGCAATCGGCAAGTGGATTCAACTAAGGGAAGAATGCAACAGACGAGCCAGGTTGATTCTTTCAAAAGAAGTTAAATTTGGGCTGATGTACGAACTGCGTACGATTCAGGAAAAAGCAGCTGAATTTGGCAATCAGTTGTTTTTAGCTTTGTATAATGAACAAATTACATTTTCTGAGTTTGCAAAAAAAAGGCAGGAAATTAGTGAAAATGTCTCCGAAGTAATTAGAGAACTTAATTTCAAATTTTCTGAAAATTCATATTTGATAGCAGATCAAGAAGCAATGAGAAGTAAGCTGGTTTTTCAAGCGCAGCAAATTTCAAGAGATTCAGCAAAATACTTTGAAGCTATAGCCAAAAAAAATCCTGTCAAACCTGTTGCGAAATCACAAGATAATCCACCATCGCCAACTGACTCCGTTAAAGCAAGATATAAACTTGATTCAGATAAGCTTGTACCGCAACAAGGAGCTGATTCTGTAGCAATCATTATTGGAATTCAAAACTACAAGCGACTAGCGAAAGCAGATTTCGCAGATCAGGATGCAACTAAGTTCGCAGAGTATGCGCATCGTGCGCTTGGCATACCGAAAAACAAAATCAAAGTTCTTACAGACGCAGATGCAGACCAAGCTGCATTACTCAAGACTTTTAGAAATTGGCTGCCACTGAATGTAAACAAAGGAAAGACTGAAGTATTTGTTTTCTATAGTGGTCATGGACTGCCATCAAATGACGGTAAGTCACTATATTTTCTGCCGCATGGGGTAGATCAAGACCTGCTTGATGAAACTGCGATTGATCAGAAAAAGATCATTTCAGCGATTCAATCAACACAGCCAAAGTCAGTCACGATGTTTATTGATAGCTGCTACTCTGGCCAGTCAAGAAATGGGGCGCAGTTACTTGCTGGAGCAAGGCCAGTCGCATTGAGGAGTTCTGACATTAGATATCCAGCTGAATTTACTGTGTTCACTGCATCTGCTAGTGATCAGATTTCATCTGCAAGTAACGATCTACAGCATGGCATCTTTAGCTTCTATCTCATGAAGGGCATGGAAGGTGCTGCCGATATCAATAAAGATGGAAACATCACTCTTGGTGAAATGCAGCAGTATTTGTCTGAAAATGTTCAGCGACAAGCGCTCGTTGCTAATCGTGTTCAAGTACCGCAATTGATTGGCGATCCAAATCGTGTACTTGTTGGCAGATGATATGTTTCGTTAAATCTGCCAACAAGTCGTAGATTACTTCTTGAAGCGTTCCTTCACTGCATCAGCAGCCAAGTTCAGTTGACTATCAAGCTCGCCAGCTTCAACAGCAGTCTTCAATGTAGTCAGTGCATTGATCAGCTCATCAGCTGAATTGACTTCAATCGCATTCTTACTGCGACCAAAATCAAGCACACGACTGCCATACTTGACCTGCAAGCAGACTTTGCCGTTCTCGCCAACAAACCACATCTGACGAACACGCTTGTTCAGTTCCACTGAGCGAGTGTCACCTGTGTGCTTGTCACGAACTGTGCGAAATCGTTTCTCTGTGTAGTTCTCACCTTTCTGTAGTGCAGTTGCAAGCTGAATTTGCGACCAAAGACGATTACTCATCTTGTTGCGTCTGACTTGTATTTCAGGGATTTGATTGGGACGCTTAGCAGATACGAATTTCAGGCTATTCAATGCACTCATGATTTCCTCCAAATGAAATAAGAGCACTGAATTTATTGCCTGAATTGGTAGATTCCTAGCCTATTTTATTCAAATGTAATTGGTTTTTATTTGGTTTCATTTGGTTTGGCATAAATACCTTTGTCAGCTACTGAATATTGAGCAAGCATCGCTCTGAAGAATGCCATTTAATCCGTTCTCAGCCATGAAGTGACGGTGGATAGTGTGAGTTCAGCACACGCTTTGTAGAACTACCCTCGCAAGGATGCCTCAAATGAACGCCCGTTGGACTGTCTCATTTTCTACATCGTAACGGTCGCAGCTTGGTAACAAGTGCATAAGAATAGCAACTTAAAAACGTTTGCCATAGCATCAGAACACCTGAAAGATGCTTTAAAAGTCACCGTCGGTATAGGTAAGGGGTAGAGCCAAGAGCGAGCAAAAATGCTACATAACAAATTCACACTGATAGACGCAATGTGCGTCTTGGCGACAATGCTCTATGAGCATCCTGTGTAAATTCCGACTGGTTGTCACGTGGCGACGGACAAAGAGAAATCTAACCACTCACTTCGGATAGGGTGGTTATGGCTCTTAACAGAGATGAGAACTTCAAAGTCAACTGCTCCAAGACCAATTTGTTTTCAAATTAGTGCCGAGCGATGTGAATGAGCGACAGCGAGTGAGCAGCGAAGGCACTAAGAGAACTGAAAGTTCTCTTCTCATGCTTCAACATCCCCCTCAGTCTAATCAGATCCAGTTCTGAGCTTGGAATCCATCGCTGATGTAATTGACTGCTATCACCTATCAATGTCTGTCTATGGGCTCGTTTTTGAGCATCTGTTATCAGGTAGACAAAAACAAAGGGAATGCAAGGAAGTATTGGTTTCTCTCAAAACCCGCATAAATGCGTGGTTCTGATCAATGGAGAATTTCGGTTGTCCTTCCCAATCAACGGCTAGATCATAAATAGCTGTCTAGTCTTTGATTTAGGAGGAAAAGATGGCTCAAGCCCGCGTTCTTACAGAGAAAGAACTCAAGAAAGTTTTGCAGTACTGCGATCAGCACAAACACCCAACTCGCAACAAGGCACTGGTTCTGACCACGCATCTCGCTGGCATGAGGTGCAAGGAAGTGGCAGAGCTGACAGTCAAAGATGTTCTTACTTATGATGGACAAATCAAAGACGAAGTGCATCTATCAGCAGACCAGACGAAAGGCAGCAAAGGGCGTTCTGTCTTGATTCCAAAACGACTCCAGATCGTTCTCAAAGAATATCTGATGACACGATACAACTTGAAAGATTTAGCTGTTGTGAACTACACAGATACTTCTGTTGCTCTCTTCCCCACACAGAAACACCCCAAGCGTGGATTTACGCCAAATACCTTAGCTCAGCACTTCCACAATCTTTACAGATCGGCTGGCATTGTTGGCGCATCCAGTCATTCAGGTCGTCGTGGTTTCATCACGAATCTCGCTGACAAGGGCATTCATGTCAGAGTCTTGATGGCGCTTGCTGGTCACAAAAATCTTTCGGTGACACAAAAATACATTGATCTCAATCCCAAGATGATGCGAACTGCTGTAGAGATGATCTGATTTGTTCCTTGAAGAACAAAAAAGCCACCCGAAGGTGGCTTAAATTTTATGAATTCCATAATTAGGCAGCAGACTCCACTGCATCATTAGGTGCTTCTTGAGTGAGTGGTGTTGTTCTCATACCTGCAACATCCGATCCCATATCCCAAGTTTCAGGCTTGAAGACTTTCGGAGCTTGCTTTGCTTTGATTTTTTCGTATCGCTTGAGCTTGCGATCAACATAAAGGTCATGCAAGTCTGCGGTAATTTGAATGTTGAGCGGAAGATTCGCCTCAACCTCTCGCATCGCCTTCTCAAAAGCTTTCCAGTCCAGATCATCTGGTTGCTTACTAAAATACACTTTTGCAACGACTGTTCCTTTAAGAATATTTCGTTTCTTCTCATCTAGCGTAAGAACTGCAGGCGATATACCAACTTGGTTTAAGTCGCGGGTTTGCTTTACCAACTCTTGAATCTTTGAGTTAGGCATTTCCTTGAACGATCGGTTTGCATTCATCAACATCTCAAATTCCTGTACTGGAATTTGGGTGATGCTGTAGATGCCAGTCCACGTCGCAGGCAATGCTTCTGCATGCTTAACGAGGCGAGGCTGAAGCTTACCGATTACGATCTGTTTACGAATTGCGCTACTAGTGTCTTTGTAGCCAATTCGCTGGCAGAAGTCTGAAAATTCAGCTGAGTTCAACGATTTATTTGCCTCGTATACAATCCGACACATCGCTAAGATTTCCCGAGCTGACAACTCTTCAGCCTTCTTAAATAGTAAGGTGTATTCGTTAACTGTCTTTGGTGTAATCACCTCACTATCTACGATTGCATTTTCTAGTGAGACCTTACCCGCCATTGAAACAAGTTGCTGACCTTGAGAAGCATTCCCAATATTCGTTGAGATAGGCATTGTGTCCTCTTCTCTCTCATACTTAATTTCTGCGTTGCCGCCTGCTGCAATTGACGGCATAGCTGCTTCGTTGCCGCTGACGATTTCATTGCTCAGGGTAGTTTGTGGGCTATTCATGTTTCGCTCCTAACGAGACATCAGAACCTACGAGAACCGAATGTTTTCGTATCGCTGATGGAAACGGATACTGAATCATGAGGATTTGAAATGTGGCACAGTTAAGACCTGTTCCCTTATTTGTTGACTCAAGCGCCAAATGAGCAGCCCCAAATACGCTAAATCGCGGATATCCGATGAAGGCATGACACCAAGCCACCCTGTCTTTCGTCTTTATTTTGAGTTCCTGCGCATGAGTCCTAGCTATGAGATTGCCAGACTTATAACTAATGGACAGCTTTCAGGCCGCGCAAAGAAGTCACTGCCGCCTGATTTTGATGCTGTATTGAAAACTTTTTCGCAAGTTGGCGATGTTCGTGAAACCTCATTCAAGAAATGGTGGCGCAGTTGTGGCTCTGATCTGTTTGGCACTACTCCAACAGCAGCAGTAAGACTGATTAGCGCCGCAAGTTCCTCAAAGAACAATGCCAAATCAACGAATAAGACGGATGAGGCCAAGCCGTCAGAGATCATCATTGCCATTCCAACGGCACTCAGTTACGCCGATGCGTTGAAACAGGTCAGTGATCTCATTACTGCGAACAAAAGAGCATTCAATCAGCCAAAATCGCTCAAAAACGCTACTAGCGGTATTGAGATATTGAATGATCGTATCCACGAAGAGAAACTAATGAAGGGCTTGTACCTCGTACAACTCAAAGCTGAACATCCTGATGTTGAAATATGGCAGCTTGGCACTCAAGCGAGACTCAGCGAAGATTATGCTAATGAGCTACGCCCTGTTAAGAACCTGAAACGATCCATGAAAGGTCTTGAGTACGACAAGGGCATCATGACAAAGCTGACTAGCCGCGCCCTCAAAAACTACGAAGCAATCATAGAAAACTCTGCAAGGGGACTGTTCCCATCAACGGAAAAGCTGAGTTACAAATTCAACTATGATGTGCTGCGAGATTTATTGATCTATTACGAAGGCTGACTAGATATCAAATCTCCTTCTCTCGCCATCTTTTGTCACCTGCAATACGACCTGCCGCTTTACGAAGCAAGATGTGGTTGTAGTGCTTTTGAATCATGGCGACACTTGTATCCATATGCTCTGCAAGCTCTTCAATGGACATACGACGCTTTGTAAGCACATGCGTTGCGTACATATGGCGAAGACTGTACAAGGTACGCTCTTTACCCGTTCGTGGATCAATCAATAGACCCAAACTGTCTAACAGTCGCTTGAACATACGACCAAAGGCTGTCGTCATGTCTTTCCCATCAACTCTGAAAACATAGTCATCTAACCTGCGACTCAAGAACTCTTCAAAAGTCCCACGCTGCCATGCAGGGTTCAACATACGCAATCTATCAAGATAACGAACTGCTGAATGGCGCGCTGTCATCTCATGAGCATTGGTTTTTCCATCTACCCATAATGCCAAATATTTCTTACCGTCCTGCTCAAAGAAGTAGATGTTGTGCCACTTGAGATTCATGCCCTCAGTTCCAGGTCTGAATCCAACATTGGCAATCACCAATACATACTCACGCAGAACTGATCGTAATCGTCGCTCATTACCCTGCCTTGCACTCTTTACCCACTTACGCATTCCACGATATAGCTTTGTGTAATCCTCAATCGTGATGTCAGGCCGCCGCTCTGAATCCTTACCGTGATTCTTCAATAAAGGAATCTGCGTCTTCGTCATGTAACCACGCTCAACTGCTTCATCAAAGACACGATTCAGTGCTGAGTTGTGGTTATTCAGTACGCTCTTGCTAGGCTGACGACTCATCTCCTGAATACGCCAACGATCAAATTCATGAAGTACAGCGCTATCTATGCGATCCACATTGTGATTCTTGAAAAATGGAATCAGATAGCGATTCAGTGCTTGGATATATGTCTTGTAGGTCTTCTTGTACTCGCCTGTTTTTTCAGAAGCTTCCATTTTTCTGATGGCTAGGTTCGCTACCTGAACGAATCGCTTGGAGATGATGGGCAGATCGTTCTTTTCTCTGAACCATGCATTCGTGACTAGCTCAACAGCATTTGACTTCGCTTCTTTGAATTCTTCTGCTTTGGTGGATGCTTTCACCCATTTACCTTGAATCTTGTATCGCACATACCAAAGCGGTGAGAGCTGTCGCTTGTACAGCGTCGCTTTACCTTCAAGTATGTGAACGGTGTGTTCGCTTTTCAGGGGCATTCAGAGCACCTCTGATAATTATTCTAAATTTTATGACGATAAATTTTTTTCGGAATTCGGTTTTTTAAAAGATTTTACTTTTCTGAAATGTCTTTTCATTTTCTCCAAAAATTCTTTACCAAGAAAAATCACACTCAAATAAAATGTTATTTCGCCAGCGACAAAGAGAGCCGTTGTTATAGCTGCAGCCTTCGCAATCGATAAATTTGTAAAAGGAAGCAATGCAATTGCAGCCCAAGCCACAAATGAGACGATGAAGAGAAAATATCCAACCCTTTTTTTCATTGCTTTATTTTTTCCAATTAGTACGGTTAATTTGCGAGAACTGTCGCTTGTATAGCGTCGCCTTGCCTTCAAAGATGTGAACTGTGCGTTCGCTTTTCAGGGGCATTCAGAGAGCCTCTGAGCTTGTTTCTAGAATGTATGACTAATTGCGTACTCTGAGTCAAGAAAACAGCTTCTAGGGGCTTCTATATAGCTCTGTTTGAATGATGCATTAAAAGCAACTTTGAAAATCAATTGATGGGTTTTGCAGATGCATATTTTTTGCTCTCAGCAAAACCTAATAACTGACTAATTTCAGAGCGAAATCGTTGATCAGTCGCCCCTATTTCGCTGACTTAGAGCATACAGCCATAGACTAAAGTGATCAACGACTGATCAACAATATCAAAAAAGAAAAACCACCCCAAGAAAATTGCCATCTTGTAAGTGGTTGATTCTAAACAATATTATTGGTGCCCGAGATCGGGATCGAACCGATACGCCCCCTCTCGGGTAAGCGGCGGATTTTAAGTCCGCTGTGTCTACCAATTTCACCACTCGGGCCGCATGAGATGCGGGGGATTGCTGACTGAACCAGTATTGTAAGTCAGGCAACCAATAAAAAAAGCGCCGGAGCGCTTTTTTTGAGTTTTGGAGGCGGGGGTCGGGATCGAACCGGCGTAGACGGCTTTGCAGGCCGCTGCATAACCACTTTGCTACCCCGCCGTGGGAGCCGTATTGTACCCGCGAAGCCCAGACTTTGCTAAGGTCTTGGCCAAGTCTGACTAGCAGGTTTCGTTAATGAAAAAGGGAAGCGGTTTAAGCTTCCCTTTTGTATTCGTGGAGCGGGAGAAGAGTCTCGAACTCTCGACCTCAACCTTGGCAAGGTTGCGCTCTACCAACTGAGCTACTCCCGCGCAAAACAGAAACGGGATTATAAAGGATCGAGCCATTCTGTCAAGCAGCCGCCAAGAGTCTCTATGAAAATGCCGCTGCCTGCGGTGAGGCCGCCTTGCCAGCGACCGTGGCGTTCATTTTGGTAGAGACTCTAGTGAAGCTCAGGACGCTCCTTGATCAGCGGCCAGGCGCGGCGCAGGTAATAAACCATGGACCACA
>JACCDN010136650.1_pt1 | contig 21653 bp, 20 predicted proteins | sample 7441691 | NCBI WGS metagenome assembly JACCDN01 (sample SAMN15323439, study PRJNA562643) | freshwater metagenome | isolation source: river surface water | place: USA:Blue River Watershed | collected 2017-08-16 | reverse complement strand
CCACGGCTCCGCCAACGCCTTGGTTTTCAGAGTGAGTCAAAACCTTTACGCGCTTATCAGCGCACTTGGCCGAAACCAACGCACCCGATCCTTCAGGGCAGGCATCGTCAACCACAAAAATTTGCGATACTTCGTTACCAATCTCGGAGATTACCTCAAGAATGTGTGCTGTCACTCGGTAGGCGGGAATTACCACGGCAATCGTGTTTGTCTTCATGGCTTCCTCCCATGCGCTCTCTGAATCGCCAGGGGCACACTTCCTAAATTCTACTTAGGTAGAACTCCACGGTCTCGGCAAGCTTCTCTTCAAAATTCCCATGCTTGGGCTTCCAGCCAAGCTCAGCCTCAGTGGCAGACGCATCAATGGCGTAGCGAAGATCATGGCCTGGTCGGTCGGCAATGAATTCGATGAAATCCTCAGGTTTGCCCATAATCGTTAGCAATGCCTTGACCACTTGCAGGTTAGATCTTTGATTATCCGCACCCAACAAATATGTCCGGCCATTTTGCCCGCGATCCAGAATCGCCCAAACCCCGTCGTTGTGATCGTCAACGTGAATCCAGTCACGCACGTTAGAACCGTTGCCGTAAAGCTCTGGCTTCTTGTCAGCTGCAATAAGGCTGATCATTCGCGGAATCAGCTTTTCTTGGTGCTGATATGGCCCAAAGTTGTTGGAACAGTTGGAAATGGTCGCTTTTAGTCCAAAAGAGCGAACCCAGGCACGAACTAAAAGGTCAGATGATGCCTTAGAAGATGAATAAGGGGAACTTGGATTGTAAGGAGTCTCAGCTGTGAACTTTTCTGGTCCCTCTAATGGCAAATCGCCAAATACCTCGTCGGTAGAGATGTGGTGAAACTTTACGTCGTGCTTCACGCAAGCCTGAATTAGCTCGTAGGTGCCAAGAATGTTGGTCTCAATGAATGGCTTTGGAGACTTCAAGGAGTTGTCGTTGTGGCTTTCGGCTGCAAAGTGAACGACCTGGTCAGCCCCAGCAATCAGCGAATCAACCCATGACGAATCAAGAATGTTTCCCTGAACGAATTCGTACTTGCCCTCAAGCCCATCGAGGTTTTCGAGTGAACCGGCATACGTAAGTGAATCAAGCACAATCACCGAGACGTGAGGGCGAGTCTCAAGGGTGCGGCGCACAAAATTCGAGCCAATAAAGCCCGCTCCTCCCGTAACCAATAACTTCATTGGTCTGCCTCCTTTGTCTAAAGTAGGCTAGCAGTCATGAAGGGCATCATTCTTGCTGGAGGTTCAGGGACACGCCTACACCCGCTAACGATTGCTACTTCAAAGCAACTAATGCCGGTTTACGACAAACCCATGATCTATTACCCAATCAGCACACTGATGCTTGCGGGAATCAAAGAAATTCTCATCATTACAACTCCGCACGAGCAGGAACAATTCATTCGCCTACTTGGTGGCGGTTCTCAGTGGGGCATCAAACTTGAATACGCCGTTCAAGCCGAGCCAAATGGTCTAGCTGAAGCTTTCCTAATTGGTGAAGAGTTCATAAATGGACAGCCAGTTGCCTTGATCCTTGGTGACAACATCTTCTATGGCCCAGGCATGGGTAAGTCTCTTAGCCGTATGGTAAACCGACCTGGCTCAACCGTCTTTGCCTATGCTGTTCCTGACCCTGAGCGTTTTGGTGTCGTCGAGTTTGATGACTCAGGCAAGGTCCTATCTATCGAAGAAAAACCGAAATCACCAAAGTCGCATTATGCGATTCCAGGCCTTTACTTCTATGACGAAACAGTTGTTCAAAAAGCTAAGACAATCAAACCCTCGGCTCGCGGTGAACTAGAAATTACTGATCTTCACAATGCTTACCTTGAGGACTCTGCACTCAACGTTGAAATCTTAGATGAAACTAAAACTTGGTTGGACACTGGAACTATTGACGCACTCCATGACGCAGCTAACCGGGTCCGCGATATCGAGTTGCACGATTCAAGAAAAATTAATGCACCCGAAGAAATTGCCTGGCGTATGGGTTTCATCACTGACAAACAGTTGAAAGACCAGGCTGAACAGTTTATAAAGTCTGGCTATGGCTCCTACCTAAGCGGTTTGCTGAACTAGATTCCGCGAAGTACATCTGGCGCAGCAACTCGCCAACGCTCTCGCCAATCTGCAATTGGCTTTACGGCATCACTTGAGTTATCAAGGACACTCCATTCCGGCCGCTTTGCAGGGGTCGGTCGGTCTGCTGTAGATATTTCCTCTACGGTCTCATTCTGCATTCCCAATGAACAGGCAATTTCTCTTGCAAATATTGCCCAGTTGGTTTCCCCGGAAGCTACTGCGTGAATTATTCTTGGCATCTTTTCAAGCTGTGCTACCTGAAAAACTTTTTCAGCCAAATCGCGGGTCCAAGTTGGTTGCCCAAATTGATCGTTTACCACGCGAACGCGTCCCCTTTTCCTGAGCGAGTCAGCGATTATCCTGGGAAAGCATTCGCCCATTGCCCCATAGAGCCAGGCCGTTCTGACAATTGAATAGTCAGCTCCCGAGTCACCTACTAACTTCTCACCTAGTGCCTTTGATTTACCGTATGAAGTTTTTGGTTCGATTGAGTCCAACGTTTTGTATGGGATTTTAGACAAGCCGTCAAATACGTAGTCAGTCGAAATGTGGATAAATCTTGCGCCGGCTATTGCTGCGGCCTGCGCAAGCGCCCCAGCGTAAATACCATTGACAAGGTTTGCCTCGTAAATTTCCGATTCCGCTTCATCTACTTGGGTATACCCAATGCAATTCACCCAGATATCGCACCCGCTCAATTGCGGAGAGATTTGATTTGCATCGTCACTCAATTTCAGGTTTCCCCGGTGAAATCCCTGGGCGTCCTCGCCCCGCACATTTAGGTAGGCCAAAAGGTCCTGGCCAAATAAACCATTACTTCCAATCACAGCCCAACGCATAAATTCACTCTAAGTCGATTACCCTTTGTTTTATGCCATTCCAGGAGATGAAAATAAGTGGAGCTTGGGTTCACACCCCTATTCGCCACAAAGATGAGCGTGGGCACTTTGAAGAGCAATTCAAGCTTTCCCAAATTGAATCTGTGATTAGGGCTAAGTTTTTGGTTAAACAAGTCAACCAAAGTGTTTCAAACAGGGGCGTCGTGAGAGGAATCCATTTCACAGATGACACTGAGGGGCAGGCCAAATACATTTCTTGCTCTAAGGGTCGAATATGGGATGTCGTTGTTGACCTCAGAAAAGATTCAGTCACATATGGGCAATGGGATGCCGCTGAGCTTTCGCTTGCAAATGGAAAGAGCATCTTTATCCCAGCTGGTCTGGGTCACGGATTCTTAAGCCTAGAGGACGACTCGGTCTCTAACTACCTTTGCAGTACTGAGTACAGCCCTGCTTCCGACAAGGGAGTAAACCCACTCTCAGCGTCGCTAACGATTCCCTTTCAGGCTATTGCTGAAAGAAACGGAATTACTAAACTGATAATTAGCGAGCGTGACGAAAACGCACCAGATTTCTAACCAAAATAAATAGGTACTACTTCGTTAGTCGGACCGTCCATTTTTACTTTTCCATGTTCGAGCCAAATAACTCGATTGCACGTGGACGTAATTAATTCTCTTGAATGCGACGCGATAACCAAAATTTTTGTCGAGCTTACAAGTTCCGCAAGCCTTGCTTCTGCTTTGTGTTTAAAGTTTTCGTCACCTACTGATAGCCATTCATCCATCAACAGAATCTCAGGTCGCACAATTGTTGATACGGCAAATGCTAGCCTCAAGTGCATTCCCGAAGAGTAAGTTCTCACCGGCATTTCAATAAAGTCGCCCAGCTCTGAAAATTCGACGATCTCGGAAAATTTGTTTTGTATCTCAGATTTTGTGAGGCCTAGTAGAGCACCACGGATAAAGATATTTTCGCGGCCACTGGCTTCAAGATTTATCCCAAGTGATATGTCTATCAAAGATCCAATGTTGCCAGAAATTTCTACTGTCCCTTTGCTTGGGGCGTAAACACCACTGAGGGCGCGGAGCATGGTTGATTTGCCTGCGCCATTGTGGCCGACAAGGCCAACTCTCTCGCCTTCGTTAAATTCAAAAGTCACTCCACTGAGGGCGCGTACCATAACTCGTCCATTGGGATCTGAATCAAGTAACCCACCAGTAGCTGCTTTGAGCAAGCTCGATGTTAGAGATCTCCCTGTGGCATTGAATATGGGGAAATCGATAGAAACATTTTTGAAAATTATTTTCGACATGTTTCACTACACCCAATACGCAATCTTTTTTTGTATTCGTCTCATAAGAATATTTGTAACCAGCCAACCGAAGAGTGCAAACGATAGAGATAGGATCCAATTTTCAATCGTTGGGGCCTCTCCGAGAAGGGGAAGCCGAACAATCTGCAATAAGTGGTAAAACGGGTTTAACCCTAGTAACAAGTGCGCAAGCTGGTTGTTGCCAATTAGCGTGGGGTACCACATCACAGGAGTTAGGTAGAAGGCAACTGTGAGAAGTGACGTGATAATTGGCGGAAGGTCTCTGAACCTAGAACTAAGTGCACCTAAGAGAGTTGCCAACCAAGTCAGATTAACAATCAAAATAAGGAGGCCTGGAATTACAAAAACAATTTGCCAACTTACACCTTGCCAAGTTGCTAGGAATACCAGCGGCAAAATAATTAAGTTGTGCCCGAAGGTAATAATGTTTTTCCAGACCACACGTAAGACATAGACATAAAGAGGTATGTTCAGCTGTTTGATGATCGCTTCGCCCGCAATGTAGCTTAGGCACCCTTCGGAAATTACCGATGACATGAACCCCCAGATGATGATGCTTGATGACAAAAAGGGTAGGTAGTTTTGGATATCAGATTTAAAAATCAGGCTGAAAACAACTCCCATTGTGGCAATTTGAATTGCCATTCCCCCGGTAATCCAAAAAGGGCCAACTACCGAACGCCTGTAAGCCTGACGGACATCCTGCCAGCCAAGCATTGCTGCCAATCGAAGATTCTTTTCCATTTGCCTTAATTCTAGGTCTGATTGATTTGCGGAGTTCCTGTGGCGAATCGTATTCAGAAAAAAAGCCTGGCCAATTTTGGAGTCGAAGCTACTAGGTAGCTGTTTAATGCATCTACATCCGGCTCAATTTCATTCAATGCTTTTTCTGATTTTGACGCAGAGGATAGTAAGTTAGCCCACACCTGTCGACCATATTTTTTGTCGGCGCTTTTAAGCAGCCGATTTGTTGAGTTCTGAAGCATCAGGTCATCTTGAGATAAAACGAGATTGGCCTTAGCTACACATTCATCAATCGTTTTGCAATAAGAATCCGATTCGTAAATTACGTCAAAGTGACCAGTCGGGCATTTCAACGATATTGTGAATAGCCCCTGCGAGACCATATCGAGCACAGCGGTACCACCACTCATCGGAAAAGAATCAAGTCCAATGTCAGCCGCTCTTATGTATAAGTCGAGTTTTTCCTTGGCCATATAAGAAAGTAGTGAAACCTGACCTGGAAAATCCCGCACAAGCTTGCCCCATGTGTCATTTGGTGACCCTTTCGGGCCAATTGCTATTAATAGGCGATCAGGCTGATCTTTCAATAACTCACGAACAACCTGAGCGAAATCCTCGTAAGTTGCCCCCTTGAATTTGTTCGTATGCCCCACTGTAAGAAGAACTTTTTTACCGGTAGCTATACCCAACTTAACTCTGGCATCTTGCTTTTTGGTGTTTTCAAGATTTGACCTTTCCGGAAGTGGAATTCCAACAACTTCCGAATGGCTTATTCCACGTTTACTCTCAGAGAGCTTTTTACCCCAAGTGCGCATTTCTATAACTCGATCGGGTAAGGAAGCTCCAACCCAAAACCTATGATCCGCATGGTTAAAATGAGTTATCTCTGCTGCTAGCCCTTTTTGCGAAAATGCCAACATTGGCAGAATATCGTCCATATGAACGTGGAGCACAACCCGAGAAAACCCCTGGCTGACGGAGAGAAGCTGCCTAGCGCGCTGAAAAAGCGGAATGCCTCGACCCTGAACGATGATTTCACCGTTGCGTCGTTGAACTTCGGTTTTCAGCCTTTGAGTAGGTTGCCCGCCTCTTGTGATGAGCACTGAGTGAAGTTCCGATTCTGGACTGTAACTAATCCAACGTTCAACAACCCGCGTGTGACCCCCACCTTGGAGGGCTTTGCTAAGTATGTGAAGTGTTGATCCACCCTCGACTTTTTCTGGCTTGTGTTTTGCTTGAACATTTCTCACGGACAAGTCAGCCAGAAATTCCTCGAGTTCGAGGGAAACAAATTGACCTGTATGCCTATAGGTGGCGAACGTTGCAGCTCGCTGTGCAAATATTGCCGCTAACTCGCCATGACCGAATAATCTGAGAATCTTTATCTGGCGATTAAACGCCTTTAAGTTTCGCTTCATTTGAGCCTTATGGCTTGTTTTGACTGACAATTCGCCCCTCAATCCAATCCCGATTCGGCAACATCTCAAGCAGGGTATCGCTGACCAATCTCTGCCTTGTCTAACTAGAATAGGGTCAACGAACAAGACTTTGGGGTGTATTTTGAGCTTTCCTGCTGCACTAGTAGATATCCCAACGCACGGCGATGTTCAGGGGCTCCTGGGTGTTCTCGAATCCAACAGTTCCGTTCCGTTTAAAATAAAGAGGGTCTACTTCATCTATGGCGTGCCTTCTGGAACGAGCAGGGGTTCACACGGCCACAAGAAATTGCAACAGTTGATTGTTCCTCTATCCGGATCTTTCGATGTTGTTCTTCATGACGGTTCAGTTGAGGAGACTTTTTCTTTGGAAAGTCCAAATAAAGGACTCCTGATTCAACCTGGCCTTTGGAGGAACCTGATCAATTTTTCGAACGATGCCGTTTGCCTGGTTCTAGCAAGTGAGCACTACGACGAAATTGATTACATAAGAGATTTTGACGAGTTTATTGAATGGGTGGCTTCCCGATGAAAGTACCTTTTTTTGATCTTGGTGTCTTCGTTCGAGAGCAAAAGTCAGAAGTTATGGCCGCAATCGAACGCGTGGTTGATAGTGGCACCTATGTCGGCGGAGATGAGGTTGCGAATTTCGAAGCAGCCTTTGCAAAAAGTGTGGGCTCAAAGCATTGTGTAGCGGTTGGGAATGGACTTGACGCGATACGGCTTCTACTAGAAGTTCATGGCATTGGGCCTGGAGATGAAGTTATAGTTCCCGGTTTCACTTTTTACGCAACTTGGCTTGCAGTGCTTCAAGTTGGGGCCTTACCTGTGGCTGTAGATGTGCGCCTTTCAGACGCGAGTATTGATCCCGAACTAATTGAAGCTGCAATTACCCCTAAAACTAAAGCAATCATTGTTGTGCATTTGTTTGGGATTTCGGCAAACATGCTTGAAGTTAATAGAATAGCCAAATCGAATTCGCTTTTGGTTTTTGAAGATTGTGCGCAAGCACATAACGGCCAGACAAACGCCGGGGCCGTCGGTAATTCATGCGATGGTGCAGCGTTTTCTTTTTATCCAACAAAGAATTTGGGCGCTCTCGGCGATGCCGGAGCCATAACTCTCAACGATTCCGGGGTTGTTCAGAGGCTGCGTTCTAGAAGGTCTTACGGTGTTGGCAACAATAAGTATGAACATGTCGATACCGGCTGGAACACGCGATTAGATCCGATTCAAGCCGCAATTCTGTCAGCATTTTTGCCTGGTCTCGCAGCAGTAACTGAAAGAAGGATGAAGATTGCGGAGAAATATGCATCCTTAATAGACGAGCCAAACAACAAATTAGTTCGATCATCAAGGCCTGGTGAGAACGTTTTTCATCATTTCGTGGTTCGTGCTACTTCGCGCAGTGCTTTTCAAAAAGAAATGTCTGAGAAGAACGTAATGACAGACATTCATTACCCTTACTTTTTCAACTCACTTGAACCCATCCGCCATAAACATGAAGAAGTGGGCAGGGCGCTAGCGCCTCTTCCGAACTCTATGAGATTGGCCGATGAGGTTGTTAGCCTACCCATTGGCCCCTGGATGACCGAAGATCAGGTTGATCAGGTAAGCACTTCGCTTGGGAATACAAAGATTTAACCCAAATGGATAAACCCGCCTTACAAAAATACGAGGTGCCCCTAGCGGCCATTTGGCGTTTTTGGAGTCAATTTCGAAGATTCCTAAAATTACTTGTCAACACTGACCCCCGCCACTTGAGGAAGCTCCTAGAAATTGCAAATTTGTATGCGTCGAATAGGCGATTTTGGGCCACCAATAATCCGAAGTACCTTTCAAAAGCTCTCACTTCATATTTCACACTTAGAAATGACTGGCTTAGCAAACCAGGCGGGCATTTACAAGTTGGTCTTGAAATTTCAGGCTGGGCAGACAAATCATCATATCTCAAGATAAAACGAGCGCTTGGGAAATATAGAATCCGCAGGGTCTTTCGCCCCGACGTCTGGTATCTAAAGGGCGGGACCGGAGGTTTTTTCAATGGTTTTGTCATTCAGGCGCCGATGGGCGACTTCTCTAAATTAATGAGGTTGCTCGAAATAGAGCTACCTGACTTTGAGATGAAATTACCGCACGACTCAATTGCTAAATTGGATCCAATTAGCATCGGTCGTCTCGAGTCAATCAATCCGCAGCAAAGCCAACGCGGCCTTAATTGGTATTCGACTTTCCACATTTCACCGCGTGATTTCACCTGGCTTGTGGAGGCCGCCGCAGACATAGAGGTCGCTGAATTAGCACTAGCGACTTTCCGCGAGTTTGGGGATTTTGATTTTGGAGGTGAGACGCTTCGTTGTATTGCAAAATACTGCCTAGTGCTTGGGTTTATTCCAACAGGGATCCGAATTCCTGGCTGGTCTCTCAAAACAGTAAAGAAGCCTGACTGGGTTGAGCTTGGAACTCAATCAGGTGAGGGTGTGATTGCCAAAAGGTCGAGAGTCAGTCCCAAATATTTTGAAGCAAAGAATGTCACCCTCACAAATGGTGGAATACTTCTTGTGGAAGATAGTTTTGTTGATTGGGACTCTGCGCAGAAACCATGTTTAGACTTTGTCGCAGGAAATCACAATTCTATAATCGGCTCAACTGCAAATACTGAGATGTGCTTTGTTCGAAACGGAAAACCTGGTGAGAAAATTGACACGGCCATCTTGCTTGGTAGCCGAGTTGATTCAAATTGGTTTCACTTTCTAATTGAGACCTTACCCCGTCTGGTTTGGCTGAACGACAGATTGCCGCCGACTGTTCCAGTAGTTGTTTCTAGTCGAATTCCGGATACAGCTTTAGCGGCCTTGAAACTCATGACTGAGCGAGAAGTGAAACTCGTAGATGTAACACAATGGACATCCGTAGAGAGAGCTTTCGTACCCGGTCCTACTGTTTATCACCCTGATTCACAATTTCTCTGGAATCGAGAGGATGTCATTGAAGTTCACATTGATGCGCTAGTTGAACTTAGGAACAAAATCCTGGGTCACATTCGGCCGATTTTTTCAGCAAAAAAGACTTATTGGTTTAGGAGCAGTTCACATCGAGTGGTCAGCAACGAAAGAGCAATTCAGAGGGGGCTTGCTAGGAGTGGCTTTAGGGTTGAGGATCCTTCGGAGCTTAGCTTTGAAGATCAGGTAAGAAGTATTTATGAGTCATCCACATTGGTCACCCAGGGAGGGGCGGCCATGTCTAACTTTATCTTCGCAATGTCCGGCACGAAAATTGTGGTTTTAGTATCCACTTTCGGAACTTCCTATCCATTGCCGAAAATTCTAGGAAACGTATCAGGTGCCGAAATTATCCTGGTCGGGGGCAAGTCACGGCTAATGGGAACACTTAAGTCGGTGCTAGAAAAATCTCATTCTTCGTTTCGCATAAATCCCAAAGCCTTGAGTCGAGCGCTGGGTTCCGACTAGGGATTGCGTAAACACGATTGCAAAGTTATTTTCCGGACGAGGTTTATGTCTTCTGTCGACAAACTCACGCCCTGGTGTATTGAATGTTCGGAGTAGACCTTAGTTTCGTTGATTCTTGAACCAGAAATCCAATACGGCGTTACCCCAGTTACTTTCTTAATCATGTGAGAGTAGCTGAGTGCTTCATCCAGAAAATCATGGTAAACGAAGATAGCTTTATTCAAATTTCCGGAAGCAAAAAGCATGAGTGCCTGGCTTCCAAAGAAAGCAACTACCTGTTGAGCTTGAATGAATAATCTCACTTCTTCATTTGCAGAAAGCGTGCCTGGGTCAATTGGGGAGAATTTAGAATCTTCCATTAACTCCCGTAATTTTGACACACTCTCGCTGTTTCTATATTTATTATTTAGACGGTCAAGGTAAACGTTTGGTTGAAATTGCCTACCACCTTCAGTCTCAAACGAATCTCTGTCACTAATCGCTTCTCGAAGTAATATAAAAGAGCGCCAATCAATATAGGAGTTTTTTCCTCCCCGTTTGCTGGCGAAGAATCTCTTCTTTTGGTGGTGCGTTGCCAGTTGAACGACTGCGTTTTCGGCTTGCACACTCTGGCCATATTGAATTCGAGTGAAATTGAGTTTCCCAAATATCTCACAAGCCACGTCCGTGAAATTTTCTGGAACATCATCACAGATCAATAATTCAAAATTATTGAGATCCACTTTCTTTTTTAGATGTGCAATTCGTGTCAAAACCTCAATCACCCAATGTCCCCAGCTGCTAGTCAAGGGATAGGCAAGAAAAATTATGTTTTGTAGCGTGCTGCTTGCCTCCACATCGCGTCTTAGTGCGACCTTGAGTCTGGCTCTCCCTAAAAGCAATGCATCGCAAGTGTAGCTATCTGTACCAGATTGCGGAAAAGTTGAAGAGTCAATTAGCCAAGATGATCCAACTTTTATAGCTTCGCTCGAGGATGTAAAAATAGCACATTTTAAAACAAGTAATTTTGGGTTTCTAATTGTTCCAATTTTAGGCTTGGGTGACCTTCCATTCAGAACCTTCAAAGGTGGTAAGTAAAACAACTTACGTTTTCTGAAAACGGCCACACTTAGGTACTTCCTAAAATTAAGTTTTCCTTGAACGTAGTTTTGCTTCATCAGTACTTGCTTTGAGTTTATTAACGTCAAAGCTTTTTTAGCCAAAACTTCTAGCTCCCCTTCGGAACTAAATTGCTCAACCTTAAATATCTTCCTTATTTTTCTTTGTGAAGTTATGGCGTTTAGAAACTCTATGACTAAGTGGGTCGCCCCATCATCACCGAGCGTTTCCCGAAACTTTTGGATTGTGTCTCTGCGCCTAAAGCTTTCTTTTGTTAGCGCTCCCGCCATTCGCAAATTTTCAAGTTGAACAACACGGCTCCAGTTCTCTCGATAAATTCTATTGAGCCGTGAGTACACCTGAGCAGACTCGAGATACTTGTGCGATTCTGAAAGATCTCGGGCCTTCTGAATCAAAACTTCCTTTTTCAATAAATCGGATGATGGCATTTCATCAGTCAATTCTGATTAGGCGATTTGCCCCATCAAGCCGATAAAGTTTCTTTGAAGCAGGGCATTCAAAAAAATCACCCCTTGAGACAAGTTTTTTTCCTGCTTCGCCTACCCACCCAATTTGACGTGCTGGAACGCCAGCAACCAATCCGTAACTTGGGACGTCGGCAGTCACGACTGCACCTGCTGCGACCATGCACCAAGCGCCCAACTTGACCGGGCCCACGCAGATAACTCCAGCCCCTAAGGACACGCCTTCCTCAATGTTTGCGGCTTGTGGACTCCAATCCCCTGCCTGCTTTGGGCTTCCGTCAAGGTTTGTTGCTCGTGGGTTCAAGTCATTTGTGATGACGACGTTTGGTCCTATGAATACGCGGTTCCCTATCACGGCAGGTTCATAGATTAGAGCATTGTTTTGAATCTTACAGTTTTCCCCAATTTCTACTCCCGGACCGACATAGCAGAATTGACCGATAGTTGTTCCGTGGCCAATTTTTGAGTTTTCTCGAACATTTGTGCCCGCCCAAATCTTTACGTTTGTAGAAATACTCGCTGATTGGCTAATTTGGGGCTCTAGGTTATTCATTCTTTCTCCAATAGTTAATTACTGTAGTACCCATGCCTAGTAAATCTCGAACTAAAGTTAGAGCATTGTTGCCCGCTTTGTCTTTTTTTGTTTCAACCCTAATTCTTATCTTGATCGGCATAGTTTGGATTGCCCCTTGGTAAGAAATACTCTTGAAAAGGCGGCAAAACTTTTTAGGCATCCCCGCACACAGAGCATCTTTATATTTTTTAGTTCTGCAACCATTGTCCTCCTTTCGATTTTCCCAAGTGGGCTTGAATCAGTCCATTTTGGCGTTTCATTTTTGGAATCGCCAAATAAGATGTCCGACAAATTTGGCTACTCTGATGCAGGAAGCTACCTTAAGGCTGCTCTTGAGTTAGAAAGCATAAACATGCTTTCTCAGGACCAATTGTGGGTGATAAATCTTTGGCCCCCTGGCATGGTTTTACTAGAGGCGCTGATTTTAAAGTTTGCACCGGGTTCCTTAGCTATTGGTTACGCCCTCATAGTTGCAGGCTTGTGGACGGTATTGGCGTGGGTTTTTGCAAGAGAAGTAAGAAAGCACTATGGCCTTGTCGTCTCCTATCTGGCCCTTTTCTTCTTGCTCCTCAGCTCTCCACTGCAGAGTTGGGTCTTTGACTCAGGGCTTTATTATGCAGAGGGAATTTCCGTTGGTGCATACATTTTTGGCCTACTTTTTCTAATCCGAGGCTCTGGAGAGACAACCAAAACTCTTATCGTTTCAAGGGGAATCATTGCTGGGACTTTCCTGGCATTGTCTGCGTATTTTCGTTCCACGTTTTCGAGCCTTGAGTCAGTGCTCTTTGTCTCGTTGATCGTGGTTTTCAGTTTCTACTTATTTACCAGAAATTCAAAAAACAAAACGGGCTCGCGCCTGCACCTAAAAAACAGTTTGTTGTTAATTTTTGCCACTTGGTCATCAATGTTTATTCTCATGGAACCATGGCTTCAGTTCACCAATCATTTTGTTCGAAACGTTCGAGCATGGAGTGTCGTTGGTGGAAACTTCTTCAGAAACGTTTGGGTTGACCGGGGTTCTTCTCCGGACTTTCTTAGCGCAGGAGGCGTGGGTTGGGGCTGCGAGCTCGATCAAGAGTTTTGCGATGAGGTGGCGAATTTTGAGAAATCCTCTGGTTCCTTATACCCAATCCAAGATTTAGTTCTGCACTCAATAGGCACGATTGCAGCCAACCCAGTTGAGTACTTCCTAGATAGATTCCATTTCTTGATTATTGGATGGTTTTCGAACGAAGGCGCTATGGGTGCCATTGAAATGGTTACAGGTTTAATTTCTTTGGTGATATTTGCCTATGTACTTGGGCAACTATTTATTCTTACGCTAAACAAAAACCCGGCAGGAGCCTTTGTGATTCTCGCTTGCGCCCTTATTACTGCGCCTTTACTGATAGGCCACGTAGAGCCTAGGTACTTCATTCCGCTGAAACTTTCCTTTATTCTTCTTCCCTGGATTTGGTCAAAGTTCAAAGTGGAAAAATCAATTTAATATCCACGGGGCCATGTTGCTTTGCCAAAGGCTCTCGAGCTCGCGCTTTTCTCTAAGAGTGTCCATGGGTTTCCAGAATCCAAAGTGTTTAAATGCCTCAAGTTGTCCCCTTCTTGCAAGGGTTTGAAGTGGGTCTCGTTCCCAAAAAGTATCGTCTCCGTTAATTAGATCTATGACGCTCGGTTCCAAAACAAAGAATCCGCCATTAATCCAGCCAACTTCATCTTGTGGCTTCTCTCTGAAGTCAATCACGTTTCCTTCTGCATCAAACTCTAAGGCTGCAAATCTTCCCGGCGGTCTCACGGCTGCAACCGTTGCTTGCTTTCCATGCTTCTTATGAAAAGCAATCTCCTCTGCAATGTTTAAGTCAGAAACTCCATCACCGTACGTCAAGCAAAAAGTCTCTTCGTCAAGGTATTCTCTGACCCTCTTCAACCTGCCACCTGTTTCGGTTTCAAGTCCAGTTTCGATGAAGGTAATTGTCCAGTCTTCACTGTCGGAGTTGAGCACCTTATAGTCGCCCGTTGTCAGGTTTATCTTGAAGTCCGAAGTGTGGCGGTAGTAGTTATAGAAATATTCTTTGATCATGTATCCCTTGTAGCCCAGACAAATGACGAAGTCCTTGACTCCGTGGTTTGAATACATTTTCATGATGTGCCAAAGAATTGGTCTTCCGCCGATTTCAACCATCGGTTTTGGGCGTAGGTCTGACTCCTCAGAAATTCGAGTTCCAAGACCTCCGGCAAAAATAACTGCCTTCATTTCAACCCCTATTTATAATTTAAGTTGCTTTCCACGAGTCTATTTGCTCGACGCAAAGTTCATATGCAGACTTCCCACCTGATAGATGATCTTTGTACCAACTAGCCGTGTTCCTTATCACTTCAGATGTTGACCAATTGGGACTCCAACCAAAGGTATTTATGGCTAGGGTACTGTCGATACCGAGTTTGCCTGCTTCAACAAGTTCTGATTGCACTAATTCGATTTTGACTCCGTCGATTTGTTCTCCAAGTAGTGCAAGTACATCGCTTACACTGACCGAATCTTCGTCAAGTGGGCCTAAGTTGAAAGCTCTTGCAAACTCTTTGGGCGTGCCGCCTAAGAGCCCAGCCAAGATGGTTAAGTACCCCTCCGCTAGGGCCAATACGTGTTGCCAAGGTCTAGTTGCCTGAGTGTTGCGAACAGTAATTGGTTGTCCGGACATGTGGGCCCGAATGAAGTCAGGGATTAGGCGATCTTCCGACCAGTCTCCGCCGCCAATAATGTTTCCACCCCTGGCAACAGCGATAAATGGTGCTCCCTTGGCTTCAAAAGAGTCCCGAAAGCTTGCAATCACTGCTTCTGCTGCTGCTTTTGATGCTGAATAAGGGTCTTTGCCGCCAATTTCATCTGACTCTTTATATCGGTAGTCAGTTTCAAGGTTTTTGTAAACCTTGTCAGTTGTAACGCAAAGAACGCCCTTGACTGAAGGTGTTGCCAGAGCAGCTTCAAGGACATTTGCAGTGCCTTGGGTATTTATGTCGAAGGTTTCTCTCGGAATCCTATAGCTTCTTCTAACTAGAGGTTGAGCAGCAAGATGAAGCACCAAATCTGGCTCGAAGGTTGTCAAAGAGTTACTTAATTTTTTAAAATCCCTGATATCCGCCTCAATACCGGAAACTAGTGAGCCCAGTTTGGCCTCTGAAAATAGGTTTGGAGTAGTTTCAGGGGCTAAAGAATAACCAAAAACTTCCGCGCCCATCCTGTGAAGCCAAATTGAGATCCAAGAGCCCGTGAAACCTGTGTGGCCCGTAATGAAAATGCGTTTACCGGCAAGTTCCGATTCATAATTTTTCATTAATTCCCTAAGTTCATCTTGACGCCTTTGGCCACAATAACTATTTTACTTAAGCGCTTTGCTAATTCGTTTCACTACATTTATTTCATAACCAAAAGGATAGGCTTATGTTCTAAACAAAGGCCTTGGGGGCATTTTGACTACTGAATTAGAAGCACTAAGGGCACAAGCACTTGAGGCCACAAAGAATTACGCCGATAAATACTTGGCAGCAAAGAAGTTTATTCCAGGAGAATCACCGGTACCGGTTTCTGGAAAGGTTCTTGACTCTTCAGACTTCGTTTCTCTAGTCGATTCAAGCCTTGATGGGTGGTTGACTGCGGGGCGATTTACGGAGGTTTTCCAACGGAATCTCGCCAAATACGTGGGTGTCCGAAAGGCGCTGTTCGTGAACAGCGGCTCTAGCGCGAACCTAATTGCCCTGAGCGCCCTAACGAGCCCAAAGTTAGGAAAGCGCGCGCTCAAGCCAGGCGACGAAATTCTAACCGTTGCAATGGGATTTCCGACAACTGTTAATCCTATTATTCAAAATGGGCTTAGGCCAGTTGTTGTGGATGTCGAACTAGGGACCTACGACGCCATGTCGCACATGATGAAAGAGGCGGTTTCTTCAAAAACAAAAGCCATAATGATGGCCCACACTCTTGGAAACCCATTCGATTTACAGACAGTTAAGGAACTGTGCGACGAACACGGCCTCTGGTTAATTGAAGACTCTTGCGACGCACTTGGATCAACATACAAAGGTCAGCGAACCGGAAGTTTTGGTGATACTGCAACTGTTAGCTTCTATCCTGCGCATCACATTACAACGGGCGAAGGTGGCGCGGTTTTCAGTAAATCACCGCTCGTTGCGAAACAAGTTGAATCATTCAGGGACTGGGGACGCGATTGTTACTGTGAAACCGGTCACGATAACACTTGCAAGAAAAGGTTTGAATGGCAACTAGGAGATCTTCCACTTGGTTACGACCACAAATACACCTACAGCCACATCGGCTACAACCTCAAGGCAACTGATATGCAGGCCGCCTTGGGTGTAACTCAGCTAGCTAAACTCGACACTTTTATTGCAGCTAGGCGAAGTAATTTTGATTATCTTTACGGCAGATTGAAGAATGTGCAGGGCCTAATCTTGCCTAGAGCGACTGAGCATTCTGAGCCTTCTTGGTTCGGTTTCCCAATCACACTGGATCCAAGCCACCCTGCAAATCGTGAAGATCTACTTCGACACCTAGATTTGTTGAAAATTGGTACTCGCCTGATGTTCGCAGGAAACTTGCTCAAACAACCGGCATATCGAAATGTTGATTTTCGAGTGGTTGGCGATTTAACGAATACAGATATCATTATGTCTCGAAGCTTTTGGGTCGGCGTTTATCCTGGCCTTACCACTCAAATGCTCGACTACATAGCGTTCGAGATTCAAGCTTTTATGGAAATGCACTGACCTCGACCCAAGTTAAGGAACCTCGTGAAAGCTGGCCTATTCAGTAAAAAAGATCACTTTAGACAAGTAATCTCACTAAACAAATCAAACACGGACCCTTTGTTGTCAATTTCAGCCGCCGAACCAATTCATGATTCGGCTGGGAAGCTTCTCGGCTACCTGACGCCAATTGCAGAACATGATCGAGAAGACAGTGGCACTTGGCAATTGCTCGCTAGTTGGCGAGAGCGTCACCAGTACGCTTACCCTTCTAGCTTCAAAGTCACAGCCGCTGGTACTGGAGCGTGGCTATCCAAGGCAGTTTTAGATAATGAAAACAGAACTATCTTTTGGATCAGAGACAAAAATATGGTCCCTCTTGGGCACATCGGGATAATTTTTTCTGAGAATGATGGGGCTTTTGAAGTCGACAACGTTCTTCGTGGTGAGGCCGGGTCTCCAGGAATTATGAAATATGCGATGTTGAAAATCGAATCTTGGGTCGAGGAAGAATTCTCAGCAGAAACGATACAACTACGTGTTTTGAAATCAAACCAGCGCGCACTTAATTTCTATGAAAGTTTGGGCTATCTCACCACTAAGGAAAATCCTTTATTTAGAGAAATCAATGACGAAGGGTACGTGCTGCGGGAAGGTACTCCGGCCGATGATTTCTTTGTGACAAAAACCAAAAGCATCTTGAAGCAGGGCTTGCCTGAAGTAATACTTACAGCAGGGCCCTCAATTGGCTCTTTAGAAAGAACTTTTGGATTAAGTGCAATTTCCTCAGGTTGGAACGCAAGGCACTCAGATTTTCTGAACAGTTTTGAGAAGTCTTTTGCAGATTACGTTGGTGCCAAGTATGCGATGGCGACCAGTAGTTGCACCGGTGCACTTCACTTGTCGCTACTGGCTCTTGGGGTTGGTCCAGGGGATGAAGTTATTGTTCCTGAAGTGACTTGGGTCGCAACAGCTTCGGCTGTTAGATATGTTGGGGCGACTCCGGTTTTCGCTGATATAGATCCCGGCACCTGGACGATCACAAGGGAAACAGTTTCTAAGGTACTGTCGTCCAAAACACGAGCGATTATGCCTGTTCATCTTTATGGTTTTGGTGCTCAAATGAATGATTTGATGGCGTTGGCTAGGGAACATGATTTAGCCGTTGTGGAGGACGCGGCACCCGCAATTGGGACTCTGATTGACGGAAAAGCTGCTGGGACTTTTGGCGATTTTGGATGCTATAGCTTTCAAGGAGCCAAAATGCTTGTGACGGGGGAAGGTGGGATGCTCGTCACGGATGATGAAGATTTATTCATGAAAGCTCGTAAAATTCAGGATCATGGTCGACGCGTTGGTACTTTCTGGATTGACGAGCTTGGCTACAAATATAAAATGTCAAATACAACAGCTGCGATTGGTTTGGGTCAACTTATCCGAGGCGAAAACCAAATTTTTAGGAAACAAAGAATCAGATCATGGTACGAAGAGGAGCTTGCTGGAGTAGATCAGCTTTCGTTCCAAGTTGAAGTTGCAAACACAAGATCGATTCATTGGATGAACTCAATAAAGCTTTCAAACCAACTTTCGATTTCGAGAGATGAATTCATGAAGGAACTTAAATTCCATGGAATTGATTCTCGTCCGGTATTTCCCGCAATCAGTCAATATCCTTTTTGGCCTGAACGCTCTGAGGCGAAAGAAAATGCTCGAATAGTTGGCGATTCTGCAATAAACCTTCCAAGCGGAGTCCTTCTTACCCGGGATTCGATAGCGAAAATTGGAAGCGTTATTCGAAAAATTACTTCTGAGAATGTCTGAAAAAAGTACGCTTGTCGCTAGAAACGCCAGGAGAAGCGTTATTCGGATGACCTCCAGCGCAAAGGCCGCCCATACTGGTTCCTCTCTCTCTTTGATCGACATAATGTCAGTTCTTTATGTTGATGTTGTAAAGTCATCGTCTGCAAATGCCGAGGGAGACGTGGTCTTGGTATCCAAGGGCCACGCTGCAGCAGGGGTTTACGCTGTGCTTGCACACAGCGGAATATTCAATCCCTTGCTACTGGATACATACTGTCAAAATGGTTCTAATCTGAGCGGACATGTGACAAAAAACAGAGATCTGGGTGTTCCGTTTTCGACAGGTTCACTTGGTCACGCTCTACCTTTTGGGCTCGGCAAGGCCCTCTCCGCTAAGCGTTCTGGTTTGAACACCCGAATCTTCGTAATTCTGTCAGATGGGGAGTGTGACGAAGGTAGTAACTGGGAGGCTGCTCTGCTAGCAGCTCACTTAAATTTGAACAATGTTTGTGTCCTAATAGATAGAAATCGTCTTCAATCTCTGGGGGGAACCGAGGAAACTGTGCGTCTGGAGCCCCTTAGTGAAAAGTGGGCCGCTTTTGGCTGGGATGTGAAGACACTAAATGGGCACGACCACTCGAGTCTCTCAGACACATTAAATCTTCCTTGGGAGGATAATCACCGTCCGTTGGTGCTTATTTGTGAAACCGTAAAGGGTTTCGGGGTTAGTTTTATGGAGAATTCAATAGTTTGGCATTACCGACCCCCAAGTGGAGAAGATCTCGAGCGCGCAATTTTAGAGTTAGGGGATTTTGAGTGAGAGACACTTTTGTAGCTGCTCTCAAATCAGAAGCTGAGCGCAACGAAAAGATTTTGTTAATGGTAGGCGACCTGGGCTTTGGGGTAGTTGATTCATTTGCAGAGTCCATGCCTGATCAGTTTCTGAATGCTGGAATATCTGAGCAAAACATGATGGGCATGGCGGCGGGTCTTGCAGATTCAGGTCATCTGCCTTTTGTCTATTCAATCGCCAACTTTCCCACTTTCCGGTGTTTAGAGCAGATTCGCAACGATGTTGTCTACCACGCTCTTCCTGTTACCATTGTTTCTATTGGTGCCGGTATGGGCTACGGAACTCTGGGGTACTCGCATTTCGGTATCGAAGATTTTTCAATATTGAGCGCTATGCCCGGACTGAGAATCATTTCGCCATCTGACCCAACCGAAGTTAAGGCAGCTTTAAGGGAAATTCTTAGGTCTCCAATGCCGACATATCTAAGGCTCGGAAAGAATGGAGAGGAAAACATCCATGCAGAGGATGTTGAAATTACAAGTGGTGTGATTCCAATAAGAAAAGAAGGGAAGTATTTAATACTATCGACGGGATCTATCACTTCTCTGGTAATCAAAGCGGCGGATCGAATTAAGGTGACTTTCGGTGTTGATGTTGCCGTATACAGCATCCCCGTTGTAAAGCCCTTGGATATTTCTCAAATTAGCTTTGATTCATTTGACGCGATATTCACGGTGGAAGAGCATCGTCTAATTGGCGGATTCGGCAGCCTTGTCCTCCAAGAATTGAACGAGATGGGACATAAGAACCATATTGTGAGAATAGGGATCGGTGATGAAACGACTTTCCCTGTAGGCACCCATCAGTATCTTTTGGCTGACAAAAAGCTAGATGTAGATGGCATCTTCGAAAGAATCGTAACCTCTATTGGCTTAAGTTAATCGTCTTGTCGATTACATATAGAGGTCTTTGTTTAACCTCTATTTGAATTCTTCCAACATACTCGCCGATGAGTCCAAGTGCCCCCATTGTCATGCCCAAAGTTAAGACTGAGATGCAGGCAATAGTGGTTAATCCTGGCAGCGGCTGACCAAATATGGCGACTACAACTAGCCAAAACATAAACAGAACCGACAATCCTGTTATTGCAAACCCAGTACCTGTAAGAATTCTTAGGGGTTTGAGCGAGAAAGATGTTAATCCATTGAAGGCAGTTCGGGTTATGGCAAAAAAGTTTGCTTTGCTTTTACCCGAAGTCCGGGCTTCTCTCTCGTATGGCAGCCCAACAGATTGAAATCCAATCCATGAAATGAGTCCCCTGCTGAATCTTGCTCGCTCGGGCATTTCATTGAGAACATTTATGACTTTTCTCGAAATAAGTTTGAAGTCGCCGGAATTGTCCATGGATGGGGATTCGCTAAAGTTCTGGAAAATTTTATAAAAACTTCTTGCGGCCATTCGTCTCCAAAGTGGTTCCCCTTTGCGCTTAAGTTGCAAGCCAAAAACGACGTCGTTTCCTGCTTGCCAAAGATTTACAAAATCTGGAATCAGCTCAGGGGGATCCTGCAAGTCTGAATACAGAACTATTGCAGCATCCCCTGAGGCGTGGGAATATCCTGCGGCAATAGACGCCTCAACAGTAGGGCCAAAATTTCTGCTAAAGCGAATTACTTTTATACGTGAATCTTTGCTTGCCGCTTCAATCAGGAACTCTTCAGTTCTATCAGTGCTGCAATTGTCGACAAAAATTAATTCAGATGTCATTTCAATTTCGCTCAAAACCCTTATAACTCTTTCGAGTAATTTTGGTAGCGCTGATTCTTCGTTGTAAACCGGGATGATGATTGAAAGTTTTTTTCTCACCTGGATATCCATACCCAAACCTTACCAATATCTAATTTATTCATCGGTTTGAGCGGCAAAAACTCAATAAGCGTTGTTATTTGGAAAGAGCCTTGAACGCTTCGAATATCCAACCCGCGTTAAGTAAATTTGTGGAGATTAGGGGGGTCGAACCCCTGACCCCCTGCTTGCAAAGCAGGTGCTCTACCAACTGAGCTAAATCCCCGGGTCTTGGTGCACTTTGATGCTGTGATTCTACGTTTGGATTCCTTGTCTCAGTTGAGAAAGGCTTCCTGGTGGGCCTAGGAGGACTTGAACCTCCGACCTCTTCATTATCAGTGAAGCGCTCTAACCACCTGAGCTATAGGCCCGTAGAACCTTT
>JACCDN011059137.1_pt1 | contig 21654 bp, 18 predicted proteins | sample 7441691 | NCBI WGS metagenome assembly JACCDN01 (sample SAMN15323439, study PRJNA562643) | freshwater metagenome | isolation source: river surface water | place: USA:Blue River Watershed | collected 2017-08-16 | reverse complement strand
GACTTTCGAGTTGCAGAGAAATCTGTCCAATGAACTACATAGGCGGGATAACCAGCAGATTCCTTGTTCGTTTTCCAAAGAACAAGTTTGCGGACATCAACCTTTCCTGCACCTTCCTTAGTCCAAACCTGGCGGCGAATGACTTCACTGGCACCAAGTTTGGTTTCCTCTGATTGTTCTGCGACAGGTAGCAAACGAGTAATCTGATTCCACCCAATGTCTTCGACTGTGCAAGCCTTGTCGTTACGTAAGCGAACCACAACAGCGTTATGAACGGCTGCGCTATTTGTCCAGCCTGAAGCCTGCCAGCCATTGTCACCAAATGTAATGCGTGGATGTTTAATGGGACGTCCCTGGAAGTCCTCCAATTGAAGGTCCATACACTTCAGTTCAACAATCATGGTTGGCTGAACCAATTGGTACATAACGCCTGAACTTTCGCTAATTCGTCTATAAGAGCTCGGATTAACTAATGGCTTGAGCTGCAGCAGCAAATCCTTACGGAAAGCAGTATCTCCAACATTTCCACTTGTTGTGATCGGGATCCAACTGCCATCGTCCTTTAAAACACCAAAGAGCAATGATCGGACCATAAGTGAACCGTCAGCATCACGTCGTTCTGTAAATCCTAAAATCACAGCGTCAATCTCTTTTGTCGGCTTGATTTTGTATGAACGACCATCTTGTGCACGGCCCACAAGACCCTCAAGACCCGCGGCTACAACTTCGCGTTCGAAGATTTCTACGACTTCATTGGAGGACGCGGTTGGAACACTTGTGATGGGGAACAAGTGTTTATCTGAGGCAATCTTAGAGATGACTTCATAGCGATCAGCGTACGGAGTACCAATAGCAGAGACTTCAGGAGAGGAAACAACATCAAAGATTCCAAATGCTAAATTGGAAGTATTTGCCTTGTCGCCTCCCGAAAGCGCAGAGGTAACATCTGCAATACGAGTTCGACCTTCACCAAGTACATGAAGTTCTCCAGCAAAAATTGAGCCCTTATCTAAACCGCTTGCAGCCTTCAGTATCTCGATATCTCCGCTGATTGTTCGACCAGTAGGGGAGACCAGTTTCCACTCACCGTCATGCAGCAGGAACCACAGTTCGCCATCAAGTTTTGTGGAAATCAACAAAGGAATGCCAAGCTTACGTTCAATATCTGAAGGTGCAATCAACACATAATTTGATGCAACAACTTTCCGATAGGCAACTATCTGACTCATTAAATCTGAGTTAGAAAATGAGCCTTGAGTTTCGATTGTGGCCTTACCTAATTTAGCCATAATTACTCAGCCTCCTTTTCGGCTTTAGCTGCTGGTTTCTTTAACTCCATCGATGAAAGATGCATAAGCAATACGTAGGTGTCACCTTCGACACGACCATCTAAGAAACCGCGATATGGACTTCCATTGGATTGCAACACCAGTGGGCCTTTTCCACCATCTCCGCCGCCAAGAAGCATCACAGAGTCCTTTTCATCCAACTCTTTAGCAATTGCAAACAAAAAGTCATATGTAACACCATCAACATGGCGCAACTGCATGGATCTCTTTATAGCGTACTTTCGAACTAAATCCGCGCGAGGAATCAACTTACCCGTCCACTTAACTGGTACCTCTTCATTGACATTAGGAGCAATCTCAACAGGTGTACGCCGCTCCACCTCTTTGCCATCTGGTCCATAAATAATCTCTAGTACCTCTGGAGCACAAAACAATGGCTGGCCATCTTTATCCAGTAGCACCGTGTTTGTGCCATCAATGGTGCGGCCTACCATTTCAATATCAATTTCAGGATCAGCATCAATTAACTGTTGTGAATACGCATCACCGAACTCTTTGGCTAAGGATTCATGAAGCCTTCCTTCGCCAGCAGCGACATATCTTTGAAAAGAGACAGGATTTCCGGCCTTTGAAGGGATTGTCTTTTCCTTGGCAGGAGTTGAAGTCGCCACAACTGTTGCATCGCGATTTGTCGCATTTGAAATATGAATCTTCATGGGTTATCTCCTAGAACATTTCGAAATCAAGATCATCGGATGTGTCGCTATTTGCCTCTTCAGCAACTGAAACAACTGAAGCTAGCCCGACAAATTCATACTGATTCTTCTGACCGATCAAGGCAAAGTATCCATTCTCATTTCCAACAAGAATGCCAGTTTCTACTTCGTAATCTGCTCTTGGATTAAATGGAAAAGTTAGAACAACTCCTGAATCAAGTTCCTTTTTGATTCCCTCTGACAAAACCTCGGGCTCTAAAGCGTATGTTGTGCCAAATCGGATGTTGAGCGCTTCCACGGGGGAGAGTTGCGTAGCTTCAACTTCTTCACCAATAGTGGCTGGAAATAGTTCGGGCGTGGTTCCATCTGGATTGATCGCTTCAAGATCACCTTGTGCCACCCATACCTTGTCAGGCGTGAAATAGCCTTGTGCGGTCATTCCGCTCTTGATCAAGAGCGAGCCATCTTCAAGCAGTGATGCCTTTGCGCACTCATTACCATCGGCATCAAATGGAACACGCCGGCGCTTGCCATAGAGAACCCCACGGTCGATTGGCTTGTACCCAAAAACCGCTGATTCGCCCTTGTACGAGATATTGATTGTCTTAGCCATGGTCGGAATCTTAGGGAAGCCGACTGACATTATCTATACCCAATGATTGGTCACCCTTGAACTTGTCAGGGCCCCTGTCTACTGTTTTACCCCTAGGGAAAGGATTAGGGAATGCCATATTTTGAGTTCATTGGTGAGGATGCCTCACGTAAATCAGAGCGTGCAGAGAAGTACTGGGAAATCACCCAGGTCGGCAAGAACGTGACTATTCGATTCGGAAAGATCGGCGCTGATGGTCAGCTTAAAGTTAAAGAGTTCGAGACAAAAGAGGATGCCGAAGGCGAAGTTGCCAAGCTAATCAAAGAAAAGACGAAAAAAGGTTACATTGAAAAGCCAAGCCCACATGCATAGTCCTCTTGAAGGATAGGGCCTCTTTACCCATGCTTAGTGCAGAACTTCAACAGATAGTTCAAATGCTGTTAGACGATTCAACCCCTTCCTCGGTTTTGCGAAAATTGGCGGAAGATCACGAATTCAATCCTAGTTGCCGAAGAAGATGCCAATTGTGTGCCGAGTTTTGCGAGAACGAGTTTAAGTACTCAAAACGCAAAGGAACAGGTTTTGCTGTATTTCCGCTCTATTTCTTCGGTGATGCAATCGTCAATCACATTAATTGTGACGACGAATTGTTTATGGATCTTGAAAAATGGATTTTGAAGGTATCTGATGGTGATTGGACCCGAGCCTTTTATCAAGCGGCGATTTCTAATCCCTTGGCCAGTCGCGACCAACTGTTAAAGGTCGGAAAAGAGTCTGTTACTGGTTACGATTTGCTACTAGTGAAATCTCATCCAAATTTAACCAAGGATATAGAGAAGGAGATCCTGCTAGCACGGGAATGGAAAGCATGGCCAAAAAGATCTTTGCTAATTGACAATCTTTGCATTGATAATGAGGATGAAGATTTTGACAGCATAAGAATCTACCCACGTAATGAGAATCGAAGTGAAACAATGACTGAAACAACTTTTGAAAATCAGGCATCAGTATTGAGCGAGCTTTGGGTGCAGTACAAAGGCGAAGAAGAGTTTGAGGATTTCTTTGAGTATAACGATCTGGGTCTACCACTTGCCTTTGCATTCGCTCAAGGAATAGTCACACATACTGCAGAGCTGGAGAAATACATTGGTGAGACCTGGAAGCTATTTCTTGAAGGTTTAGAAGTTGAAGATCTAGGATATGAGTCCCTAGAAGATCTACTTGATGATGATTGAGAATTTGAAAACACCATTAGCAGATATGATTTCTAAATGATCACTCTCAAATGTGGCAATAAGTACTGTTCAAATCAAGTCGCCATAGTTGGTGAAATATGCGGGAATGTGATTTCTTCGCCCGAAGATAAATGTGATTATGTGAATTACTCTTCACCAAAGTCTCTCTATTTGTTGACGCTGATGTACTCGCTGCCTAGCGTTCCAGATAAGTTAAATCAACAAGTTTTGGATGATGAAGAGATAAATGTTGATCTCACGGGATTGGTATCAATTAAAGACGCCGAAATGTTCTTGAGCCAATCACCCGAAAAAGATGATTATGGAAACCAAATGATTGATTACCTAACAAGCCTTCTGGTGAGCTGGGGTACGACTTTTGGAATTCCTTCAGAACTAAATCCAGAACCGTTTGATGATGAGGGACCGAAGTTTGCTTGTATCGAACTAACCTCTGAGGGAGAAAAGATTCATGTAGCCATTACATTGGAATTCTTCTCAAAGTCTCATCAAATTGACATGCTTGAGTGGTATCCAAAATCACTGGCAGATTCACTCATGGATGAAGATGATTTGATCTGGGCGCACGAGGTCCATCAGATCGCACTACAAGGTGTAGAGGTAAATTGAACCTAACCTAGATTTCCAACAGCCATTTTAACTGTACTTGGTCCTGCTTCAGTTGGACGTACCTCAAGGCGCATCGGAATCTGAGTTTTCATTCCCTCAACGTGACTGATAATTCCAATAACACGCTGTTCGCGTAGATCCTCTAGGACATCGAGGACTTCTTCCAAAGTGTCATCTGAAAGAGAACCAAAACCCTCGTCTATAAAGAGTGTTCCTAGTTCGATTCCACCATTGTCGCCCTTAACAACTTCGACCAAACCAAGAGCCAGCGCCAAAGAGGCATAGAAGGTTTCTCCACCCGACAGAGTCTCTGCAGGACGTTCTTTGCCTGCGAAGTAATCCATAATTGTAATTCCCAAGCCTGCCTTTTGAGATCGCCCCTGTTTGTCTTCATGCAATCTGAATTCGTATTTTCCATTGCTCATACGTCGTAGATGCCGGCTTGCAAACTCCAGAATCATCTCTAAGCGTTCCTGCAAAACAAAGTTTGTCAAACTTAATCCAGCCGTGTTCTTTCCGTCCACCCAACCCTGAAGCTTTATATAGGGATCCCCGGTCTCTCGTAGTTCGGCAATAACATCTAACGCTGTGCTGATTCCTACCTGTGCTGTTCTAAGACTTTCATTAATTCTCTCGACTATCGCAAGCTGATCATTTAAGTGGGAAAGCCCTCGCTCTAGCTCATCGACCTTTTGTGTCAAAGAGCTTATCTTTTCTTCGAGTGCGACAGAATCTGGCAGCTTCTTGAAATCTGCTTGTGCGAGCAAAGCGTTGATCTCCTTGATGCGGCCTGTATATGCAGAGACCTCGGCACGCAATTTATCTTCATCAACCTCTAAGATCGCAAGTAATGAGTTCTCGTCTTCAATTTTCAGACGCTTCATTTCAGATTGGAGTTTTGCATCAGAGGTAGCCTTAGATTTTTCTGCACTCTCATAATCTATGAAATGTTGCAGACAATCATTGAGATCACTTAGCTCCTGTTGCGCATCCTCATATTCGCTCACGATCTCTTCTGAATCGGCTGCAACCTTTTCTAGTTTTTTTAACGTCGCCTTCAGTTCGGTAGATGGCTTGAACTTCTTCTTGGATGCTCCCGTTGCATCCTTTAGGTCATATCGAAGTTCGCTAATTTCACTCTCCAGATCTGCGACAATCTGTTCAAGACTATCCATCACATCTTGATCAAAATCACTTTTACTTTTGACTGGTTTTGGATGTTCTTCAGATCCGCATACGGGGCAGGGCTGGCCTTTCTTAAGTCGCTTAGCAGCAAGACCTATATAGCCCTCTTTCTCGATTGCTCTGTATTCCTTAACCTTTTTCTTTGCGACCTCAATCTTCTTTTCCATAGTTGCAACCTTGGTGTTCAAACCAGGCAGTGCCTTAATCTTTTGTTCGTAATCCAAAGAATCATCAATCAAGATTTCAAGATCCTCTAACTCTGTACCTGCCTTCTGTGCAGCCTGCGCTTTCTTTGAGAGAGCGGGGACCTTGATATTGAGCTCCTTGATCCGTGCTTTAACTTCAGCTGAGGTCATCTCGACATAATCTTCATCAATCTGCTCTAGTGCCTCTTCCATCGCCTCATCGGCAGAATCTCGGCTTTCAAGAATGGTTTGTAGCCCCGATGCCTTTTGTCGTACCAATAGCTGTGACTCTTTGATTGCCATCACGTCAGCCATTAAGTTCAATTCCTCAAGTTCGTGAGTTAAATCAGTTTTTGCCTTGATCTTCTCCTGTGAATCTTCAAGTAGTGCTAACTCTGCTTTTAAGGGATTGAGTACATTTTCAAGCGCATCTCGCTCTTGAATCTGCATATCGCTATTTGGCTGCAACAAATCGATCGCACCTTGAAGTTCTAGATTTTGGGCATCTCTCTTTTCATTTTTGTCATTAAGTATTGCCTCTAAACGCTGAAAATCTAATTGTCCCTTAGATTCATCCCATTCTTTCTCAAGGTTACGTACATGGTGATTGATCTCCTGAACCTGCTGCGTAAGCAATCCTTGGAACTCTTTCGCCCTTATATCTAATTGACCTTTTATCTTGTCGTAGAAAAAAGTTTTAAAGATGCTCTCTAATACCTCGCGACGTTTTTCAGTTGAAGCATGCAAGAAGGATGCAAAATCTCCTTGGGGGAGAACGACCATTTGCGAGAATTGCTCATTATCTAAACGGAGCTCTTCTTTAATTCGAAGGTTAACTTCCTTAACTTGATTGATCGCCTCATGTGGTGGATCGATGAATTCCAAAATAGCTTTAGCATTGACAGGCGTGGTGCCCTCACCGCTTTTCTTTGGGGCATCGTAGGCAGCCATTCTTGTTACTTTGTAGCGAGCACCTCCAGTTGAGAAATCAATACAGACCTTAGTCTCTTCGCCAGCCTCGCAGTAATCACTCCGAACCCTTTGACCTGCTGGGCCTGACTTAGTTGCTGCCTCATGTGCCGTTACTCCGTAAAGTGCGAAGACAATTGCATCGATGATTGAACTCTTACCCGCGCCTGTTGGTCCTTCCAGCATAAAGATCTTGTCCTGGCTCAGTACATCAAAGTCGATCTCTTGCTTATCTTTAAAGGGACCAAAACCCTGAATTGTTAAGTGGTGAATTCTCACTTATTCACCTGAGTCAGGCTCAATCGAACATCTGCGCAGCAATCATCAATTGCACTTGAAACCTGGTCACTTGCCTCTTCCTTAGTTACTCGTACAACAAATCGACGGGTTACCTCTTCGGGCGTCAGATTTTGTAAAAGGACGCCATCTTGATTGCGCCCAACAACTCCGTCAGTTGTGATGCGAGTTTCTAGGTCAAGCAGATTCTCAAACTTGCGCTTGAGGGTATCGAAAACATTGATAGGGATCTCTTTGTCCGTCAGGACCACTTTGAGCCAATCCTTTGTCGCAGCATGCTTGTCGCTGATTAACTCCTTCATCGTGCCCTCAATCTGCTTCATTCCACGCAGCTTTGGTGCAATCAATGTTTCAATTCCAGCGTCCTTGACGCCATCCTTTGAAATCTCAATTTGAAGCACTTGTTTCTCATCATCGCGCTCTGAAAAAGAGAAGGGGATAGGAGAGCCGCTATATCGAAGCAAGGTCGACCCTGGACCCTTAATCTCATTTTTGGAATGTGGTCGATGAATATGCCCCATTGCGACATAGTCAGCACCAGCAAAGACAGCTGCACTTGTTTGCCCTAATCCGCCAACTCTGATGTCCTTGATATTTCTTTCACTGTCACTCTTGGTTGCACCTTCGACAAATGCATGTGTTGCAACTAAAACCCTTAGTGGCTTAGTGCTCTGTTTCTTTCGTGTTTCAACATCCTCATTTATTAATCGCATCGCCTCTGCAAGAACTGCGGATTGTGATGCCTCTACTTGCCACACGCCTGCATCAACATCTGGCTCTAGGTATGGAATTCCGTATGCGAGTAAATCGAAATCATCGGATGGAACTATCACTGGCTTTGCCACCTCATGGAGTCGCGTCCTAAAGTGCAGACCCAGTCCAGACATAAATCTTGTATTACTGCCCAGGCGCACTCGGCTATCGTGGTTACCAGATGTAATCAGTACCTGAATTCCATACTTGTTGATCTCAGCCAAAGTATCTTCAAAGAGTTCAATTGCCTCTGTTGGGGGAACCCCTCTATCGTAAATATCTCCCGAAACCACAAGTAGCTCAGGCTTGGTTTGTGCGATGACCTCGGAATGTAACCAGTTAAGAAAATTCTCATGGGAAGTCGCCAGGGATTCCCCATGCAGCCTTCGGCCGATGTGCCAATCTGAAGTGTGAAGAATCCTCATGTGCAAAACCTACTGTCTGACGCTGACATCTTCTAGAGCAAAGAAAATCAGAATTAGATGATTGGCTAGGGTTTATCTTGTCGGTACTTTGGGGCAGGATAAGACCATGGATCACAATCAGTACTGGGAAAAGGTAACCACTGCGGCTGCTGGACCTGAAAACGAGGCTTCGGATCCACAGCTATTGGAAAAGCTTGCCGCGGATTGCTCTGAATATGTAAAGCACTTAAGGGCCACTGAAGAGCATGTACATCAAGCATTTATGGCAATTTACAACCTGCAAGATCGATCCATTCTGAGTCATTTCTTGCTTAAGGTGGAAGATCCTAAAATTATTCGCATCATTCATGGAATAGATGAAACAGAACACGCAAACATCGGCGACCCTGTTGGTTTGATGCTGGCTGGCAACCCTCACACGCCTAAAGATGTGCTTCAAAAGCTATCTGAAATCGATATAGATGAAGAATACGAAGATGAACAGATTCAGGACGCACTCAAGCAGAACCCATCTGCGGCATTTCTATTTAACTAAACAAATAAAGGTGGTTCGAAAATGACGTTCAAATTTGAAGACAGTGCAGAACTCCAAGAGTTCCTCGCTAGTGCCTCAGATGAAGATTTACTTCAGTTAGCCAAAGAACATCTAACTTGCATCTCAGACGAATTCTGCGAATTTGAAACATATCTATGGGATGAAGAGGATTTCTATGAATTTATTCCCCTTCTTGTGATCACAGAAGGAAGAAATATCTCAAAGGAAAGTTTGTTGTACTTGAGGGATAATTTGAATTCCGGTAGTGATGGGGAACGCTATGCACGCATTATGGACGCACTTTGGATGGCACACCCGGATTATGACTTTAACGAACCAATTGTTCCGTATACAAGAGAACAGGCGTACCAGTTCACCCTCGATGCCCCTAATCGCGCATTTCTAGAAATTGTATACAAGACATATTCGCATGAAGAGATCGTTGAATCAGCACAATATGATGCCGAACATGAGCGGAATTATGTTGACCAAAAGGATTTACAGAAATACGATGAAATTATTGCCGCCAAAATGAAGCTTTAGTTGATTTTCTCAATCACTCTCATCTTCTTCTAGCCATTTATTCACCAACTCGATAACTTCGTTCAAGGAGATAGAACTAAGGGCATCAAAGTCTTTTTCTGCAATATTGATGGGTGGCTCTTCGATTAAGTAATGAGCTAAAGGATCGCATCCATTTGGACAAGGGGTGTCATAGTCAGCGGTCGCGCCACAAACCGTGCAGGAAATGAGTATGTCTTCATCTTCGCTCATGTCTTAAGGGTAAAGGCAGGGGCTGACAAGGAGCAAGGTCCTTGCGAGGGATATCAAAAGTAATACAGATCCGACAATGCGCCCGCTATTGCTTCATCCGACAAGTCATCCGAACCAACGAGTTCCCATAAATCTATGATGTAAAAAGCATCATCACTTTCTTCGGCATCGGTTATCTCCTGCCAGATCCTGAATTCGGTATTGATTGTGAAAAACTTGTCATCTACTTTTTCAAATCTCTTGTCAGCTATGTACCAAGTCCTTACCGCGTGACTTCCGCGCTGAACTTCATTGAAGAAATATCCGTTCATTAAGTAGGCGTAGCCATTAACCGGATCATCTGACAAAGTCCAAACTTTCAAAGGATCAATCGACGCAAGATCATCACAAATCCAGCCTCTTTTTTCATGATATATCTTTGTGAACTCCAATGAACCTGCATCCTCTGTTGCTTCTTGCACCTCAGTGAGAGGCCCACACTTTTCAATGACATCATTTAGCTGGGCTATGCATTCCCGTATGTAATCAAAGTCAAGTTCTTCTAGGACCGCTTGGATTACTTCTTCTTCAGATGCATCCTCAGATACTTCAATGCTCCACACACTCTCCCCTTCCCCCCTTTGATGACATAAGGGTAAGGGGCGACAAGTAATTTGGGTAGGGCGGGCTACCTTTCCAAATCTTTGACCCATGGAATCACTGGCACTTGACTGACAAATACTGTTTACTAAAAGTATGAACTCGAAGGAAATGGACCAAAAATTCCAGGAGGGCGTACAGCTCTGGGAAGATGGTCAAGAACAGGAAGGCGCTGAATTGTGGGCAAGTCAAGCGCTTCTTGGGCATCTCGATTCGATAACTAGACTGGCACAGATATTCATAGATCAACGAGAATTCGAAAAATCTGAAACTTACTTGGAATGTGCCGCAGATCAGACAAGTCCACATGTTCAAAATCTGAGGTTAGAGATTGCTAGGGAGCGCGAAGCCGAGAACTTTCGAATCGAGATGGCGGCGAATCCAGATACTAGTTTAGAGATTCTTGAGACTCTCGCCAAAGATGGAAGTATCTTTGTCAGACACAATGTTGGTGGAAATCCTTCTGCAAGCCTGAAAATACTCGAATTGCTTTCTAAAGATCACAGGGCACTTGTTCGTGGAGTAGTGGCAGTAAATCCAAAGTCCAGTCTTGAAATTTTAGTTCACTTATCTCAGGATGTAAGTTTTTTCATTCAGGATGAAGTCGCAGAAGTCATGATGGCGCTGGCTGAGAGTCCAAACACCCACCCAAGAACTTTAGAAAAGTTGGCCCGGCTTGAAGATTTGCGTGATGGAAAAAATCAGTCGAATATCCGATGTCGTGTAGCTGCAAACCCAAGCACACCTCCTGATACTTTAAACACACTTTCAAGAGATGCAGATTTCCAAGTTCTTTGGGGTGTTGCCGAAAATCCAAGTTCGAGTCAAACCATTTTGGAGATGCTAGCTGTACATGAGGATAGTTATGTGCGGGAGCACGTAGCCAAAAATCCAAATTTAGATCATTCGATTCTAGAAAAGCTTTCTCGAGATGCCGAGGAAGGAGTAAGAACCAGTGTTGCAGAGAATCCGGGCGCGAGCCAAGCCACTCTGGGAAACCTTTCAAAAGATAAAGATCAAGATGTGCGTGAGGCAGTCGCAGGAAACGTTAATTCGAGTCTTGCGACATTAGATTTGCTTTCAAACGATGACAGCGAACGAGTGCGTAGAGAGGTTGCACTTAATCCTAATTCAAGTGAGCGGATTCTTGAACTATTGGCTCGGGATGAGGATGACGAAGTATCAGAGAATGCCAAGCGAGAGAAAATCTCTAATGCAATTGATCACTCGGACTATGAATCATCAGATGTTTCAAATGTTTCAATAGGTGTAGAAAAATTGAAGTTGTTATCAACTGATGTTGATTCAGCTGTAAGGTGTGAAATCCTGGAGGACACAAATCTAATCTCATGGATAACTTCGGCTCCAATTGATGTTTTGGAAACGCTGATGAGAGATGAAAATGAGTATCTTAATGGTTGGGCAAAACAGACGCTTAAAGAGAAACTCTTTCAAGATCAATTAAGTGGACCAGGCAAGTTCTTGAATAAAAAAATGCTTAAAATAAAGAAGGAGTTTCAATACTTCTCGGATGTAGAGAGATTTTTCAAGAACAACCAGAGTGATGATGCTGTCGAGTTGCTTTTTGAATTAGCAATTGGCGGGCATATTGAGTCATTTGAAAAATTATTTGAAATTTTCCTCAATCAAGAAGATTTTGATTATGTTGAAGAACTATTGGTTGATTTTCCGAGTAGAGAAAATCCAAGAATTCTCTTCCTATGGGCTAAGTTGATTGAGAAGTCAAAGTCCATTGATCTCGATCTGTACAGAGAGGCAGCAAATGTTGGAAGTTTAAACGCCATGTTAACTCTAGTTGAAAAACTCAGTTTGACAGATCGAGTAGAGGCGACGAAGTGGTTGGATAAGGCAACAGCAATTGGCTTTGCAAATACTCAACACTATGAAGAAATGCTTCAAATTAAACCATTGCCGATGTCACTCAAAATAATTGTTGTGACAAGTGATGAAACAGGCCAATGGATAGAATATGTGGTTCAACGGTTCGAAAGTAGCGAGTTCGTATTTGAATTTGAATCTCTGGAAACAGCAATAAATTATTGCATTTCGCAAGAATCTGGTTTTGCAGTTATCAAGGTGAATGAGAGCTGGGTTCAGTTAGCCACTGAGTCCCTATATCGCATCAAAGTTATCACTCATCGCAACGAAGTTACTATTGCAGAAGGTATACACGACTATTGGTTCGGACGCTTGGATGATATAAATGCAGCCGCTGATGAATTATCCGGTCGGGATTGTGATTGGGAGATGGTCTATTACGTATCAATCGATGATGAAGCAGGCGCTGGTTATGACGATGAAGGTGATTATTCACTAGATTCTTCGAATTCATATCAACCGCCATCGCCAAAAGTGGATGAGTCCACCAAACGCAGCGGCTTTGATTTGTTCTAGTCCAGGGCTTTATATTGATAACTATGGGTAACTCACCACAGAAACTTTATGACTTGGCTTTGCCCTTGTATGAAGAATCTAGATACGTAGAAGCAATTGATCTATTTAAAGATGCAGCAGACCAAGGTCACTTGCCGTCAGCAGAAAAGCTAGCCAATTGCTACAACAGGAGTGGTTCATCAGAATTGGCGGTTCCTTATTGGGAGATTTGCCGTAAAGCAAATAATCACTCCGCAAACACTAATTACGCTGGGTACCTAAAAGAATTCAGTGATAAACAAGATTTAGCTAAGGAACTGTGGCGAAACGCTGCTGATGCTGGTATTTCTCAGGCTGCCTTTAATCTAGGCGTTTGGCTCAAGAACAGTGATCAGGTTGAAGAGGGCAAGAGCTATTTAAAAAAGTCGGGTGACCTAGGATATTTAGATGGCTACTTTGTTCTAGCTGGAATTTATTACCGCGCCGAAGAGTGGAACCAAGCGAAGGAAGCACTTGCCCCGTTGATAGAAGATGAAGATCCTCGTGCAGAAACGATGATGGCGGCAATTGACCAGAAGCTAAATTTGTTTGATAAGCCGGTGGTAAATCAAAACGGAAGGAATACTAAGAAGGCAGGTATTGATTGGATCTAATGGATTGGTTTATTGGGACTTTTCATTGTCAAAAATCTCAAGTGGCGCCCAGTCGTATGCATACTTCTCGATATCTTCATTGAGGGCTATTTCATTAATGAGAATTTCTGCATTTTCGGGTGAGTCAGAGTCAATTTCAAACTCATAGAAGACTTCACGGCTTGCAAGTAGCTTAAATTTCGGCACTTTAGGGCTTCGCTTTCCAGGAAAAAGTGGTGGGGGTGATTTCCATGAAGGAGTCAGCCCTTGGTCATTTCTGAACTATAGGAGCCTTGACCGTCAAATGCATTGACTTTTGTCAGTTCAATAATCTAGGCTTTTTGATAAGGAAGGCTGGTTGTCTCTAGCAACTTATCTGCGGTGTTTCGCCGCAGTTGAACTAATGCAAGACAATCGCCACCGGATATCGATGGCACTTACCCGCGCGCTAGCCGGGGCTTTTCTGTTTCTATCGCTGTATCGATTCTTGCGAATCCGATGCTACGAGAAAAGCCCCGGCTAGCGCGCGGCCTACAGTGATCAATACCGATCATGAGGTAGGAGGTAGAGGCAATCACCCTTCCTTATTTCAAGAATATAGGTCATTTAGTTCGATGTGGGTGGTCATTTTGGGAACCAGCTCCCGCGCTCCATCCAAATTCATTGACTTTTGTCAGTGGGTCAACGTAGGGTTTTAGTCATGGAAGGTTGATTGTCTCTAGCAATTTATCTGCGGTGTTTCGCCGTAGTTGAACTAATGCAAGACAATCGTCACCGGATATCGATGGCACTTATCCGCGCGCTAGACGTCGGGTTTCTGATTTCTATCGCTGTATTGATTCTTGCGAATCCGATGCAACGAGAAACCCGACGTCTAGCGCGCGGCCTACAGTGATCAATACCGATCATGAGGTAGGAGGTAGAGGCAATCAACCATCCAATTAAGTATTCAGGGAGGCGGCATGGCAATTTTTAAGCGCAAGAGCGTTGAAGTCGTGCCCGAAGTCTCTCAATATGAATTCCAGCCTGTAACGATCCGTCAAGTTGTTGTGTTTAGTTCATGGCAAGAGGGTCCAACTTTTGTTCACCTCGAAAAGCAAGGTGAAAACCTTGTAAAGGGAAGTATTAATGGTGAAAGTTGGTTCACAAAGCAAGTAGAAGATAGAGAAACTGGTGACGCATTAATTGCATCAATTCGCGATGATTGGAAGAATGCGATTTCTTCAGGGCTCTTTCCAGAAGGTACCTCAGTTTATAGCTGGGCAGTGCGTAGCTTTGGATTTGCAAGTGTAGATTTCTCAGTTAAGCCTGAGGATTTTTCAGGTGATTATGTTTTTTCACTTGGTCGCGAGCTCGCTGAAAAGGTTCGGAACGGTTGGTATCCTGAAACTGATGTCGAGCTTTATCTCGTGTTTAACTATTTTGTTTTAGCACCAATCCGAGTTGGTTTCTTTGGGCCTTTTAAGTACATTCTAAAAACGCTGACTGATCGATTCCCAGAGTTCTGCACAGACAAAACTCCGTTGCTAGCTTCAAGGGTTTCAGCAGCGCTAGGTTTTGGATACGGTCGAGTCGATGCATTGACGACGCGAGGGAAGAGGGCCCCAGAGGGAACTTATGACTGGAATGTTGACAGCATCCACACGCTGCCAGAACTGACCGGGTTTAAATACCCGCACCTAAAGACCATGCAGTTTTTGATGCGCAAGTCTTTGCGCTTCTTGGATTATCTAGAGTCGGAACAAGATTCGGTTGTTGTGAGTCGCTTTAAATCGCATGCACTGTGGTCTGCCGATATGTGGCATCAAATTACTGGGAAGCCAGAGGAGAGCTACCTTGTTTACCAACAACTAGTTTGTCGAATCGTTTATGGTAAGAGTGGATTAGCAATTCGCGATCGTGAATCTCGAAAAATGGAGCTTGCCACTCGAAAAGAGCGTCACAACCTTCAACTGGATAAGGAATTTGTAAAGAATTTATCCGAGGATGAAGTGGCAATCTACAAGCGATGCATTGAAGCCTTCCAAGGCAACAATTCAGCGATTGCACATTTTGCTCTTTCGATGTCACAAGCATTTCCGATTGAATTCAACTGGAACGAAAAAACTATTGCCTTGCTATTCACCTCCGAATCCGAGATAGCTAGAAAGGCGATCTGGGAAGCTATAGATGCGAATCCGTCGCTCCTAAGAAGTATTCCCACGCATTCCTTACTCGAATTCTTAGAATCAACTGACGAGAAGCGCATAGAGATGTTTCTAGCTGATTTTAGGTCAGCACAGTGGGCATATGGCGAAGTGATGAACCTTTGGGTGACGAACCATTTGAATAAGAAACTCTCCGAGAGAGATTTACATATTGCTACAACCTTCCTTCAGGTAGGTTGGAGCTCAATTTCAAATGACATGTGGGGCAGTAATCCTCCGAATCGGGACACCCTGTTCATACAGGTTGCCTCACAAACTAAACTTCAGCCATTCGATGTATGGTCTAAGTGCATCAGCATATATTTGTGGGATGAAGACCACTTCTTAAGTCTTTTCGGTGTGAAAGCAAGTGACAAGCATGCACGAGGCATCTTGGATGTAATTGATGTGCGAAATCCTGAAATGCTTGATTTCTTCGCCAAGGTCTTGGCCGATTTTGTGAGATATTCAAGCAACGATCGAGTGATAAATGTTTTGTCTGCTTTCGAGGAGTCTTCTAAGAAGGGAGCCTCAGAGTTAGCCTGGAAAGTCTTGAGTGGTCAACTGATGGATCAAACCAAAATTCTTGCATTCCTAGATCATTTAAACGGAAAGGATCCATCGGGGGCTCCATATTTAAAGGGAATTGGGTTTGCGGTGCAGAGCGGCGACAAAGCAGCGATCTTGCAGTTCCTAATCTCTCTTTCAACAGAATCAAACGAAACCTTCTGGCGAAGGAATAAGGGTGAAGTCGAAGAAATCCTAATGAAATGGAAAGAGTTCCCTCTTTTCTTTTGGGAGAATGCGCAAAGCATTCCAGCTCGAACTTCGGAACGCATTCGAAAATTTGAAGGTTTATCAAGCAAAATTCTAAAGTTGATAACTCCGTCATCGATAGCACGGATGAATGAAGAACAGATAGTTCAGTTTTTAGAAATGGTGAAGGTCAATACTGACGTTTTCACAAATGTGAGCCTATTACGTGCAATGCTAATTGCTCCGAGTGCGCCCATTAATGAACTTGCAGCAAAGTACGTTAAGGATGAGAACAAGTACAACGCTCATTGGCTGTTGATGCTCGAAAGCAACCTTCCCGTGTCCCAACAAGCTGCACTTAGGTATCTAGAAACTCAAGTTGAAGCAAAGGATTTTTCTCCCAAACTACTTATGGCATTGGATAGCAACAACGTTGGAGCCAGAAAACTTGCGCTGAGTGTTTTATCTAAGATCAAATCCCCAACTATCCTTCGAAAAGTGGTTGATGGTCTTGTAGAGAATAGAAACACCGACACTTGGGGAGTTGTTTCAAAAAATCTTGAGTTGATTAGTGACACTGATAAGTACAAGGAGTTCACAAGTCAAGTGTTCCTATCGCGACGAAAAGGCCGCAAAGTCAAAGAAGAGATCAAGTTTGATATTGAAGAGTTGATTGAAGATATTTCAGAGGCAATCGAAAAAGACACATTAATCCGAATGGCTCATAGCTCTGTAGCAAGAGATCGCGATTGGGCTTTAAAACAAATAGCTCTTTCGAGTGTCCAAATTGATGGAGTGACGGTTGAGAATACTTGGAAGGGGACTCTGAATGTTTGAACAGAATTCTCGTCGAGTTGATTCAACAGCCTCGGTAAAGGCAAACAATTCTGCTTTGACTTTCGGCACCGATTTAAATCGCGATCCTGTTTATTTGTCAGGAAATGTAAAATCATCACGTTCATTTGCTCACGCGATGTTGGCATTGGGCGCGGTAGTTAAGATTCAAAAACCTGGACAAAAGGATCACTCTGAGTACCAAAAGTGGGTTGAAGGCGAATACATGCGAATTTTGCAGGAGAGGGAGCCTAATCGACTCGCCGAGCATGCTGAGTTGACACAAAGAATGGATGTACTTCGGAAGAAACGAGACTCCCTTAATTCTAATCTCCGAACACTTGAGGCATTCGTGAATTCGAAAAAGCGTGCATATTTTGACTGGCTTTATGAAAATGATAGAAACGCATGGCTAGTTCTAGACCCAATAGTCAGTGTTCAGAAGGATGGAACATTCTTTGAGGCTTTTTCTGGCGATGAATCGATTTATGCAAGAGTCTTTTTGCCTCACTCGCAGCTTGAATCCGCTGAAAAGCCAAGTATGGGAACAACAAATATCGATTTCTCGTTGCTATTGGAGAGAGAGTTCGAAAGAGTTAGAAGTTACCGTCCTATGTCATTAACCATTGGACTGAATTCGGTGGACTTCAAAACGGAAGCTGCAGTTGTTGAAGAAGAAAAGATTCCACTTCCTGAGACCTGGGTCCGAGGTTTGGTTGAAGTTCAATCTGTGCTGGCTCTAGCTCCGATCACCTTTGAAATGTCTTCAGATGCACTCTCTGAAATAATCGCTAGGTTGCAATCTGAAAAAGAAAAGCATGGACCTCGCTCGCTCAAATTCATGTTGAGTCCAGGTCAACCAATTCGTGTAGAGATTGAGCCATGGGGTGAAGTTTTCGCAGATGATTGGTGCGCTTATCAAGGTGGCACCACGGAGACAGTACGAATCTGGGGTCGTCGACGCCTGGCTGTCCTAAAGGATATTTTGGTTGGGACAGATCGCGTAAAGGTTCATTTCCTTGGATCTGGAATGCCATCATTTTGGACAGTGCTTAAGGATGATGTCGAATTGACGATTGGTCTTTCAGGCTGGTCATCAAATGATTGGGCATCAAAAGCCAAGTTTTCTGCCTTCATCCCAACTGCAAATGTGGATGAGACGCAAATACCACTGGCATTGGAGTTCCTGATCAAAAATGGATCAATCACGACCGCTGACTTGAGCAAAGGATTGTCCGTAACCATTCCTCAAGCATCGGTTCTCCTTCAGAAGTTGTGCTTGCAAGGTAAAGCAATGTTCGATCCTGCTCGAAACCTATATCGTTGGAGAGACTTATTCCCAACGCTTGATCTTTATCAAGAGGATGATTCTTCACGCGAATCTCGGGCTGGTCTAGCGCTAGTGCGGGGATCAAAAATTCTTAAGACTTTAGATGATGTAAAGTCTGGCGTTCGCTATCTTGGCGGTCTAGCCAAAGTCGAGAACTATGAATTTAAGCCAATGCTTGAATTAGATGCGGACAACAGACCTAAATACGCTCAATGCACCTGTCCGTTTTATGTCTTTAATAAGTTGCGCCAAGGTCCGTGTAGACACATGATTGCTTTGATATTGGTAGGTGATTCAAAATGAGTTCTATTGAGGCTGTCCGCAAGCGTGTTGAAGAAGTGGGAAAAGCTGCAGCCATTACGGAAGAAATGATCCGTTTGGGTTTCATTACTAAAGAAGAGATAGCAGCGGGTAAGTTAAACGAGGCAGAGATTAAAGAGATTCTCGATGAATTGAAGCCAACTCTTGCCGAAATGGGTCAGGTGCAAGCAAAACTAAATTCACTTGGAAACCTAGAATCTGTTTTGAAGACCATTAGGTCAGAGCGAATCGCCATGGTTAAGGCACGTCGCGAAGAACGAAAAATCGAAAAAGAGCGCAACAGAGTTCTAAAGCTGGAGGCTTGGGAAAAGAACAAGAGAACTAAGGCACCGTTCCTTGGAGTTGGTGTTTCATCAAGGCTAACTTTTGACGGTGGAGATACAGCCAAGATTGTTGGACAAGGGTTGCCCGAACTAGTAAGTCTTTCCAATATTGCTGAAGCAATGGAGTTAAGCACTGAAGATTTAGTCTGGCTTTGTTATGAGCGAGCAACCACTGAAACGGATCATTACACTCGTTTTGAAATCCCAAAGAGATCAGGCGGTACGCGACTTATCTCATCCCCTAAGCCAAAAATGCGTCTAGCCCAAAGCTGGATTAATGAGAACATCTTAAGCAAGTTGACTCCTTCGACATATTGCTACGCATTTAGACCTAAAACTTCTATCGTTGATAATGCAAATCAACATGTCAAAAAGAGTGTAATCGTAAAGCTTGATTTAAAGGATTTCTTTCCTTCGATTACTTTTAATCGTGTGCGAGGCTATTTTGAATTTCTTGGTTACAACCCTGGCGTTTCCACGGTCTTGGCACTTCTTTGCACAGATGCCCCTCGTGTTCGAGTAACAATTAAGGAACGGTCACAAATCGTCGCGATTGGGGCCCGAAGTCTTCCTCAAGGTGCTTGTACTTCACCAGCGCTAGCAAATTTGATTGCATCTAGACTGGATTCACGCATCGCAGGGTTTATCAATACTTTAAGCGGCGATTGGAAATACACACGCTATGCAGATGACTTGACGTTTTCCACCACCGACAAAGATCCAGAAATTGGTCAGTTGATTGCGGCTGTGGGACATATTTCAAAAGATGAGAACTTTGAAATTAAGAGTGAAAAGACACGAATTATGCGATCTCCTCGCCGACAATCAGTTACAGGGCTGATCGTTGGAGAAGATGTCAGAATTCCTAAGGCAACAATTAAGCGGATGCGAGCGCTGTTTCACAATATTGAGACGAAAGGCAAGGAAGCGGTCACGGAGGAGCTTGGGAAAGATGCGCTTAATGTTGCCCATGGGTATTGGGCATACCTCCATATGGTCAGCCCGGCACAAGCTAACAAATACTTAAAAAAACATAAGTGGCTTGCTCGCTAAGTGATGAATAGTTTAGAACATGCATCAAATCCAGATCTAACGCCCGAGCAATTTAGGGCGTTACTCGACCTTGAAGATGAATTTGTTTATGAGGCTTTGGATCTAAATGATTCGGCAGCCGAGCGCTATATGGCTTACTTGGAGACAATCCCTGATCCAATTTACATTCCCTTCGAAGATCTAACGGATGAAGAGCTAAATCGCAGGGCGCAAGCAGATGATCATTTAGCGCAGTTTGAGTTAGGACATCGAGCTTCAAAGCAGGGTGAGTTAGAAGTTGCTGCAAATTGGTTTTTGAGAGCTGCGCAAAATGGAAACATCGTTTGTGCGCATAATTATGCTGTTGATGTCGAGAGTGATGATGAGGCCTATTATTGGTTTAGGAAGGCTGGTTTCAAGGGCTTTGCCATGTCTCAGCGACAGCTTGGACACTTGTACAAAAAGCATGGTGATATTGAACGTGCTCGTATTTGGTACGGGCTAGCTTGCAGACGAGGTTTGATTGATGCCTACAGTGAACTGGGAATGCTTCATTGGGAGCAAGGACAATCCGAAATTGCGACTGAGATTTGGTATGCAGGCTCTATTGAGGGGGACGAAAAGTGTCGTGAATACTTGAATCTCCATAACCCAGAAATGCTTTTTGACGGAGGATTATTGTTTGATGACGATGACGATGACTTTGAGTTTGCTGCCTCAGACAATACCTATACGCCACAAATTGAAAAGAAGGAGATTTCTTCTAAGTCTGGCTTAGAATTTTTCTAGAGGTGGTATCCATCATTAAATTCAAAGTACTAGAAATTCGATCAAGCCGATTGTTTTGTGGAGACTACAAAAAAACTCTGAGTCAGGTTAAGAACGTTCGTTTAATCATTACATCGCCACCATATAATATCGGCTCCGCGGGCAAGCGCGTTGACGGAATGAGACGCCAAGGAAGATTTGATCGCAAATCATTTAGTGGAATCAATTCTTACGATGATAATTTGCCTGAATCTAATTACCAGACACAGCAGCAAGAGTTTCTAATGTGGGCTTTGGATTTCTTAAAGCCCGATGGAGTCATCGCATATGTTCACAAGAATCGCCACAAAGATAAGAAATTAATTACCCCTTATGAGTGGATTTTGCCCCTCGTCGAGCAGGGTCACCTAAAGATTTATGAAGAAATTGTCTGGGACAGGGGAAGCACCCACAACCATGACAAGGGTTATCTGTATCCTGAAACCGAGCGTGTTTATATTTTGTGCAAACCTGATGCGAAGCCATACTTCCAGAATTACGATCCAGAGGGCGTTCACAAAGGGATGTCAGATGTGTGGCGAATTGGCAGGGCACGAAACAGCTTCCATGATGCAGCGTTCCCTTTGTCTTTGGCCGAGCGGATCGTCATGTGTTATTCAAAGCCACGGGAGTTAGTGATGGATCCTCATTGTGGTAGCGGAACCTCCTTTATCGCGGCAGTACAAAACAAGCGAAGATTTGTCGGAAGCGAGCTTTCGCCAAAGCACTTTAAGAATGCCTGTTCACGTATAGAACAGGCGATTAGTTGATATTCACAAACCGAACTAATCTTCAGCCTTTTCGGCGAGGAGCTG